>SMTZ1_10006982_pt1 | contig 17017 bp, 16 predicted proteins | sample DeeMarSWOR136_30_FD_25667 | JGI IMG/M metagenome (IMG submission 25667)
ATCTTAAAAGCCTTGCCAAAAAGAAGGATTCGTGTACGTCGTCTACATGCTTCAATCCTTCATACTGCTTAATTGCTGACGGATTGGCCAAGTGGGCTCGATACCCATCTTCCATTAATCCATCAACCAGCCAGTACCAGTTGAAGGTCGATTCTACTACCACGCCCTCTATCTCTTCCTTAAAGGGCTCTAATGCGCTAAGTACCTTCCTCAAATCGTTTGACAATTTTTGCTTGTAGATTCTCTTGTCCTCTTCGTCGATGATTCCCAGATAGTTATTGCTTGAATGTAAATCTATTCCTGCGTATAATCTCATCTGGCACCTCCTTATTAAAGGGTTAATGAAAGTTTGTTTCTTTCCAGCATAGTACAACTTCTTCATCTGGTTGTCTATGCTGGGGAGGTGCCCTTTATATGATTATCAAATCTTTATTCTTGACATTTGAAGGAATCGATCACTTAGCTTATCAAACCTTTTTTTCAATTTTGGTTCTCCCTCCATCCTGATCTGCAACCGCCTCCTCGCTTGGCTAACTGCACTGTAATCAATCCCTCCTACCAACTTCCCAATTTCAGGTTGGGTAAGCTCAAAAAACCGATAAAGTAGTTCCATCAACATTGCCCTTTCTAATGTCTTTTCGCCACGCTGACATATCTCCTCCTTGTTTTTTCCTACCAATAGGGCAAATTGCGCAATCAGCTCTTCTGGTTTTTTCTCTTTCCTTAGCTCCCTCAGGGCTGGTTGCTCTCTCTTGGATGTTTCTTTGCTTAAGAATTTCTCCTTGATCCATTGAATAAAGTCAGTTTCTCCCACAACCCCACTCCCTTTGCCTATCTCTAAAGGATTATCTATTTCCTGCTCAATTCCCTCTTGTACAAATTGGCGATAACTTTTCCTCCCTTTGCGATTATCCCCACCCATGTGGCCCAGAATAGTTTTATAGTTTACAAAATCATTCCTTTTTCTCAATGAGAAATATCCCCACAAGCTACTGGCTTTATGTCTTAAAAGTGCGTCCCATTTCTCTTCAACTGTCTTCTTTACAAATGCTTTGATGCGAGTTGGATTGAGGTGAATATAACGGGATACTTCTAAAAGATAGTTATCAGCATCAATCAGGAAAGCTTTATATCTCCCTTGATAAAGATGCCCCACCCGGTGATGTCTGCGATTGAAGTGGGAGGTATAAGAAATATTAAAATGACGCATAAACTCAGAAAGATTGCCCTCGGGGGTAGTTACCAATAGATGAAAATGGTTGGGCATGCAGATATGTGCTAGGAGGGATACATTGTAGATGTCTAAAGAGAGAGAAAGCTTTTCTAGGAAGTCTTTGTAATCTTGGTCGTCTAAAAATATTTCCTTACGCTCATTCCCCCGGCAGGTGACGTGGTAATAGGCTCCTGGATATTGAATTCTTAGAGATCTCGCCATAGTGTAATATTATCAAAATCATATTATTTGTCAAGAATAAAGATTTGACCCCTTTTTCTCGAGAAAATATTCTTCACAAATTTTAATTAATGTAGTATATATTGTAGAACTACTTAAGGAAAGAGATGATATAATCTAGAAATTGAAGCATTTGGAAATTTAGGAATTGATCTTCTGGACACTAAATTCAGGATCAAGAATTTGCTAAAACTCTATAAAATTTTGGCTGGGTTAAACGGTTTAGAGTTAAGCAGATCGCAGCGGTATCCGTGGATCGTTTTTTGATGAAGTCAAAGCAACAACTATGTGAGGGAGAAGCAACACACCCATTTGGCGAAAGACTGAAGAGCCGCGTTAGAAACAAATACTTCTAGCGAGCTTTTCACCGATGGAGGAATGGTACATTTAAAGGACGAAATGACCCCTATTAGAGAGACGCTTCTATCGGGGCGGGAAGCGCAACCGAATAACGAATGACCAATGGAACATATTTTTGTCTTGAATTGATACCGTCGGGAAGTTTCGCACGAGATTGAGATTTTGGATTTAAAAAGAAAGAGGGGATGCTTATGATCTATGATGTTGTTATTGTAGGCGCAGGGTCTAATGGTTCCACTGCCGCCTATTTTCTGGCCAAGAGGGGGTTTAAAACGCTGCTTATAGAGTCGAGCAGGAATCCTGGTGAAAAATGTCAAGGAGCGACGGAATATGCACCGAAGGTCATATTTAATACGAGACCTGAGTTGGTTGAATTGATGCTCAGGGTAATTAAGAAGATACCTCACCTCCACCCTGGTGATCTTGGAGCAGCTCATTGTTACTACTATGTGAACAAGGAGAATAAGATTGTATTCAAAACGTGTTCTGTAGCTCCTGGTAAGACCGGAAAAGAAGAGAGCTATGGTGTGAATAACCAGGATTTTGTCAGGGTCTTGACTGAAGAAGCGGTGAAAGCTGGGGCAGAACTTAAGACAGGCACTACGGTTGTGGATGTAATCCGTGAGGGTGAGGTGATTAAGGGTGTGGTTACTGAAAGTGGTGAAGAAATGAAGGCAAAACTCACCTTTGCTGCGGATGGAAGAATTTCCACCATTGCCAAAAAAGCTGGGTTGCTCAAGAAATGGGATGTAAACGTGTGCTGCTATCAATATGGTGAAGCCTGGAAATTTTCCTCAGAAGAGGAGATGTTTGATTACGTAGAACATGCACGACACATGTTTTTCGGTCCCACGCTAACTCCCCCAAGACCTTGGGGGGCTTGTACGATGTCATTGCGTCCAGGAGGCATTGTTACAGTTAATGCTCCAACCAGCTGGACTCCACTGAGTTCTATGCTGAGTGCTAAAAAGAACTCAAGAAATGTTTACATTCAGAATCTCTATAAGATAATGGAAGTACGGAGAATGTTAAGGCCCTGTGAGGGATTTCCCGATAGACCATTTCAACGTCAATCTACATTCATGCCTGGTCCTGCTCTAAAAAAACCTTATATGAATGGCCTCATTATCTGTGGTGATGCTGGTGGGGTAGGGGGTATATGTGGAGCTGGTGAGCTTGCGGCACACTATGTTACTCCATTGCTGGAAAGAGGTGATGTTTCAGAAGAGGCCCTGGCAGGATTTACTATGGCTCGGTACCCATGGGGACTAAGACTTGATGAACATGTATCAGTAAAGGATAAATCTACAAAAGAACTGTCTGAAGTGAGCCCTACACGCATAGTTCATTGGAGTACTGGTGCTGGGTATATGGAGAAATACCAATGTAGTGTGGATGAGATGGTAGAGAATATGCGACTTGCTGCTGTACCTCATGTCATGGGTACACCCAGTCCAGAGAAATGTGGGGAATTTGGATATGTCGAAATGGGTGCTTGGCTTATTGCTGTAAAGATAAACCACCTGATGAAGCTGTATGGTCCTATTCTTCAGGATCCTAATATGTTTCCGAGGATTCTTAAGTGGGTTCAAAAAAATCAGCACTCTTTTAACCAGAACAGGGTCTTCGATCACCCGTTTTAAGGGGGATGTGACATGAGTGAATGGATTCCCGTGCCAGAGAACTTTATTGAAATCGATCATGAAAAATGCACCGGGTGCGGAAACTGCATGATCATTTGCGGGGCTGAGGTCTTCGAGATGAGAGAGGAAAAGGCAGTTGTTGTTCATATGGAACGCTGCCTGGAATGTGGTAATTGTGAAATCGTCTGCATGCCCGATGCTATACATTTTCGAATACCCAAGGGTGGAACAGGCATAGTATACAAATGTGGTTAAACTTAGGCATTGTGGCAAGTGCGATATGTGAGAGGGGATGTGGCGTTTAAAAATCCTTCAATTCCTGATTTTGAACGTTTGATATTTTCACCCCGTGAGATAGCAGGCATCAAACAGATTTCAATCCTGAATGGAATGTAAGAACTTATTTAATGTGTGAGAAGAGCTACGTTCATTATCAAATAGGTGAATTTTTGCTAATAGTGAAAACTTTTTAAGGAGTGAGCGATGAAAGGGAAGTCTTTAACAGAATTTTGTGTTGAAACACTTTCAAAAGAAATAAATTTACAAAGAGTTCCGGGTCTTGATGAGATTGAGAGCGTGAAGCTTCTCAGTGGAGAAGAGGATGGTGGCATCAAGATTTATAAGGGAGAAAAGATAGATAAGGTGACGTTAGTAGACTTTAAGTTTGGGGGTGGTGTTCCTATACCACATCATGGAAATGCACTTTCAATCGGTGCCGAGATATTTCAGATACTACCAGATCTTTCTTGCAAATTACCAATCTGGGGCATTAATTCTGTTATCATGAAGGATGGCCTCTATCACTTTGATACGGACTTCACCTTTGGATTTGATTTGGTCATGGATTATGAGTTTACCATGAAGTACCTAGAGCCTTTCAATGAAATCTATAAGAAATTCTGGAATCATAAAGACTTTGAGAGGGTTTTCATGGATGAAACGACCACCTGGGTGAGGACCTACATTTCACCTGTTTTTGTAATGGTTAAAACCAGAATAGAAAAGGTGTCTACGGTCTATGAACTCTGCTCTGAATTTATAAAGTGTTGGTTAACAATGTACAAAGAGGCTGAGAAAAAAGATGAGGATTTTAAGCAGAGTCAGCTCAAGAGAATCAAATCTCAATATGCGGGAATGCAACAGACGGACAGAATGGGTAAGGTGATTTTGGGAGTCTATGGGAATGAAACATTTTCTAAGTTTTTAAAAGCTATGTTATAAATAACCACAGAGGAATGCTCTGTATACTCCAAAAGAAATTTCTTTTAAAGGTATAACCGAACGAGTACTTTCTTGTGTTTATAAAGGTTGTTTGAACTTTAGGGACTGGATTATTAGAGAATACCTGTGAGTAGACACAGACTCATGAGTTTACATTGAGGGGGATATATAGATGATTATTTTTCACCTCTAATTCTATAAAAGAGCACTCTTTGGGCACTCAAAATGTCTGCTTTATTTCTTCATTTTTCAAATGGGTAACGGTGGGTATTGAAGGGGAAAATGCTATCAAAAAAACCAGCAATACCCACCTAGAGGATAGATAAACCTTATTTATCAGTTTTTCTCTACCTGTTCTTATCCTCTAATACCAATTTCCTAGAATGCACATGGTTGTTGTCTCATTTTTATCCCACCATGCACGAGTGCCACTTTAATGTATAAATATTGTAATCCCTTTGTTTTTACTACATTTTTACCTTGTCTTAAAAACTCTTGACTTTGGGTTTAGATAAAGACATAATATTTTGCCTTGGAAAATTGTTCCAAATCGGGGGAGGATGAATGGAATAGAAATGCGGTAGGTGATAAACAGTCTTCTAGAAATATTTCTTAAAGGCTTTACATGAATTTTTACAATAAGGAAAAATCACTAAGCTATCTTAAAGGCATATTTGAAACCGCCAATGAGGGTATCTTTGTTGCCGATGCCAATGGGTACATACTAAGATGCAATCCTGCCTTTTATAGATTGCTTGGATATGAGAAGGATGAACTTAATGGCAAATTGTTTTCTGAAATTGTTTATAAAAATGCTAGTGTTCAAAGATTCACCTCCCTCATTAAGATCCACTACTTGCAGCGATCTAGTGAACTTCCCTTTGAAATGGGATTAATAAATAAGGAGGGGATTACTCTTCCAGTAAGACTCCGTTCAGTACTCATAAAGGATGATAGTGGTGAGGTAGTGGAGGCTATCGGAATTGTAGAAGACTTAGGGGAGGACAAAAGGGAAAGGATACTGGGACAAAAGGTATTGGAGATCCAGGAGACCTTGCACGATGTGCTCGCTAACTCAGGGGATGCCATTTTAGTTGCTGATGTTAATGGACGCATTACTATTGCCAATGAGATACTATTTCAGATGCTAGGTTATCAAGAAGATGAAGTCGTGGGGAGGCACTTGCTAGAGTTTTCTCCTTATGAAGGAAGTTTTACTACAACTAGTGGGGAAGAAGTTTCAATTTTAGAGGAGTACCATAATTATAATGTAGAAAAGGCTGACGAGCTGTTTGAAAAAGGGAAGGTAACCAATTACGAGCTTTATTTCATCCGAAAGGATGGAGTGCTTGTTCCTATAGAAGCGACACTCTCTGTACTTAAAGATCAAAAGGGTGAGAGGAGAGGATCGATAGCGATCTGCAGAGACATCACCGAGAGGAAAAAATTAGAGAAGGAAAGAATTAGATCAGAAGAGAAATATCACAATCTAATAGAGCATGCCAATGATGCCATTATCTCTTCAAATGAAGAGGGGATAATAATAAGTTTTAATAAAAAAGCTGAAGAGATGTTAGGTTATGCTCGTGATGAAATAGTGGGAAAGTCTATTACTTTCCTCTCACCTCCGAGTGACAGAGAACGGGAGAAAAAAGCACTAGAAGGATTAAAAAAAACCAGAACACTAGGTATAATTGGAAAAACCCTGGAAGGTAAAGGGTTGAGAAAAGATGGTCAGGAAATTCCTGTGGAATCTTCAGTCTATGCTTTAGAGGTACATGGGGAACGTATTATTACTTCTATACTCCGGGATATCTCTGAGCGGAAGGGGGCAGAGGAAAAAATTATTGAATATCAAAATAAGCTCAGGTCTTTGGCGTCACAATTAACATTGACCGAGGAGCGCGAGCGGCGACGCATTGCAACAGACCTGCACGATAGTATTGGCCAGGCCCTGGCTATCTCTAAGATTAAGTTAGGTGCCTTGCGGGAATCGACTTCTTCCATTGGTCTTGACGGAGATATTGAGGGAATCCGTGACCTTATCGAGCAGACGATTCAGGACACCCGATCGCTGATATTTGATCTTTGTCCTCCCTTCCTCTACGAGTTAGGTTTTGAAAAGGCTCTGGAGTGGCTCCTCGAGGAAATCCAGAAACAACACGGTATCACAACTCTTTTTGAAAATGACGGAAAACCCAAGCCACTGGATGATGATGTTCGTGTCCTTCTCTTCCGGACAGTCAATGAGTTGCTTATGAACGTTGTCAAACACGCACAGGCAAAAAAATCAAAAGTTTCTATTCAAAGAGATAGAGACAACATACAAATTAACGTTGAAGATGACGGGATCGGATTTGACGCCAGTAAAATTCAATACCGTATGGACAAAACAGGAGGTTTTGGCCTCTTTAGGATTAGAGAACGATTAAATTATCTTGGAGGACAGCTAAAGATCGAATCCGAACCCCACCGTGGGACCAAGATTTCCCTGGTGGTGCCGATAAAGAGTAATGGGCACACTGCAAAGGAGGAAGTGTGATGAGTTTAAGAATTCTCCTTGCCGATGACCATAGGATTATGCGCGAAGGTCTCCGCTCCTTGCTTGAGAAGCAGCCCGATATGGAGGTGATTGCCGAGGCTGAGAACGGGAGAACAACAGTGCGGTTGTCCCGTGAGCTTAAGCCTGACGTTGTTATCATGGATATTGCAATGCCTGATTTGAACGGCATTGAGGCCACTCGCCAGATTGTTGCCGAATCACCTGGCGTCAAAGTGACTGCTCTATCAATGCTTTCTGACATGAAGTTTGTGAGAGAAATGCTCAGCGCAGGTGCGTCAGGCTACCTGCTGAAAGATTCGGCATTTGAGGAGCTGGGCAATGCCTTGCGAACCGTGACCAATAACCAGACCTATCTGAGTCCTAAGATAGCGAGCCTTGTGGTAAAAGACTACCTGGGTAGTATCTCGACTGACGATTCTTCAACTTCTCCAGTCTTAACTAATAGAGAACGTGAGGTAATTCAGCTTTTTGCTGAAGGAAAAACCACAAAGCAGATCGCCTCCTGCCTTTATGTGAGCATAAAGACCGTAGAAACACACCGCAAGAATATCATGGATAAGTTGGGTTTTAGCAGCATAGCAGAGCTCACCAAATATGCCATCCGTGAAGGATTGACCTCCCTTGATACCTGATTGAGGAGAGGCGAGACAATTCTGTCACACCTTTAGTTTTATCGTATACTCCTCTATTAAGGTATTTCGAAGTGCAAAATCAGGGATTCCCTGATTGCAACTAAGGTAAAATAACCTATAATTTAAAACAAGAGAACATTAGTAGCAAAAGATCTTGGGAAGTGCATACTAATCAGGGATTTATGAATATCACTTCGTCTCAAAATCACTCCGAATCCCTGGTTCGCTCTACTTAGTGCATCTTACTACCATGGCGTCTACTGCAAAATCCGGGAGTGAGAAGGACAGTGAAAAATTAAAACGTTATTAACGTGTATTAGGAATTTTAAATTATAAATTAACGTTGAAGATGACGGGATCGGATTTGACGTCAGTAAAATCAAATAGTATGCGGTAGATAAAACAGGAGGCTTTGGCCTCTTTAGGATGAGAGAACGATTACATTATCTTGGAGGACAGCTAAAGGTCGAATCCGAACCCAGCTCTGGAACCATGGTTTCCCTGATGGTACTGCTACAATAGAATGGGCACACCACAATAGAGGAAGTGCGATGAGTTTAAGAATTCTCCTTGCCGATGACCACAGGATTATGCGCGAAGGTCTCCGCTCCTTGCTTGAGAAGCAGCCTGGCATGGAAGTGATTGCTGAAGCTGAGGACGGAAGAACAACAGTGCAGTTGTCCCGTAAGTTTAAGCCTGATGTGATTCTCATGGATATTATTATGCCCGATTTGAACGGCATCGAGGCCACTCGCCAGATTGTTGCCGAATTACCTGATGTCAAAGTGATCGCTCTATCAGTGCACTCTGACAGGAAGTTTGTTACAGAGATGCTCAGCGCAGGTGCGTCAGGCTACCTTCTGAAGGATTCGGCATTCGAGGAACTAGGTAAGGCTTTACGCACCGTGGTGAGTAACCAAATCTATCTGAGCCCTAAGATAGCTGGTCTCGTGGTAAAAGATTACCTCCCTAATAGCTCAACTAAGAACTATTCAACCCCACCACTCCTCACCAATAGAGAGCGTGAGGTGCTTAGGCTTCTTGCTGAAGGCAAGACCACAAAGCAAATCGCATCCTGCCTTTATGTGAGTGTAAAGACCGTAGAAACGCACCGCAAGAATATCATGGATAAGTTGGGTTTTAGCAGCATAGCTGAGCTCACCAAATATGCCATCTGTGAAGGATTGACCTCCCTTGAAATCTGATTGAGGAGAGCTGAGACCATTCTGTCTCAATCGTAGTTTCATCTCATACTTTCCCCCTATTATATTAAGGTATTGAGAAGTACAAAACAAGGGGTGCCCCGATTGCATCGAATGTAAATAAACTTATAATCTATAATAAGAAAACATACTGGCGAAGGATCCTGACAAGTGCATAGTAAGAAGGGGGTGAGAAATTAAAACGCTATTAACTACTATTAGGCATTTTAATTTTTAGATGGCTTCTCCTCACACATTGTGATCGCCATGATACTTTAAACTTCATTGAGGGCAGTTTTTGTAAGCTTTAGAGATTTGAAGGGAAGCACTCTAAAGGAGGTGAAAAATGTCTGATTATGATGAAATTTATGAAATTAGCAATCCAGGAATCTATTATGGATCAGAAGATGGTAGAGATGAAATAGAAAGCCGAAAAGTGGGGAATAATCATCAAAAAATATTTTTTAGGGAAGTAGCCAGATGCCCCCGATTAAATTCGAAGGATGAATCGGAAATTGGTAAAAAGTTAAAAAAAGCAAAAAGAAAGGAAATGAGCTGTATTGAGAAAATTTCTCAATTGGATTCTAGGCGTCGAGCTGCTTCAGATGGTCTAAGTAAAATACTCGATTCCATTAAGATTGTAAGGAACCTAGAAAAATTAAATGAGCACAAGGACACACTCATTCAATTAATTAAAAAGCGTGATAGAACAAAATTGGAAGAATATTGGCTGTCCTTAGAAAAAGTGAAAAAAGAAATAAATGAATTAGCAAAAATATTGATTGTCTCCCACTTGAGATTAGTCATTTATATAGCTAGAAAATATAAGGGTTATGGATTAGATTTTTTGGATCTTATTCAGGAAGGAAACGTAGGATTAATAAAGGCAACCCAATGTTGGGAGTATCAAATAAACACTAAATTCTCTACTTATGCTACGTGGTGGGTAAGACAACGGATAATAAGAGCCTTATCACAGCGTGGCCAGGCAATTCGCCTTCCGGAGTATCTAGAAGAGAGAATCAAAAAAATGATCAAAACCAGATCTAAGTTAAGACAAGATTTAGAAAAAGAGCCTTCCCATGAAGAGATTGCCAAAGATATGAACCTATCCTTAAAAAAGATAGAAAATATATTTGAAATACCAATGATAAAATCTATTTCTTTATCTACTCCGATTAATGGCGGTGAGAGCGAGTTAGGGATGTTGATTGAGGACATAAAAGCAGAGAATCCCTTTGAAAAAGCAGTGGATAAAGAGTGTAGGGAAGAGGTAGAAAAAAGCTTAACTGTTCTTACTCCAAAAGAAAGAAATATTATAGAACTGCGGTTTGGAATAGGAGAAGGAAATTATGATCATACCTTGGAAGAAATAGGACTGAAGTTTCATTTCACTAGAGAAAGAACACGTCAGATAGAAAAGAGGGTCTTAAAAAAGCTAAGATATCCTTTAGGGTATCATCTGCAGGCTAGTCTTTGAGTATTTTTCTATAACCATACTAATTTTATCTGAATTTTATCAATTAAAATTAAAAAGAGGTTAATTATGGGCAGATATTTATTAGGAGTGTTCCTTAGGTGATGAGTACAAAAAAAGAATCAGAAAAACGTATCCTATATTGTTTGGAAGAGCTAAGGCTGCTGATAGAGAAACCTTATGAAAATGATGCTTTAGTAGAAAGATTATCCATCATTGAAAATAAACTAGAACTGTTGTATCACCAAACATTTTATAGAAGGGAGGAGAACTTAACCATGTCAAATAAAATAAGAGACTTAACCCTTTATTCTGTCCCAGAGTTATCTCAAAAAATGAATGTTACCACAGTTACAATTAGGAATTATCTCAAGCAGGGGAAGCTTAAAGGGAAGAAGGTAATGGGTAAGTGGTTTATATTAGATGAAAATGTAGTGGAGTTTTTTAAGGACTCCACTGAGAGAAGCGGCTATAAGAGAAGTTCTAATTGAAACTGTGGGTTAATTGCCTATTACTCAATTCTTTAGGAAAGAGGCACGGCAGGAAAAAAATAGCATACTCGAAAGGGTGAAAGAACCTCCATATATATAAAGTCTGCGATGTACGTGTTTCAAGTTTCTGGCAAGTTAAACTTAAAAATTTTGGGGAACTGCGTGCACGGCATCTGCGGACTTTTTTAACTACATAATTTTCTCACGCTTGTTTATTTTATACTGATATTAAAAGCACATCTGATAAATAATAGGTAAAATATGCAGATGTGGATATAATAAAAAGGCTGCTCAAGGAAATAGTTAACAGCGTAATTTTAGAGTAACACATCTTCTCAGTTTTTTCAATACTTTTTTCTGCTCGAGAGCTCATTTATATTTTATACACAGTGATTTACTCACCATTGTACTTTCAAATAATTAAACAGACAGACTCATTCTGCATTAGTCGGCTCTGCTGCATCGTCGAAAAGTGATTTGTATGTCAAGACCATTAAGAATATTCAAAAGATTGTCATTTATTGTGTACTTTTAAAAGTTTGACTCCGTACCCCAACTCCTCTTCCCTCGTGTGTGTTGTGGGTCCATTATTTACCTGTGGTGTCATATGTTCACAATAAAGAAAGAATTTGACAATAAGTGGGTAGTGCGTTACATATTAACATCTTTACTGTGTGAGGACGTCTTATGAAAGGTTCTGTTCAGATCGACTGCGAACTTTGCAAGGGGTGTTCTCTGTGCATAGAGTTTTGTCCCAAGGGATCGATTTCTCTCTCAAGGAAGCTCAATCCTAAGGGGTACTTTTTTGCTGAATTTGACGATCAAAAGGGATGCACGGGTTGTGCAGTATGTGCTCTGATGTGTCCAGAGGTTGCAATCGAGGTCTATCGTGGATAAGCAATTAATGAGTGGAACGAGCGCTGTAGGAGAAGCCGCAATTCAGGCAGGATGCAGGTACTATTTTGGTTATCCTATTACTCCTCAGAATGAATTGCCGGAGTATATGGCAAGAAGGCTATCTGAAGTACCAGGTGGAGTTTTTATCCAGGCTGAAAGTGAGCTCTCAGCCATCAACATGGTTCTGGGAGCAAGTGTTGCAGGGGCCAGGGCAATGACCTCATCAAGCAGCCCTGGGATAAGCCTCAAACAGGAAGGGATTTCCTTTTTGGCCGCTCAGGAACTGCCTGGTGTCATTGTGAATGTTGTGAGGGGAGGGCCCGGATTGGGAAATATAGCACCAGCTCAATCTGACTATTTTCAATCAACGCGCGGTGGCGGCCACGGTGATTATCGAACCATAGTGCTTGCCCCATCCTCGGTACAGGAAATGGCAGACATGACTACCTTAGCCTTTGATCTGGCGGATAATTATAGAACTCCTGTGATTGTGTTAGCAGATGGGATGCTTGGACAGATGATGGAACCGGTGCGGATATCATCCAAGAAGAGAAAAAAAAATCTTGCTAAAGATTATGTTCTCAGCGGTGCCAAGGGAAGACCTGCACGACTGGTTCGCTCTCTTATTTTAGATCCTAAAGCAGAGGAGGACCACAACTGGAAACTTTTTAGAAAATATCAGAGAATTGAGCAAAAAGAAGTTCGCTATGAAAACTTTCTTCTAGAGGATGCCGAAATGGCAGTTTTGGCTTACGGTACTGCTGCACGGATTGCGAGGGGAGCCATTAAGCGTTTGAGAAAAGAAGGCCTCAAGGTGGGAATGATTCGGCCCATAACGCTCTGGCCTTTTCCTGCAGGAATCATTCAGGAAGCAGCCAAGTACCTCCATGATTTTTTCGTTTTTGAGATGAGTACTGGGCAAATGGTTGAGGATGTCAAACTCTCTTTAGAAGGTAGAGGCCGTATTCACTTTCATGGAAGGCCGGGAGGTGTTATATCAACCCCTGCTGAACTTTCTCGAATAATTTCACGTCACTACTATCAATCAAAAAGGAAAAGAGGGAGATGAAGAAGGTATACGCAAGGCCCCTCTCTTTGAAAAAAAGTCCTTTCCACTACTGTCCCGGATGTGGTCACAGTATCATCCATCGTCTTATTGCAGAGGTTCTCGATGAGATGAAGCTTCGGGAAAAATCCATATGTGTTCCGCCCGCAGGATGTGCGGTACTTGCTTACAACTATATTGATGTCGATATGGTAGAGGCTCCACACGGTCGTGCGACAGCAGTAGCAACCGGCATTAAGAGGGTGAGGCCAAAAAATGTAGTCTTTTCCTATCAGGGGGATGGAGACCTTGCTGCCATTGGAACTGCTGAGGCCTTTCATGCTGCCAATCGAGGGGAATTGATTACCGTAATTTTTGTGAATAATGCAGTCTATGGGATGACCGGCGGTCAAATGGCTCCCACTTCGCTTTTAGGTCAGAAAACCACCACCTCTCCTTCAGGAAGAGACCCACTTCTCGATGGTTATCCTGTGAAAGTTTGTGAGGTGTTGGCTCTCCTGGGAGGATCATCGTACCTTGAGCGTGTGGCTGTCAATAAACCAGCCAACGTAAAAAAGGCAAAAAAAGCCATTGTGAAGGCGTTCCAGCATCAGTTAAAAAAGAGCGGTTTTTCCATGGTGGAGATTCTCTCTCCATGTCCTACTAATTGGAGGATGAGTCCCATAGAGGCGTGTCGATGGATTGATGAGGTAATGGCAAAAGAGTATCCTTTAGGAGTTGTTAAGGAAGTAAAATGTTGATTAAGACTATTTTTTCGGGATTCGGTGGGCAAGGAGTTCTTTCCATGGGATATACCCTCGCAAATGCTGCTATGCGTGAGGGTAAATACGTTACCTATCTCCCTTCCTATGGTGCTGAAGTGAGAGGGGGTACGGCTAATTGTACCGTTTCTATCTCAGATGAAGAGATTGCTTCACCTGTTGCCTCAGCACCGGAGTTTGTTGTTTCTATGAATCAACCTTCTTTTCTAAGATTTCAAAGTCTCATTCAATCAGGTGGCTTAATCGTGGTTAATTCCTCCATGGTGATTGCTTCCTCTGTAAGGGGAGATATTGAGGTGGTTGAGGTTCCCACCAGCGAACTGGCAGAAAAGCTTGGAAACCTCAAGGTGGCAAACATGGTTATGCTAGGGGCATTTATCAGGGTGAGCACTCTTATTTCTTTTCCACTGCTTTTAAAAAACCTCCCAGAAATATTGGGTGGAAAAAGATCGAGCCTCTTAAAGATAAATAGAGAGGCTCTTGAGCAAGGGTTTAATTATGTAAAGGGGTAAAACACATGTTTATTAAACAAATTTCTGTAAGTTTAGATAATGTGCCTGGTGCACTTTCTAAGGTAAGTGAGATTTTGGGTAAAGAGGGCGTTAATATCCGTGCTATTTCAGTTGCTGACACTGCTGATATCAGTACAGTCCGTTTTGTGGTAGATGATCCCACAAAGGCAATAAATATTTTAACCACCAATGGATATCCAGTGAAAGAGACAGATGTGCTGGCAGTAGAGACCCCTGATCACCCCGGTGGGCTCAATGCGGTGCTTAAACCCCTTAAGGATGCAAATATTAATGTACACTATCTCTACCCCTATTTAGGAAGGATGAGTGATCAGGCGATTGTGATACTTGGAGTGGATAAGACCGAAGAGGCAGAAAAGGTTCTGAAACAAAACTGGGTTCATACTCTTGGGAAGGAGTTATATGATCTCTAGCATGGGTGCGAGGTGCGTGTTAGGCGTTTCGAATATCAAGTTAGTGTGAATGAGTCAGGTGTTATTTTTTTTATAGCATTTGATATTCATCACACGGCAATTGTAAGATAAGGTGAGAGAATAAAAATCTTTTTGTTTTTAGTTTTATTTTAGTTCTTCATGATCGTGGTGCTTATTCTAATTGAGAAAAGTTGTGTCCTAAAACAGGTGAGTTAAAAAAGATGGCAGATGCATTCTGTGCCAGATGTGGACAAGAAATCCCTGAGGGGAGTGTAAAGTACATTGTGCATATAAAGATTATATCGGACTTTGATGGCTTTATACCTTACTCTGAAGAAGATACTTCCGAAGAGATACAAAGGCTTCTTAGAGAAATGGAAGATATGGATGTCCAGGAAGTAGAGGATGATGTTTATAAGGAACTTTCAGTGTATCTTTGCATCCAGTGTAAAAAGAAGTTTACCAGGGAACTCATCACTAGTGAGGAAGACGATTTCTCTTCTAATAAAAATTTGAGGAATGTGTTTCACTAACCCGCCTTTTGATTCAACTTCCATTTGCCTTTATAATACTAGATTCCCAATCATAGATAACTTCAGCAATTTCTAATACGTCTTCATATAAATAAAAGGGCGATAAAACCGTAAAATGCATAGCAAAGAAGAATCAGATTTGCAAAGATGAAAATGAGATTCAAGTGATGATGGGGTTGACGAGGTTGAATAACTCTTAACCACGAAGTGCACGGAGTGCTCAAAGAATTTCAAAATACAAAAAATTTGCTCAAGAAAAGTGTGTTTTATCCATTTAAAATGGTCTAGGATAAGGGAGGTGTAGAATATGTGAGAGGTCATTCCATTACTGAGAGGTAGTGACACATGAAGGATCTGCAGGGGCGCTTGTAGGTTTCAGAATAGAGACTTCTCGCATAACTCCTGAAATCAGAAATGTGTGGGTGATCGTGGAGCAGATGGTTTAGAAGAGTTCGGAAGAAGGTTACGTCTTTTATTTTTCGTTCTGTGGGGTTTCCCCTCCCAACAATTTTTAAACTTGTAGTATTCATTTGTTTAAACTCGTAAAGAGCACAGGCAGCGCAGGGATAATCATCCAGGTGCACAATCTCCCAGATTCGCTGACGGGCTATCATTTGAGAATTATTAACCATACCTTCTGCCTTCTCATTTTGATTCAGTACTGTACAAGAAATATCGTAGGGGAGCATACAGGCATTTCTGTAAAAGAGTGGTGTCTGTTTACCTGAAAGCCCATGTTGAAATGTACAGAAACCGTCAATGTTAATACATCGAGAGTTAAAAACAAACACAGTAGTTTCCAGTTCAGGAATCCGCTTTACAATCTGTTTCATTTCTTTTAGTGTAAGATGACGGGGGAGGGTGATGCGGCAGGCTCCTAATTCTTGGTAAAACTTGGCTGTTCTCCAATTAAATACAGTTCCCCCAGTACTGATATGGATTTTTACCCTGTGAGAAGCAATGTCCACCCCTCTATGGTGGGGTGGAGAAAGCACTGAGTTTTGGTGTGGTTTTAAGCTCTGTCCATAAGTTTTCACAGGGTTTACCCCAGCACTAATTGTTGGTACCATTACCAGGAGTCCATAGTCAGAGATAATGAGTGCATCAACTCCTGCATCGATTGCTTTTTGAATATACTCTTTTACTAAGAAGAGCTGTTTTTTGGTATAGTAGTGTTCATTTACAGTAAAGAATATAGGGACGTTATTTCTATGGGAAATATCAACAGCCTTTTTTAGCTCTTCAAAGCTCCTGAAGTGCCCTTTTCCTGCAGGTCGTCTATTAATGGATATTACAGGATAAGAGTTATACCAGGCTTCTTCTAACACACCACAGTAAAACTCTTCTGCCCCAGCTTCAATCAGGGGCTCGACTTCTTCAACTTTATCTAATGGTGAGAAGATTTTCATTTTCGATTTCCTGTTCCTATGCGACAATAGAGGAGATTTTCTATTACCGCATGATTCAGTGACCATAGGATATTCAGTTACGAACAGAAAGAGGCCGGATAGTTATACTATCGGATACCCCGGTTAAATAAAATAAGCTCATTTAAAGGGGCGGGTCGAAATCCCTGGCACAGATCTCACCTTGAAGGATTGAGTTCTATTCCTTATGTCTCTGAATGTTGTAATGATCATAGGCTGCTTTCAATCACCATTACACCAGGGAAGGCCGAGGCAAATCCAAACATGATACATGATTCATGAGCCATGGTGCGTAACTGTTTCTTTTTTTTCTCATATCATGTATCCTGCACCTTGCATCTTTTG
>SMTZ1_10003000_pt1 | contig 17016 bp, 12 predicted proteins | sample DeeMarSWOR136_30_FD_25667 | JGI IMG/M metagenome (IMG submission 25667)
CTTCGAGTTGGTTGCCCCAGCGAGAGAAGCAATCCTTTCTTTCCTCCTCGGTAGCCAAATTGGTCGGGGGAAATTCCCCGTACCACTCGTACGGCTTGACTGCGTAAATGATGCCGCGGGAATTGTGAAAGTTATCGGTTGGTTTCCGAATTCTGGGATCCAGCGGAGTGCTCCATGCCCTCTTGATGAAGTCCATTTCCACGGGTTCTGCCCTCGTGCAGATTGCCCACATCACATCATCCATGTCATACGGATTTATATCGTCGTCAACCACTACTACCCACCTTCCCGCATATGCACCGGCTCTTGTCTGGGATGCGACGTGACCGACCTCGGTGGCATGCCCTGGATAGCTCTGTTTTAAGGACACAATGATGAGCTGACGCGCCCCACCAAAGGGAGGCAACCAGACGCCTCTCACATCAGGTATGCCTGATTTGGCGATCTCATTGAAAAGGAGCGCGGATCGCCACAGACTCCGAAAGAATATATAATCGCCCCATGCACCCTTTGCCGGTGGAGAACCAAGTATGACGGGATCATTTCGGTAGTACAAAGCTTCCACCCTAACAAAGGGCTCCTCCCGAGCCTGACTTGCATACGTACCGGTCCACTCCCCAAAAGGCCCTTCAAGCATGGTTTTGTCGGGATCGGCAAATCCTTCGATGACGATCTCAGCATTTGCTGGTATGGGCAAGCCGGTAACGCTGCCTTCAATTACCGGAACAGGCTCACCCTTGATAGCACCCCAGTAGTCTAGCTCGAAGACCCCAGGCGGCACATCGCTGCCAGAGAGCGCGTAAGTTAATGGGTCAAAGCCAAAGATCATGGCGACAGGGCAAGGCTGGTTTCTCGCAAAGTACTTGTCCCGGTGGAGTCTGCCATGTTTTCCCGGCGAAATGTAGAATCCAACGGTTTGGCTATCGTGCAGCTGTACCCGATACGTGCCTATGTTTGCCTCGCCAGTATCGGGATCTCGTGTTATGACACCAACTCCCGTGCCGATAAACTTCCCGCCATCCATCTCATGCCAGAAGGGGACCGGGAACTTTCCAAGATCGACCTTGTCACCCTCCTCCACATTCTCAAGTATTGGGCCGGAGGGAACTACTTTGGCCGGGAAATTCTTGGCCGTCTCTGCCCACTCTCCCGCGTTCACCCTTAGCACGCTAATGGTCTCATCAATGCTGTTTTCTATCGGCAATCCAAAAGTCAGGTTGAAAGTTCTTATGTTCGACATAGAATTGGTCAAGATCCTGAATCCCTCCCGGTACCCCTTGAGCTTGTCAAATAACAGGGCCGGCCCCTGGTTCTTGGCATCCACCTGCACTATCGTGCCCACCTCCAGATGTGGATCGACCCCCTCTATGACTCTCAACTCACCTGCTTGTTCTGCCTGCTCCATCCACTCTCGTAAATCGTTGTACGTAAGCATGGGTCCTCCTTTTTCCTTGAACTATTCGCTACTACATTGTAGGTTCACGGCAAATGTTGGCGTGCAAATAGGCTATTATCCTGTGGCCAGACATTTTGTCAAGTGGTTTTCGGTGAGGAAGTTCCCTCGATAGGCCTCTGCCCAGCAAATCCTCCCGTCCTGTTGGCAGACGACATCGGCTCGATGGTGATGTCGGAGTGGCTGGGACTCAGATTTATCTGGCAGATGATTTGATTCCCAATGAAGTCTGTGCGAGAATGCCAGAAATAACGGAGTGGGGGGATGAGCTGTATGAGAGTATTCTTGATGTTGCTGGTGTTCATCGCGTTCTTGTTTCCACTGAACATATTTGCTGAGTGCACAGAGGGGGATTGTGTTAATGGACAGGGAACCTGGACCTATCCTGATGGCAGTAAGTATGTAGGCCAGTTCAAGGATGGCACATTTGATGGATGGGGGACGTGGGTCTATCCTGACGGGAACACATACGTAGGACAAATAAAGGATGGCAAGTTTCACGGCCAGGGAACCTGGTTCTATCCCGATGGTACCAAATATGAGGGCCTCTTCAAGGCAGGGAAGTTTCACGGACGAGGAACCATGACCTTTCCCGACGGTCGAAAAACCACAGGTGAGTTCAGGGACGGGGAGTATGTTGGGAAATGAGAACATCTGAAAAACCTCTGGTTGTAATCTGAACCGTGTGTGATCTCACAGATTCGGTTACCCCCGAACACCGATTTTGAACATCTGCCTGACAGCAGCTCTTCTCATCGCACATTTTCCCTGTTCCAATCTTGCATGCAGTGTTTGATTATACAGGCTTGATGTGGAGGCGAAGATAGGCTATGCTCACGCACGTGAGTGGTTCTATTTTTGCACTTCTAGCAGCTGTCCTTTTCGCTCTCAATAGTCTCTCAACTCGCAGAGCCGTTGTGAGGATTCCCAACCCGGCTTCGGGGATCTTCATCACGGTCTTTCTGGCCCTGCCCTTCTACTTCCTAATCTTAAGTATTGGGGGGCGGCTTTCTGAAATTCTTGCGTTCTCCTGGCAGGGATACCTGTATTTGCTTGCAGCGGGAATAGTGCACTTCATAATGGGGCGATCCCTCAACTATAGGGCGGTGCGCCTGGTTGGAGCCAATATGGGCACCATCCTGCAGAGAACGAATCCGGTGGTGGCTGTTATCTGGGGTGTCTCCTTGTTCCACGAGTCCCTGGGCTGGCAAGAATTGTGCGGCGTACTGTTGGTGACCGTCGGTATAAGCCTCATCGCGTGGCGCCCAAGGCTGCTCAGAGGGGGGGACTCCTCATCCTCCCGGATACCGGCGAAGGGGATTCTTTTCGGATTGGGAGCTGGCTTCTTTTACGGGACCAGCCCGGTGTTTGTGAAACTAGGACTGGGTAATTCTGGCCACCCGGTAGCCGGAGTCTTGATTTCTTACATTGGTGCGTCTGCTGTCCTGGGTTTCTTGCTGTCAAACAGGGAGACGCGGTCCAGTCTGGTGAGCATGGACCGAGGGGCCGTGCGCTGGTTTTGTGTCACTGGGGTTTTGGTGGCTATGTCTCAACTGTGCCGTTATCTGGCCCTAAGCCTGAGCCCAGTGAGCATTGTGTCCCCGCTAGTATCGACTACCCCTATGCTGGTCATCTTTTTTTCCTTCCTGTTCAATCGCAAACTAGAGACGTTCACGTTCAGTGTTATCCTCGCCGGTCTGGCCACGGTCGCAGGCACGATACTTCTGTTCTGACCGCGGAGATCAGTATTCTCGGCCCTGCAGAATCATCTGTAGGGAAGGGCCCGGTGTGTTCCATGCTTAGCTTGTGCCTGTGCGTGAGGGCGTAGCTCATCGCAGGCGCTGGCCCGACTGTTCCAAGAGGAGATTGAAAGATTGTACTAGCCAGGGCCTTCTTTTGATGGATGCTTTCGGCTGATGTGTATCCCCGAAGGTTCCTGTTATGCTCGCTTGAACCGTTCCAATTTCATTGTCACCAGGTTGTAACTGTCCGGGCACTGTACTTGAATCGTATCACTCTCCCACCAGGGGAGGTTCCCCCCGAATTGGAACGTAGACAGATTGGGAAAGATGTCGTGATAGAAGAATCCGCACAATCCCCCTGGGTTGTGGCAACTGATCTCAAGTGTCTCCCCTTCCTGATGACCGGCATTGCATGTCCCTTTCACACCTGTAATCGTGGCCATCACTTTGTACCCTAGCCCTGGATCTTTTGCCATCTTGACTCACCTCCTTCATTTTTGAAAATCGCAGAGCCGTCAGGCTCTGCGTGAGATGCGCCCGAGTCCATGACAAATCGTTGTCCGTTCAGTTATCTCGCTCTTCCATGCCTTGGTAACCTTCCGGTCAAGCAGTCGCTGTTTGGAAGCCTGTCGTTAAGCACTCTCTTGTCCTTGCGTTACCCTCACCGGTGCCCTGAGTCGCAGTGCCAATGCCGTGGCCAGAACGCTGGTTCCACCAAAGACAAGCCATACCGGCTGATAGCGTCCCAAGTTGTCAAACGTCCACCCGGCAGCGGTGGGACCGATGAACCCACCCATTGCTCCCAGGCCAAGCATGATTCCCATTAACCTCCCAAAGGCGGTTCTGCCGAAATACTCCCTGAGTATGGCCCCCCTCAGCGCGACGGTTCCCCCAAATGCGAGAGGGAAGAGGGCGAGAAAGGGCAGAATAAACCACGGTACGTGAACCCAGGAGAAGGCGAGCGTGCCCATACTGAACAGGCCGTAACCCACGGCCGCGACGTATCGTTTTTCAAAGACATCGCCCAACCAACCAAAACTAAACCTGCCTACTATGCTTAGCAGGGGGATAGCTGTAGCCACAAGCGCAGCACTCCCCCGTGACATACCTATGTTGGTGAGGTACGGCAGAACGTGGGTGACGACTGCCATGGTAACGCTTATCCGTATTGCTTCCGCTACAGATATCTTCCAAAAATCCTGATTTCCAATGGCTTCCCTGAAGTATACGCCTTCCTCCGCACACCCATCTCCAGGCGACGAGTTCAGCTCCCCAGGGATCTCTCCGTCAGGAGAATAACCGTATTGTTCCGGCCTATGGCGAATGACAAATGAGAGAGGGATCCCCAACGTCCACATGCCCAATCCGAGGACAACGAAAGCCATTCGCCAGTGATAGACATCGATGAGCCAGACAATGAGTGGGACGAGTATGCCGCCCGCACCGAACCCGCAGGCGACAAGCCCCATAGCCTTCCCCACATTTTTTCGGAACCAATGGGCGACGGCCGTCATCAGCACCGTTGAGGTACAACAGCTCGCTCCGACGGCGAGGAGAACAAAGGCGCCATAAAAGATCAGGAGAGAATTGGTCAGCGAGAGAATAATGAGTGCGGAGCCTGTTATCAGTGTACCCAAGAATACCAGTTTTCTCGGGCCAAGGCGGTCAACGAACGCTCCCGTGACAGGAGCCAGAATTCCCATTTCGAGACCGCGAATGGAGAAGGCAAGCGACACCTGAGTATAGCTCCAGCCGAACTCCGTGACGATCGGCTTGAAAAAGGCCGTGAGTCCGAAGATCAAAACACCACCCGCGTAGAGAGCGATGGAAAAGGAAGCGAGTACTATCCACCAGCCGTAGAAAATCGTCACCATAGATGGTTCACCATGCTGTTGCGTGAGAGTCGGTGGTCGAGACCACCCGATTCCTCTCGTTCAGCACGTCGCAGGACTTGTCCGGTGAGGACCGGTTATAACGCTCCCCATCCCCGATGTCAAGATGGCAATGGCACTCCGGGAAGGGGCACGTCTCCGCAGAAATTGCTTGACGATCGATGATTGAATCTGCGAGGGTAAAGCTATGTCGTGTCAGGCGGACGCGGATGGTCCGAGCTCATGCATCATGGCGTAAGGCGGCAATAGAGCGGCAATAGAAAGGACTGAAGCATCTAAGAGAACCCCTGGGTGATCGTCATGCACGACCCTGGGTTGTCGCAGAACGAGTCTTGCCGCAGAGAAACGAGCATGACGGACAACAAACCTGGTATTCCGGTTCAGCAGGAGGGGAACATGGAATTGGCGGGGAAGGTTGCCCTAATTACCGGGGCGAGCAGTGGTATCGGTCGGGCCACTGCTCTGTATTTAGCCGAAGCAGGGGCTGATGTCGTCATTAATTACAGAAAGAGTAAGGAAGCGAGTGAAGAAGTCGCAGCCGAGATAGAGGGTATAGGGAGAAAGGCAGTGGCAATCCAAGCGGATGTGACCAAGAGGAAAGAAGTAGAGGAGATGGTGGATGTTAGCCTGAAAACATTCGGAAAGCTCGACATCTTGGTTAACAATGCTGGAGGTTCTGTCAAGAAGCCCGTGGTTGAGATGGAGGAGACCGAATGGGATGAGATCATAAATTTTAACTTGAAGGGCCCTTTTCTTTGCACAAGAGCAGTACTGCTCTCTATGATCCAGCAGAGATTTGGCAGGATTGTCAATGTTTCTTCGAATTATGGTGTAACTCCGGCCTACGAAAGAGCTCACTATGCAGCGGCCAAGGCGGGGCTCATTGCCTTCACCAAGTCCTTGGCGGTAGAGGTGGCTCCCTACAATATTAATGTTAATGTTGTTGCTCCAGGGCCTACCGACACACCCCGATGGAGGCGTATACAGACGGAGGAACAGATTCTGGCACGGGCACGGGAGATTCCTCTGGGTAGAGTGGGACAGCCAGAGGATGCAGCCAAGGGGATTTTGTTTTTGGTATCTGAATCAAGTAGCTACATTACTGGGCAAACCCTGCATGTGAATGGTGGCTTGGTGATGCCCTGAGCTGTAAATGCAGCGTCGTTTAAGATAGCGCGCCGGCGATGTGATACGGCCGAGGAGCTAGGAACACTCCTGATTCAAGGCCCGACGTGAAGAAACACGAGAAGGGAGAAAAACACTTATGGAAGCCGATTTGGTGGTCAAAGATGGGTTCGTGGTGATTCCAGAGGCCCGGGTGAGCAAGGCCACCCTTGCGATCAGGGCCGGGAAAATCGTTGGCATCTACGAGGATTCCTCCTGTCTTAAGGCCAAGGAGATAATCGAGGCCACCGGAAAGTACGTCCTTCCTGGAATCATTCAGCCTCATGCCCACCTTGGCCGAGATAAAGAGTCCGAAGACTATGCCACTGAGACCTATTCAGCGGCGATTGGCGGGGTGACGACTGTCATGGTGTTTTTTCGAGACGGGAGGGATTATGCCGAAGCATTCTTGGAGGAGAAGAATTCGGCGAGTCAACGAGCCTACGTGGATTTCTCTTTCCATTTTCAGGTGATGTCAAATATGCATCTAGACAATATCCCCCGCTACGTTGAGCAATTTGGAGTCTCTTCTTTCAAGTTCAACATGGGGTATAAGGGTGAGGAGTCTAGGGAAAAAGGGCTCTTTGCATTGAACGATGGCCTTATGTATTCTGCCTTTTTGAACCTGCGGGATCTGAAAGGCACGGTGGCCTGCGTTCATGCCGAAAACAGCGAAATTAATGCGTACAGCACTGACAAGCTGCAACGGCAAGGGAGAGATGACCTCAAGGCGTGGTCGGAGGCACGTCCTTCCTATTCAGAAGCTGAGGCTATCGGTCGGGCCCTCTATTTTAGTCAACTCACGCAGTGTCCCATATACGTCGTGCATATGACTACGCAAGAGGGCCTGAGGCTGATCAAGGAGCATCGCAACAGAGGATTGTCTCCTGTCTATGTGGAGACCTGTCCCCATTATCTAACTCACCATATGAGTGACGATGTGGGACGTATTGGCAAATTCACCCCCCCATTGAGGACGGAGGTCGATAGCGAGGCCCTTTGGCAGGGGCTCATCAGTGGGGACATTGACACCATTGGGATTGACCAAATCACAAGAAAGGTGGATCCCGAGGAGACAAGCATTTGGAAACGCACGACGTCCCCTCGGGAAGCAGTCACGGCTTTACCGGTGCTGATCAGTGAGGGCTTGCATAAGCGGGGGCTGGGAATAGAGAGGATTGTTCGCCTTACCTCATATAATGCTGCCCGCATTTTCAATGTATATCCGAACAAGGGGACCTTGGCTGTTGGGAGTGATGCTGATGTCGTGGTAGTTGACATTGACTTGGAAAAAAAGGTGAGCAACGATATTATCAAGTCAGCTTCCAATTTCTCGATTTATGAAGGGTGGACTTTAAGAGGGTGGCCTGTGTTGACCATTTGTCGGGGCAAGGTAATAATGCGTGACGGAGAAGTTGTGGGACAGCGGGGCTGGGGGGAGTTTTTGGAACGAAGACCAGTGATGTGAGGAGATGTGAGAGCGAGTGATTGAGATTGGGCTCCGGCAAGATGAGGATTCGTTTGTTTGGTCACATTCATGAACGAGGTGACCTGGAGGGGAAAGCGATGATAGCCAATATATTGGCAAAGCAGCAACCGTACACGGTGATCTCTGAAGATCTGTTTCTACGTTTAGGGGACGGTATTGTGCTCCCGGATGAGGGGCAGAGCGTCAAGCAATTGAGTGAGAACGCCGCAGGAGGTGCGTTTGATCCTCGCGATCTTGAAGAGATTTCAGGCGAAAAGCTTGGTTATAAGGCCACATGGGTACCGCTCCGGTATGAATATTACGGACTGCCGTGGGATATCACCGGACTCAAATTGGAAAGCCTTCATTCCAAAGCCAGTGATATACCCTGGGTCGTGGTCATCAACGGGGGGTCGGCCAACCTCTATGAATTCTTTGTGACCCCCGTCAATCAACCAGGATGGGGGCAGTACTTGGCCCAGTGCACAAATGTCATGTTGTGTTCGATCCCTGGCAACTTCAAGTATGGAGGATGGGCACAGCCTCCCTCTGAAAGACTGCCGCAGTACGTGTTGGACCAGGACCTTTCCGACGAGGAAGTGAAAATTAGGAATGCCGTCTACACGATGAGGATGGTATTTGAGGGATTGAAACGTTTGGTGACGAACGAAACCCAGGGTGACGTTCTTCTCGTGGGCCACTCTACGGGAGGAGACGTAGCCTTCCTTGGACTGGGAGATGTCGATATGACGGATAGGCTTAAGGGACGGTTTCTAGGATGGGGCAGCGGAGGGCCCTCCAATCTTCGCAGAGAGTGGGAGCAGAGTGTGGGGAAGTGGGAGAGCACCGTCAAGAAGTTATCTGGCTATCCTCCGGTGTGGGAGCTTCGGCCCAGAAATGGCCCTGAATATGTAGAATCTGGATACATCGGTCCGCTGAATCCGTGCGGGAGGCCGGGCATGCACGATGTGGAGGTTGCCGGACGTTGGCTTTCCCTCGAAGCGCGCCGCCGGCCGAACTTCAAACAGGTGCTGCAGGATGTGGAGCACCACGGGGCCTCAGAATTGCAAGAGAAGATTGAGGCTGAGATCAAAGAGACGTTGTGTGCGGCCGCCGCACGCATCAAGATGGAGGAGGTCTTCAAGGATCTGTTCTATACGAACCAATCCCCGGTGATGGGCTACGAGAAAATGGTCTGGACCGTGGGGAAGTGGGACAAAGGTCATTGGCACAAAACCGATATCGACAACGCTCGGGAACTCACCATCGCGAACCAATTTCGCGATAAGAACCCAAAGGTAGAAACCAGAGTTCTTGTGTACGACCTGCCTATGACCCATTACGGACACATTGAGATGCCTCAACAACTGGCAGGAGGGCTGATCGCCGCCATTCAGTGGCTGGCGCAGTAACTCACCGCGAGTCTACCAACGACCTTGATTTTGCACCGTTGGATACGTGAACGTGCTACGAGAGTCCGTCATGTTCCAGGCCGTACTAAACCGCTGCGGGGCTATTGCTTACGATTCTTCAAAAAGACATCTGCCAGTTTCTTCAATTTCGAACCAAGCGCAGGTTCATGTTTTTGGACGATTGTCAGTTTCAACCTGACTGAAAGCTTTGCACTGTACCTTTCCCCTCAACTTAGATCTCAGTCGTCCATTACCTTCGACCGGCAGGCGGTCTTTGCACGCCCGAAGAAGCTGTTCTTCTTGACATCTTGCACCTGCTGTGGCAGTATTATGCAATCCCAGTTGACAAAACGTCGTTCTGTTAGAACAGCAAGAATATCAAACACAAGGAACTTACATCACCACCGGAAGCGAAGATGTGAGTTGAAAACTTAAGACTCCTCTTCTGATCTCTGGGGGATGATCACCGAGAAAGTGTAGGTTCGATTATAAGGTGATACATCAAGCGCGATTTTGAGTAGCTGTAATGGTATCTTGTGAATAACATTGCAGATTGGCTTCGTATGGCACTGCACAAAAGTACGCAAAACGTATTCGTTGGATAGGGAAAGAAGTATTAGTAAGAGCTTTTGCGAGATAGGCGTGTGTAGGCGGACGTCTTTGTTTAGTGAAAAAATATTGGGCGGAAACTTGGAAGTATGATATTTCTGGCGTGGTATAATAATGTATTAAAATGTCGATTCTGGTTGCATGTAGGAGATGATAAGACATGAACAAGACTTTTAGACTCATGGATTTGGTGGAAGGGGCTCGAAATTTGGTTTTAGAATATACTTGTGTAAAGAAAGGGGAGAATATTTGTATTTATGCAGACACGAATTGTGATGCTCTGGTGATAGAAGCTATAGCGTGTGCAGCAAAGGAAGCTGGGGCAGAAGTGGTAGTAATTGTATCAAGTGAATTAGACGATCCAGGGGATACCGGGCTCATAGATCCCCCAAAGATCGCTCGAAATGCTTTCTATGCTTCAGACGTGGTAATAGGTATAGTTTCCGTATTTAAGATGCAGTTTTCCACGAAATCCGTAGCTAAGGCGTTGAAGGAACATGGAGTTAGATTTGCTTATGTAGGTCCCAATACCTCAGAAGAATTGGCTTCAGAATGGGCCCGTTTCCCAGCTGACCTCGCTTTTGCAATTGGAAAAAGAACACTAGCAGACCTTCAAAAGGGAGGTCATGATATTACGATAACAGATGAAAACGGAACGAATCTGAAAGCAAGGGTTGAACCTACTGATTGGCATGGGGCAGGAATTAGAGGTCCTCTGAACAAACCCGGGTCCTATGCTGTAATACCTGCGACTACGGCAGGAACGACCAAAATCAAGCAGGCAAGCGGGCGCATCTTTGTCGATTTCTTAGAAATTTTTGGTCCTAGTGCGGAAACGTGTGAATTGGTGGTGGAAGATAATTGGATAACTGACGTAAGAGGAGGGCCTCAAGCGACAATTTTTAGGGATAGAATCTTTAGCATTGAGAATGCAAATCTACTCAGTCAGATAGCTTGGGGATTCAATCCAAAAGGACGAATCAACAAATGTCTTCAGCCCCCTTGGGACAAAAACAAAATGGCTATGATAAGCAGATTTGCTGGTGTTATGCATATCGGCGTAGGTTCAACCGCTTTCCATCAAGGAGAGAAGGGTCAATTTGTTAGTGCGATGCATACCCATGCAGTCTTACTGAAACCAACAGTAAGCGCCGGTAACAGATTGATAATAGAAAAAGGTCGTATTACAGCGCTGGATGATCCAGAAATCCGTGCGTTAGCTAAGAAATATAGTGATCCTGACCTGGACCTTACCAAACAGGAAAGGGTATTCAAGAATTGATCGTTATTGAGTAGTGACGATGGACACTCCGCTTGGATTGTCCAAGCCTTAGATGTCAAAATCCTGATCTCAAGGGATAAGAAAATCAATAATGTGCGGATTAGGGAAAAATATTAGTAGTGTTGGCTATTACCAATTAGAGTCAGCGCCTGAAGAAGGATGCACCATTCTGATTGCTCTAGGTCGTGCCTCTGCGGAGAGCCGTACGATCATCGCCAAGAACCGAGACATCGCAAGCATCGGTCCGGCGGAAATAATGGTGTTGGGGAGGGCTACAGGGGAGAATAGCTATCTCGGGATGTCTACCGTGCAGAATCCCTCGGAGGTGACGCTGGGAATCAATGACAAAGGGGTCATATGCAACACCGCTGGTCGCTATTGCTGGGAAGCCAACAATCCGGGAGTAAATTCGGGCGCTATTATTCGGAGAGGTCTTCAAACGGCTATTACAGCCAAAGACTTGGTGTCCGATGTTCAACACATAGTTAAAACCGAGGGCAAGAGCAGGAACGGATCTGCTTTCGCCTGTGCTGACCAGAAGGAACTTTATGTGGTCGAGACGTATCAGAAGACCAACGAGGTTTACGGACCGTTGAAGGATACGGTTTTGGCCTATGGCAACTACACCCTGATCGATAAGATGAGAGAGTATGAAAGGTTGTCACGGGGGCATCGGAGGGGAAGGAGAGCTCAGGAATTGATGGAGCAATATCAAGGAGATATCACTGTCGCTTTCATGATTCGGTTCTGCAGAGATCATGAGGGGATTCCGGAACGAGCTTACATCTGGAATGATCAGAACATTTGTACCCATGGCTTTGGTATCGATACGCGGGGTTCAGGTATCTGTATGACGGATCGAAGCCACCCGGAATTGTTGAATGCTGTTTGGTGCAGTCTTAATCGGCCGTGTCATACTCCCTATCTTCCCTTTTTCATGGGAATAAATCAGATTCCGGACGAGTATGGCAGTTCCGAGGCTTATGAAACCTTCGAAGCTTTGGGAGCAGCACTTGAAGAGATCCCCCAATTTAAGGATCGAGTAATGCAGTACTGGGAGGCTTTTGAACATCAGACCTTGCGGGAGGCCAGTTTCTTGGAGAAAAGGGCAGTTGAGCTCGCTGACAAAGGCGAGGAAGGGCGAGCTAGGGAAATGTTGACTGAATTTGTGACCAGTAAAGGTCAAAAGGCAGTGGTGGACGCCGAAAAAATTACTGAGAGGATTCGGCAGGAGAGCCTGCTTTCGTAGTGTCCGGACTATCAAGGGCAAGGAGGAAGGATGCTTCGAATCGGCAATCTAACCAAGATCTTCCATGCTGAAAGGGGGATAGTGCGAGCAGTTGACGACGTGAGTTTTGAGGTGTCGGAAGGGAAATTCTTTACGTTGCTGGGCCCCAGCGGTTGTGGGAAAACAACTACGTTACGCTGTGTGGCCGGATTGGAAAGGCCCGATAGCGGTGAGATCCATATCGGCGCTCAAGAGGTATGTTCGAGTCAAAAGAACCTCTTTGTCCCCCCGAACAAGCGAGACATAGGGATGGTGTTCCAGTCATACGCAATCTGGCCGCATATGAATGTCTTCGACAATGTAGCTTTTCCGTTAGCAGAAAAGCGCATGAAAAGGGCGGAGATAAAGGAGACAGTGCAGGATATTCTGAGGCTTGTAAAACTGGACGGCATGGAAGACCGTCCTGCGCCGCTGCTCAGCGGTGGACAACAACAAAGATTGGCGTTGGCCAGAGCTCTGGTTAAGTCACCGGGGCTGATACTCCTGGACGAGCCTCTCAGTAATCTCGATGCACGGCTACGTCAAGAGATGCGGGTTGAACTTAAAGAGCTTCTTAGAAAGTTTAATATTACGTCGCTCTATGTCACCCATGATCAGATAGAAGCTTTAGCCATGTCAGATGATGTCGCCGTCATGAATGAAGGTAAGATCATACAGATTGCACCTCCAACAGCGATATACCATCAGCCTGCGAACAAATTCGTTGCCGAGTTTATGGGAGCAGCCAATTTCTTTGTCGGCGAGGCAGTAACGGATGGCAATCCAGAAAGTCTCGGGCAGGTGGAGACAGCCCACGGGATATGGCAAAGCTTTCTGCCTCCCGGCATGAGGCGGGGCGACAGGCTGATGGTCTGTATACGGCCAGAGAATTTCACCATGACGCGCGAGAAACCTCACATGAATGTGAATAGTGTGGAAGGTATCATAGAACAGGCTACTTTTCTTGGCGAGGCTTACGAGTGCGTGGTGATAGCAGGGAAGGATGAGGTACGGACAAGAGCGCACCATTCTCTTGTTCCTCAGAGGAAAGAAAAAGTCTTCTTATGGGTGAATCCTGAGTTGTGTACAGTCATTAAGTGGGAGTAAGTGTACTTAGCAATGGCCGACTTCTTACAAATTGATTTTGCAACAGCGACAACGGGGGCTCTATTCGAAATTGTCAAGGGGAGGTGAGATGTATGAGGGAAACTGAAACGTCGGGGTTGCCGTTGAGCGGTGTAAGAATAGTGGATTGGACGATACGACAGACGGGGCCGTCTGCTACTCAGCTACTGGCTGACATGGGTGCCGAGGTAATAAAAGTGGAAAGCCCTGCTGGCGGTGATTCACATCGGGGTGCCACGAGAGATGCTGGTAAATGGCTTGAGCTACCTCACGGACTGCCGTATGGCTTTGAGGTTCTGAATCGTGACAAGAAGAGCATAGTTGTTGACTTGACCAAAGCGGAGGGTAGGCAGATCGTCTATTCCCTGGTTGCCAAATCGGACGCATTCGTTCAGAATTTTCGGTATGGCGTTGCTCAAAAGTTAAAGATGGATTATGAGACCTTGCAGAAATACAATCCATCCCTGCTCTATGCCAACTGTACCGGTTATGGGGCCAGGGGCAATCAAGCCTCTCAACCTGCCCTCGACCCAGCAATTCATGCTGCCTCAGGCATGATGCTCGGTATAGGTGAGGAACATATGCCCCCTATCCATCTCCCCGGTGCAATGAGTGACCAGATTACAGGCATCATGTTGGCGTATGCCATCATGGTTGGTTTATTTTGTCGGGAACGCACTGGGATCGGGCAGGAATTAAATGTTTCCATGTTGGGAACAATGATTTGGGTACAAACAAACAACATACTATACACTCTTTTGGCAAAAAAGTCACGGCAGAGGCAACTGCGAACCAAGCCTCGGAATCCCTTAGTGAATCATTATCGGTGTAAAGATGGACGCTGGATTCTCTTGGCCATGTTCCAACCCGACAGGTACTGGTCAGCGTTATGTCGCGCTATGGGCGTGGAGGAGCTTGCAAGGGATTCCCGGTTTTGCGATTTAAAGGCCAGGGAACGAAACAGTGCTGACCTAGTTTCTATCCTAGATAGTATCTTTGCCAAAAGGACACGAGATGAGTGGCTGCATATATTCGCTTCCGAGGACCTGGTCTATAGCCCGATAAAGGACTATTTAGAGGTGGTCAACGATTCGCAGGTGCTGGAAAACGATTATATTGTTGAGGTTGATCATCCTGCTCTGGGGAAGCTCAAGGAGATCGGTATTCCTGTAGAATTCAAGAAAACCCCTGCTACTATTAGGGAGCCGGCACCGCAGTTGGGGCAGCACACCGAAGAGGTGTTGACTGATATCTTGGGTTTTTCCTGGGAGGAAATTGGGAGGCTTCGAGACCTGGGGGTTTTGCTGTGAAGCCTCTGATTACGTATGTTGTTGGATTCTCACAACAGGCTAACGAAAGATACGTAGGGAGGAGGATGTCGTGAAGATAGCACACGTCGAGATAGTGCCGGCGGTTATGCCCAGAGAGGACCCTGAATGGCGATTTGCTTTAGGTGGGGGGGGTGAGGCGCAGGGTTTTATCGTCAAGCTGACTACTGATGATGGATTACTTGGTTTTGGCTATACAAACGTTACAGCCCATCATGGCGTCAGTCAGGGTGGACTTCATGCTGCTTTGGAGACATACACTGAGCTACTGACAGGGGAAGATCCTTTCAATATCGAGAAGCTTCTTGGGATTCTGAATAGAGTACTTCGAGGAAACAAGGGGGCGCAGGCGGCCATTGACATGGCCCTTCATGATTTGCAAGCAAAGGCGCTGGATTTGCCGCTGTACGCCTTGCTTGGTGGCCTCGTTCGGGAGGAGATTCCTATAATTCGTATTCTGGCACTCAAAGAGCCTGCCCAGATGGCAGCCAATGCGCTCAAGCTGGTTGAGCAAGGATACTCTTATCTAAAGATTAAGCTCGACGGTGACGCAGGGAAGGATCTGGAACGGGTGAAAGAAATACGGAAGGCGGTGGGAGACACCATTCACCTTACGGTAGATGCCAACCAAACATATTCTCCCAAGGCTGCTATCATCACGTTGAAGCGAATGCAGGAGTATGGGGTGGACCTATGCGAACAGCCAGTTCGAGCGGACGATTGGCAAGGATTGGCTGCGGTCACCCGGGCAGTAGACTGTCTGATCGAAGCCCACGAGAGTGCACTGATAATTGAGGATATATTCGGTCTGGTCAAGGATCGGGTTGTAGACGTTATAAACTTGAAAATTGGTCAGATTGGTGGCCTTCGTATCGCGAAGGCTGCTGCTGCCATTTGCAAGTTGGGAGATGTTGGCATTCGGGTGGGGGCAACGGGCAGCCGGATATTGGCTGCCGCATCTATGCATTTTGTCGCTTCTACCGAGAACATTTCCTATGCGTGCGAGCTTGGAGAGTTTTCGAGATTATTAAATGATCCAGCCGATGGTTTAGAAGTCGAGGGCGGTATACTTAAGGTTCCTTTGTCTCCTGGGATTGGGGTGTCCCTTCGCAGCTAGGGGGCACGACTGGGGCTGATCCAGAGGAGGTGGGATTCCAGAGCGGGGGACCGATCGAAAGGAGTAGGAGATGGCCGGAGATTTCAGAGACAAATTTGCTATTGTCGGTTTGGGTATGGTCACCGGACGGCACCTTGGCGTCACTGCGCGGACTTTGCAGGTTGAGGCTACTAGGCGGGCAATGGAAGATGCAGGACTCAAAAGGGAGGATATAGATGGGTCTATTGACCTGAGGCGGGCTGGCGGCAGTGGCGACAGGCCGGGGTGGACCGATGCGTTTCCCAGGGCACTTGGGTTGCCGGTTAAGTTCTACTTCACACTAGGCCGAGGAGGGGCTCTAGCCGGCCTGGGAATCATCACAGCCACGAAGTTTTTGGAGCTCGGGATTGCTAAGTATGTCGCCCTAGTCGGTGCTGTGGTCGACTGGTCGCAGTCTCAGGAGGCGAAAGAAAGAGTAAAGGGACACAGGGGCATGGGCAGGGCTTTAACAAAGGAGGGCTACTGGGGGAAGCCGTTTGGAGATTTGCGCGCGGTGAGCCATCACAGTTTTTTTGCTTCCCGGCATATGTATGAGTATGGGACAACGAGTCGGCAGTTTGGGGCCATTGCTGTTGCTGAGAGGCAGTGGGCCTTGATGAACCCACAGGCCCAGATGTATGGTCGGCCGATGACCATTGAAGATCACCAGAGCTCTCCTGTTCTGGTATATCCCTACCATCTTCTGGATATCTGCCAGGTTTCCGATGGAGCTGTCGCCTTCATTCTGACTACTGCTGAGCGGGCCAAAGACTGCGCTAGGGCTCCTATTTATGTGATGGGGATTGGTTTTGGCGAGGCCATGGAAAAGTTGTGGTGGGAGAAGCACAATTACACCAGCCTTGCCGTTGAGACAGCCAAGCAGCAGGCATTTAGTCAGGCGGGCATAGAGCTTAGGGACATTGATTTGGCCCAATTGTATGACTGTTTTACTGGTGAGGTACTTTTTCAGATGGAAGATTATGGATGGTGTGAGAAGGGGCAAGGAGGGCCTTTTGTGGAGGCGGGTCATATTGGTCCGGGAGGTGATATCCCAGTCAACACGAGTGGTGGGCTTCTGTCTGCTTATCACTATGGAGATCTCACGGGCCTCTCTGAGGCCATGCTTCAGCTTCGTGGGG
>SMTZ1_10006248_pt1 | contig 17013 bp, 16 predicted proteins | sample DeeMarSWOR136_30_FD_25667 | JGI IMG/M metagenome (IMG submission 25667)
CTGACTCTAACGATATTGGAGATCTTCACCCTGAAGACGAGCATCTGTTCTTCTGCGGGCTGCAGATGAATTTTCCTGACCACGTCCATTCCTTTCAAGACTCTCCCGAAAGCAGGAAAACCCTGTCCGTCCGGATTCCGTCTGCCGCCGAAATCCAGCTCTGGCTGGTCTCCGACGCAGATGAAGAATTCAGAAGTCGCAGTCCCGGGTCCCAATCTGCCCATGGAAATCGCTCCGTCTTTATGGAGAATTCCGGTATTTTTGGTTGTTTCGTGCTTGATAGGAGGAAGCATCTTATCCCTGCTGGTGAATGCCAATCCTCCCTGAATGACCTCGATCTTGATTTTATCATCAGGCTGGTTGTCCATCCTGACGACCCTGTAAAAACAGGAGTCTTGAAAACGGTCCTCATCCACATACCTTAAAAAATTGGAGGCCGTGATCGGTGCAGCCTTCTCGTAGATTTCAACCGTGATGTCTCCGAGCTCGGTCTGGATAATGACCTGCGGATTTTCGCCGCCTCCGCCAAAAATGAACACACTCAGGATAAGAACGAGAGGAAATGATCGCCAGAGTTTTTTCATCCTTTTACTCCTCAAGCATCTCTATTTTTATTTACATTATCAAATATTAAACAGGAATCTCAATAGGATTTTGTTGAGAAGGGTGATACGGCGGAACGCCTGCACTCTCAGTTTCAGTTTGACATCCCTGTTCATCATAGTCTACTATCTTTCACGGTCGAAGGGTGGCCAAATCGCTGCGATGATGAGTGCATGGCTATTGCCGTCAAAGAGGAGTCTCTAATAATTTTTTTACTCATTGCTGATCTTGGCCTAAGCCTGTTCGAAAGGGGGATCGGGCATGAAGACTGGCCGTCTGTCCAGAACTCTGCGCCGCTTCCTCAGTATTAAGCCCGGCGAGGGGAAGCTCGCTCTTCTGCTTTTCTCCTACTTTTTTCTCATCAGCGCTCCCTGTATCATCATAAAAGCCCTCCGGACTGCCGATTTCCTGGTAAAAATGGGAATTGAGGATCTCCCGGTTGCCTATTTCTTCGCGGCTGTTGCGACCGGCCTTGTTGTTCTTTTTCATTCCAAAACCCAATTCAGAATGTCCGTCCGTGCTTTGATCATCGCCAGTCTTGTTTTCTTTGCTGTCTCAGGGCTACTCCTGCAAATGGTCCTTCAGACGACTTTCGGCCGGGAGAGCGCATTTCTGCCGTATTTCTACTGGGTCTGGGCGAGCGCCCTGATCATTGTTCTGATCACCCATTTCTGGATGACGATCAACGAGATGTTCAATCCCAGGGAAGCCAAACGGCTGATCGGATTCCTCAACAGCGGCGGAATCCTTGGCAGCATCCTTGGCGGATTGCTGGTGGGATTTCTCAGCGAGGGCAAACTGGGTAGCTGGCTGTTGCCCCTGGCCTGCATTATGCTTTTGGGTTGCATCCCTGTCGTCTGGACTATTTTCAGGATTCAGCAGAAACAGCTATCAGCGGCCGGCCAAAGCCAGGTTGAAAATGAAAGTCAGGAAAGGCCAAAGGCCGGTTTTAAAGACAGCTTCGACTCCGTCCGGAAGAATAAATTTCTTGCCCTTATCGCCGGGATTGTGGCCATTGGTGCTATAGTGTCGATATGCATCGAATTCCAGTTCCTTTCAGCCGTTGATGCGCATTTTATCAGGCCGAAAGCCCTTCAGGCTTTCTTTGGCTTTTTCGAGCCCGCCTTGACCGTATTCACTTTCTTCCTGAACTTCTTGATGGCAGGATATCTTATCAGAAAACTGGACGTGGCGCGCACCTTGCTGCTCACTCCGGCTGTGCTTCTGGTCTGTTCATTATCCGTCGTTCTCACTCCTTTCTTCCTGCTTTCCGGAATTCTCATCAGGGTCAGCGACGAAAGCCTGGCCTTCTCCTTAAATCATCCTGTCCGGGAAATCCTGTACATCCCCGTCCCCGCTCATCTGAAACACAAGGCGAAAGCTTTCATCGACATATTCGTCAGCCATTTCGCTAAGGTCGTCGGCGCCCTTGTTCTTTTTGCTTTCGCCCTTCTTCTGAACAAAGAAGTCGAGAGTTTAACTCCTTATTTCGACCCGGAATTGGCCAGGTACTTGACCTGGGTTGTCATCGCCTTCCTGATCCCCTGGGCTCTTTTCGGCCTTAAGGTCGGCAAAGAATATCTCGAAATCCTCAAAGAGAATATCAGACCCCTGTGGAAACGGGCCGAGAGGGATTTGACAGAAAAGCTCGATGTCGAATACGCTAAACTGGTTTTTGACACCATCGACAGCCAGAATTACAGCACTGTCCTCTACGCTCTCCATCTCTTTGACCTTATTGAGCAGGACAAGCTCAGCCCGGACATTAAAAAAATAATCGCCGAAAAGTCCGGAGAAGTTCAGGCTACGGCGCTCAGCGACCGGTTCGACGCCGAAGGGGCAGCCCGGTTTTCGGAGATCTCTGATGAATTCCTGCCCAAAGACATTCAAACCGAGATTCCCATCATTATGTCTTCGGTCGACTACCAGCAGGTGATGAAACCCTACCTGGAAAATATCCTGAGAGAAAGCCAGGATTCAGAGATCAATAAAATGGAGCTGGCCAAGGCCATCGGCCTTATGAATGCAGATTCCCCGCTGGCTGGTCAGCTCACACGGCTCATCGACGACGAATCTCCTGAGGTCTCCAGCTTCGCGCTGAAGAGCGCGGCCAGGCTCAAAAAAAAGGAATACATTCCGGCGATTATCCGGAAGCTGGGAAATTTTATAACCATGGAGGACGCAGTCAACGCCTTGCACAAATATGGCGATGCGGCGGTCGGGATGCTCGAAAAAAACCTGCATGATGGCTCCAGGGAAATGACCTTGAGGATGGCGGTGGCCGAGGTCCTGGCCCGGATCGGAACACAGAAGGCTGTCCTGGCCCTGACCGAAGAGCTGGAACAGGGGAGCGGCGAGCTGGACGTTGGGATCATCGATGCCTTAGACCGTATCCGCTCGGAAAATGCGGAGATCCAGTTATCGGCCTCAGCAGCCAAAAGGAAGATCTTTTCGCTCATAAAGAAATATTGCCAAAAGTTTATCGACATCCAGCGCCAGGATCCCGGCGAGAAGAATCCGGGGCTCCGGTATCATATCGACAGATACCTGGAGGTCTATTTCGCGAATATATTCAAGCTGCTGGGCTTGTTTTATCCCCAGAAAGATATTCGCATGGTCTACCAGAACATCAGGACCGGAACCCGGAATTCGGTCGCCATCGCGGTCGAATGGCTCGATAATGCCTTGAAAAAAGACGTGAAAGATGTACTCCTTCCGATCGTCGAAGACCTGGATCCCGCAGAAAAAATAAAGAGATTTCAGAAAATTCTTAAGAATTTATCCGATCTTTAGCCGAAACCTCTCTAGCGCCAGGGACGAAGACTCTCAGGACAGGATTTAAGCCTGTGACTTCACCCGTGCGCAGGTATCCCCGAAAAACGAAAAAGACAAAAAAAAGCAAAGCGCTTACCCTGTAAAAAGTGGTTTTAGCAGGCATTTTAATTTCGTAAATTTTTTATATTTTTGAGCGATTTAGGTGCCCAGTTTGGATACAGTTTTATTTCAAAGATAAAGCCATTTTTATTTCGTGAATATTTTTCATGAATTGGCTTCTTTTTTTGCATCTGATTATATTATAATGTCGTCAAATAAATGGGGAAAAAAGGCAATGATGAACTGAGTAACGGAACCTTCATCGAATCCGAGCAAGCGGTCTACCTTTACAAAAAGCATTTCCGCGGGGCTTATGCCCGGTCTGGTGCGGCTATGCTTGTCTTTTTTTTCATTTTAATTGGGTGGCGCTTAGGAACTTATGACCTGCAAGCTTTTCTTGGGTGTGGTATCTCCGCACTTTACTTGATCTTGTTGAATCCGCCAACTTTGTGGATTCTCAAGCGGATTCGAAAGCGCAAATCCTACGCGGCTTTTTCGATCTTGATCAACATTCTTGAAATCTGCGGATTTACAGCAGCGGGATTTCCTACGTCGGAGTGGCTGCTCCCCCCCGGACAACTTTTTTGATCGGAATGTTTTGCATGGTCAGTTTCGACCTGATAGTTATCATAGAACATCTTGGGTTCATTCCCCATCAAAACAGTGTCTGGCCCTATAACTTCCAATGGGAAGACGTTATTACAATATGTCTGGTCATAAATGTGTTGTTCGGAGTTGTGGCCTACATGGCTTTATCCACTGGTACGATATTGAGAACGCATCGGAATAATCTGCGCGAAAAAAATCTGGAATTGGACCGGTCACGTCAAGAACTTGCCCTGGCCAAAGAAGAAGTTGAAGCCCGGGTTGAAGAGCTTGATGTGATCAACCACGTGTCCATGATCGTGAATCGCTCCTTGGATCTGAAGGACAATCTTCAGTCTGTATGCGAGGAATTGTGCAGGATATTTCCGGTTCGGAGCGCATTGATCGCTCTTTCTAATGGAGACATGAACAGCTTGGAGGTTGTCGCCTTTCATGCCATCGATTCAAAGGAGGAAAAGCTTACTGGGCAGAAGATACCTTTAGAGATGTTTTCATCTTCGACGTCAAGGATCAAAGACCAAGAACCTGTCTTGATTAACGATGCCCAGACTGATCAAAGAACAGCCCGCATGTGCGGGTATTTCAAACTGCTGGGAATAAGATCGTTCCTGATCGCACCGTTGTTGGTCCGAAGCAAAGCTATCGGAATTATTGGGATGCCCGCCGCAGATCCCGATTATGAATTCACCAAGAATGAGATCGATCTGCTCCATACGCTTTCCCATCAGATTGCGACAGCTGTGGACAACGCAAAATTATATGCTCAAACAGAATTAGCCCTGGATCGCGCCGAGCACGAATTGGAGATCGGGCGTCAAATTCAATCAGGATTTCTTCCAGACATTATGCCGCTAACACCAGGTTGGGAAATATCATCGTATTTTGAGGGTGCTCGACAAGTCGCGGGAGACTTCTACGATGCCTTTCCACTGGGTATCAACGGCAACATAGGAGTGGTTATCGGTGATGTGTGCGATAAGGGTGTTGGAGCTGCTCTGTTTATGGTTGTTTTCACGAGTTTGATCAGGGCATTCAGTGAAGCGCAGCATGGAATTAACGACTGCAAGAAAATATTGATGAATATTGTTCCCAACATCAACAATTTTATTGCCAGGACGCATGACAGCTCGAACATGTTCGCCACGGTGTTTTTTGGCATCTTGGAACCTTCGACTGATACCCTGCATTATATAAACGCCGGCCATGAACAGCCTCGCGTAGTCAATGCCAAGGGCAAGATCAAAGCTGTGCTTGAGACGACTGGCCCTGCTATCGGTCTTATGCCGGACTTGGAATTCATCACTGGACAAGTCATTTTTAAGCCCGGTGACATTCTTGTGGCCTACACAGATGGAGTCGTGGATGCAAGAAATACCCAAGGGGAGGCCTTCACAGAAAAATCGTTAGTGTCATATATCGGCAAGCCATTTACTTCAGCCTTTAGCCTGTTGAAGAGTCTAGAGTATCAGATCAATATTCATATCGAAAAAGCACCCCAATTTGACGATATCACTATAATGGCGCTGAGGCGTAAAAAATCTCTGGATGACGAGAAACATGAATTTGGCCTACAGGCCACTCTCAAAAACCTGCCCCTTATGAGGAGGTTCATCGAGCATGCCTGTAGACATATACGATTGGACGAGAATATGACATCCGCTTTTAAATTGGCGGCGGATGAAGCCTGTACCAACATCATCACGCATGGGTACAAAGGACAGGATCCGGGGCCAATCAAACTGACGTTTGAAAAAGAATCCGATAATGTGAAATTATCCATATATGATAAGGGAAGAACTTTTGATCCGGATGATACGAAGGCTGCGGATACAGAGTCCGACTGGGAGGAGCGCCAGATAGGTGGGCTCGGGTTATTTTTAATCAGGGAAATGATGGATGATATTCACTATGAAGGTGAACCGGTCCAGGGGAATCGGCTGATTCTCACTAAAAAATTGAACGTGAAGTGAGAGAGGAGGGAAATATTCATGAAATTGAATGCAAAACAGATTGAAAATGCAGTGATCATCTCCATTGAAGGAGATTTGGATGCCAAGAACGGGCCTGAATTAGCTCAATTCTTTAAGGATCAAATGGAAGACAACAAGAATTTCATCGCCGATTTTTCCAAAGTCGAGTTTATCAGCAGTGCCGGCTTGCGGGTATTATTAGGCACTGTCAAAGAGGCCCGGCGACAAGGAGGTGACTTACGGCTGGCGGCAACACAGAAAAATGTAGATAAAGTCCTGACAATTTCCGGATTTACTCGAATTATTAAGATTTATAAGAAACTAGACGAGGCTATTAAAAGCTTCAGTGAATGAGGGTAGGGCAATATGAAAACACATCAAACCAAAGAAGAAATAAAACGACCAAAGGTCGCTGTTGTTCTGGGCAGTGGGGGAATAAAAGCAATGGCAAGCATTGGACTTTTTGCCTTTATTGAGGAGGCCAATATTGACGTCGATTTGCTGATTGGCTGTAGCGGAGGCAGCATTTTTGCCGGTGTATGGGCAGCAGGTCATACGGCTCAGCAGATGAGGGATTTTACTGATACACTCTGGACTCGAAAACTATTTTCAAAGATTGATTACAGATCGCTGCTTTCCATTGCCGGTCTGCCCTTTGGTCGCTTTAGTATAAACGACGGTTTGATCAAACCTGATGTTATTCAAAAAACTTACCGGCAAATGGTTGGCGATATAAAATTAGAAGACCTTCCTACCCGACTCCTGGTTCAGACAACAGATGTGCTAAGCGGTGAACCCGTATTGCTTTCATCAGGCTTACTATGGGAAGCAATATACGCATCGGGTTCGCTCTATCCGCTTATGCCGCCCATCGAAATCAACGGGCGATTGTTGATGGATGGAGTGTTTAGTTCACCGCTCCCTGTAATGGAAGCCATAAACGAAAACATGGATGTCATCATAGCTATGAGCTTCGAAGAAGTGACGACACAAATATCCAAAGGATTTGTACAAACCTTGATGCGGAATATTGATTACAGCCACAAGTGGCTGTTGCGGAATCAAAATGCCATATCTATCGATTTACATCATTATGAAATCATTTTCATCAATGTGGTTTTTGATAGAGTCGTCGGTCTCAGGTCGATACACAGGATTCCTGAAATTCGAAAAATTGGCGATGATGCCGTCCAGGAAAAGAAGGAAGAAATCCTGGCCGCCATTGAGAACTTTAGGTAGCTCTGTCTTTACGCTCCAGAGAAGGAAAAGGAAAAAGCGCAGAAAGCAGGGGATTTTCCCTGAGGGCAACTGTTTTCATGCCTTACATCTGGCAGTACAATTCCAGCGCTGACAGCAATTTTTTGTCGCCTATTTGTCACTTGGGAAGAGGTCTGGTTTGATATAAAAAGACACAAGGGGCTTAAAATCCTCCGGGAAGAAAATCTGAGTTTTCTTGTAAAGCACAAAAAACCAGCAACTTACTGAAGAATCAATCATTTCTGCACAAATGGGGATTTCTGCATTGTTCCAGTTGTCTGCATTGTTTGCATTGAATTGTGCAAAAAGGTGACACAAAACTGACACAGTGGCATGCCGGCCGTTGTCAGCAAAAGGAGGGTTTTGATGGGAACCAAAAAGATGGAAGAACATTTTCACGAGGATTAATAAAAAGAATAGGCATGCACTTGTGAAGTGTTTCATTTATTGATTGTGAAATCAGCGGCGAATATTATGCCTCCTGGGTTATTGAGTAAGGCAAATTTACTTTTTCATGAATTATCTTCGGTCTTATCGAAAAGCTGGTTTATGATGTCGGCACATATACGAAGAACCATTACTGACCAAGGCCCGAGTGTTGTGCTGCCATGTGCATTGAGATTTCGCAGATAAGCTATTGCATCCGGTAAGACTTCGACAAAAGGCTTGGACTGTGAAGCTAAAGATTGTTCCATAATGTGACCAAAGTATTTATCTTTAATAAGGCCCCTGTTGATAGCTTCTCTCATCATTTTCATAAGAGAAGGCCTATCCTTCTCAGGTTTATCCAATCTTATTCGTAATGCCATTTCGACGGTCGAGTACGCCTTAAGAGTTGATACGTTATGAAATGAATAGCAGAACCACGTATAAAGGGATAAGTTACGTGCCACGTTGAACTGGCTCCTTATGTCTTCAGGAACAACATCGTGTAGTTCTATTAACTTGATTTGCTCGTAAAGGTCTTCAAGGCCGTATTCCCTTCGCTTGCCTGTTTGCTGGTTTATTATCACAAAGTAAATGTTACGATTGTCGGGTGAAGTAATTTCTTTGAATTTTTTGAATTCTTCCATATCCTGTCCCTCTAACTATGTTTCAAGAGACGCTATACTAACTCTAGGTCCCTAATCTAACCTAATTTATTCCTACATCTGTAAAGTTAGGGCTCTTTTATCTTATGCTCTGGAGCAGGGTTTATAGCCTAAAGAACTATGCGATAGAAGTTGGTTGTATTGCGTCCCTTTTTGATGATTTTCCTTTATTTTGCTTTATAAAACAAGCAAAAAATTCAGTCCGCTTGACCTTTCTGGCTTTATGGCGAACTCCGCTATGAATGAATTAAAACGCCGGCCGTTGTCAGCAAAAGGGGAGTCATTGAGGTTTAAGGATGAAGGAAGTATTGTATGAATGAAAAATTATAATTTCATTTCAATTTTCATTCATACCGCAGGGAATCGACCGGATTGGCTGCGGCGGCTTTGATGGATTGGTAGCTGACTGTTAACAGGGCGATTACCAATGCCATCAGACCGGAAAGAAGGAAAATCCATACACTCAAACTAATCCGGTAGGCAAAGTTGTCTAACCATTTTTTCATCAAAAAACAAACAATTGGCCAGGCAGCGACGATGGAAAATAATAACATATTAATCAAATCTTTCGTGAGCATAAACATAATGCGAAACCCAGAAGCTCCCAACAATTTTCTTATTCCTATCTCTTTCGTCCTCCTCACAATGGAAAAAGAAGCCAGGCTAAACATCCCTACACTTGAGATTAACAACACTAGAAGAGTTCCGTATCTCACAAGGTGACCGAGCAGCTGCTCATTTTTGTACAGATTATCAAGCTCTTCGTCAAGGAAAGTGTAATCAAAGGGTTCCCCAGGAACAATTTCTTTGATTTTACTCTCGATATAACTGAGTGTTTCTGTAATATGGCCTTTCTGGAGTTTGATATACACATTTCTTCCTCCTCCGAGCTCCAAGACCATAGGCCGAATTTCCTGACGAAGGGATTCTGTATGGTAATCTTTGATAACTCCGATGATAGTTTTTTTTCGTTCGTTAGGAGAGCCTGGGACAAAGATGAATTCTTTTCCCAATGGCTCTTTTATATCCATGATACGAACAGCTGTCTCGTTCAAAATTACGGCATCGGTAGGATCACTCGAAAATTCACGGAAAAAAAAGCGTCCCTTCGCCATCTCCAAGTTTAATGTTTTCAGAAAATCATGATCGACCCAGTTCTGTCCTATCAAACCTTCAATCTCTTTTGTTTTTCCGGACCAGGAGAAAGCAGAAGAAAAATCTGAACTTTCCCAAGTATCGAGACGAAGCAGTGAAGAGGAAATACTTTGTACCCGTGGATGGTTTAATAGTTCCTGCTTGATCGTGGATGCTTTTTCTAGAAATTCTCTAGAGGCTTTTAAAACAAGGATGTTTTCCTTATCAAACCCAAGGTCTTTGTTTCGCATATGATGCAGTTGTTGATTAATAAAAAGAATACATCCGATGAATCCCACCGAAAGAGCAAATTGAATGATAACCAGAGTCTTTCTGAATAAAGGGATCCTGTTTTTTCCTTCCGTAAGCTTCCCGTTGCGATGATGAAGCTTGAAAAACGGAACATTCCCTTTCAGAAGCGGAACAGGATGAAAAGAGGAGAGAAGAAGAGCAGGATAGCTTCCGGAAACAACTCCTGTTAACAATGCAATGCTTATGATGCTTAGAACAAGATTTGGAATCCATTTAAAAACGATCTGTGTGCCCAGCATCGAATTGAGTGAAGGAAGGAGCAATACTGCAATGAATACGGCCAATAGCAAAGACAGAAGCGATAGAATCATCGATTCACATAGAAACTGCATGACTAGCTGGAAACGCGAACAGCCAACCACTTTTTTCACTCCGATTTCTTTTAACCGCTGTTCTGACTGGGCTGTCGATAGATTCATGAAATTTAAACATGCAATAAAAAGCACAAGAAGGGCTATCATGGAAAAAGTGTAAACATAAGTGATGCGTCCTCCTCCGCCAAGTGCATGAAGGTGAATACGTTTTATGGGCTGTAGATGAAGATTGAGATTGTTGTCATGCTTATGTGCTTTTAATACGCCGGAGATTTTCTGGTTGACTTCCTCAGGGATAATATTTTTCTTGAGCAATACATAAGCAAAGACATTCTTGTTTCTCCAAGTTTTCATCCAATCATATAAGATTTCGAACGGCAATAAAAAACCGAACTGAAGATGTGAATTCTGGGGGATGTCTTTCAAGATCCCTGTGACTGTTAGTGGAATGCTCTCGGAAACCCCACTGTTATAGGAAACAGTTTTTCCCATCGGATCATCCCGGCCGAACAGTTTGACTGCCAGATTTTTTGTTATAACAATGGAATTAGGATGTGAAAAGGCTGCTTTTGGCTCTCCCTTCTCGAATGGAAAAGAAAACATGCTGAAAAAGGAGGGATCCACATAACTTCCGATGCTGGGAAAGCTTTTGTTGTTGAAAACTATTTTTGCTTCCCAGGGTCTAAAACCCGTCGTGCTAATGAAATCTGGAAAATGCTCCCTTAAGTAAGGGGCCAGAGGACCCGGGAGATACGTTCCATACAATTCTCCGTCATCAGAGGAATATACAACCCTGTAAAGACGATCTACATTTTCATGGAATCGGTCATAACTCAGTTCATGATGAACCCAAAGCATTATTAACAGAGAACAAGCCAGGCCAATAGACAAGCCAGAAATATTCATAAAAGAATAAATCACATTTTTTCTTATATTTCTCAGAGTGATCTTAAGATAGTTTTTAAACATGATGAACCTCCAAACAATATTCATCCGGAAGACTCCAAAGCATAATTTGAGGATTTGGAACCAGAGCCAAACCTTTGCCCTAAAGGGGCCGGACTCTTCCACCAATTCGGCATAGGTCTCTTCCAGATCACCGGACCTCTCGAGATAGTAATCCTGGGAAAAGAGAATCCTAAGAATCCATTCAGATAGTCGAGGGGCAGCGAGGTCGATTCTTTTCACTTTCCATTCTCCAAAGAAATATCCAGAATGCCTGACCAAACCTGTTCGTGCGCTTTTTTTAGCTTCTGCAAACCCCGTTTGCCGTCCGGTGTGACCTCGTAATAAAATTTACTTTTTCCACCTCGTCTGGCGGTAGGATCGCCCTTAATTCTCCTGACAAATTGTTTGCGGACAAGATTATCTAAGGGCTGGTATATGGAAGCAAAGGACCACTTGTCGCCTATATCTTTGTAGATCTGCTTCCGGATGTTCACACCGTAAGCATTGCCTTTGAGCTTAAGGATGGTCAGGAGGATGATCTCTTCGTTGCGGGTCATGAATTTTGGCATTATTTTCTCTAATTAATATCCGTACTGGATATTAATATAATATATACGCGGTTTTTTGTCAAAATGTTTACAATATTTTTTTCTGCGATGGATAAAAATTAAAGGGAGTTAAAAAATAGCAGACACTGGGGACTTAAAATCCCTCGAAGGTTGTACCTGCGTGTCGGTTTAAGTCCAGCTTATACACTCGATTTTATTTTATCTTCCTCGAATTTTACCGTTAAATAGGCGATAGTCGATTCTTTTAAAATGAAAAGAGCTTGACAAATATCTTTCAATAAAGTACTATATTTACGATAAAAGTAAATATAGACGATAATCGTATACTATAAATAATATCGTCTAAATCGAGAGTTAAAATGAAAAGAACTGAAAAAATGGTCAAAAGCAAGAAACATCAACAGATCGTCGATACCGCACGCAACCTGTTCTGGCATCATGGCGTCAGGCGTGTCTCGGTAGAAGAGATTTGTCAGACAGCCGGCGTCAGCAAGATGACCTTTTACAAGTATTTTAAAAACAAAATCGATTTGGTTCTATTTATTTTGAATAAGACTTTCCTTGAAGGGGTAGCCAAATATAAGAGCATTATGGCTCAAAACATCCCTTATTCAGAAAAAATCAAAGAGATCATCCAGATGAAACTGGAAATTACCAGAGATATCAGTCAGGAAATGCTGAAAGACTGGATGCAGGACTCGATTCCTGAAATCGCTGAGCTGATGCAGAGAATACAACGGGAAAATTTTCAACTTTTTCTTGATGACATGGTTGCAGCTCAAAACAAAGGAGAGATCCGCAGGGATATCAATCCTCAGTTTATCCTCTATTTTCTCAACAAGATAAGAGAGATGGCGGGGGATGAACAAGTGATTAACATGTATGAATCCACACAAGCGCTCACAGCGGAAATGGTCAATTTCTTTTTTTACGGAATTTTGACCAAACATTCGGAGGATAGGTGAATATTGCGCGCTCTCGGTTCTTGAGATTTATGATTATGGGATGTCTCATTCTGGCCTCAGCTAGCTTATCATCCGCACAGACCCTCGATCTCAAAGGACTCCTGTCCGGATGGGTCGCAGTGAATACGGAAAATATTTCCGAACCCCAGTTCGGTCTGTATTATATCCCTGAATTCCTGGTCAACAAATCCCTCTCCCAAAATTATGCCCTTGATTTTGATCTTTCTTTGAATGCCAACGGGACAGCCCGGCTGCAATCCCAGGAAGGGATTCAGACAAACGGCGAAATCAAACTGTACAGAATGTGGGGCCGGTTTTCATCCTCCCGGTTCGAAGCCAGGCTTGGACTCCAAAAGATAAATTTTGGATCGGCTTCCCTTTTAAGGCCTCTGATGTGGTTTGACCGCATCGATCCCCGCGATCCTTTGCAGATTACGGATGGCGTTTACAGCCTTCTCATGAGGTACTACTTCTTGAATAATGCCAATATCTGGATTTGGGGATTGTACGGCAACACGGACACAAAAGGATGGGAATTTCTTTCGACCAAGGCTCGTTCGGTTGAATTCGGAGGGCGCTTCCAGCACCCTGTCGGGAACGGAGAGATGGCTCTCAGCTATCATCACCGACAGATCGATCCAAACCAGAGTATTCCTGGTCTGGATCTGGGAGATGTTTCTTCTGTTCCGGAGAACCGTTTGGCGCTGGACGGCAAATGGGACATCGGGATTGGAATCTGGTTCGAGGGTGCGCTCACTCACCAGGACAGCGAGCAGCTGCCCTTCCCATGGCAGAGAGCCGTGACTGCTGGATTCGATTATACTTTCGGTCTTGGCAACGGCCTGAATCTGACCGGGGAATATTTTGTTTATACAAGCAGTCAGGAGGTCCTGGGTTCTGGCGATAGCCTGAAATTTTCGGCCTTGTCTTTAAACTATCCCTTGAGTATGCTGGATAATCTGAGCTGTATTTTTTATTATGATTGGAAAAACAAGAATCTCTACAGCTTCATCAACTGGAGACGAACCTATGATCGGTGGATCATCAATGTTATCGGATTCTGGAATCCGGAACTTTTTCAGGTCTACCAGAATCTGACAGAGAACAACATGTTTGCCGGCAAAGGGCTCCAGATCATGGTTATTTTTAATCATTGAGAATTTTTGTGGACAGAACTAAGCTTTAAAGATGAAAGAGAGGTTGCAATGGAAAACTCTTTTTTGATCAAGACTCGAGACCTCGTCAAAACCTATCCAATGGGCCAGACGAAGATTTTCGCGCTCAATGGAGTGAACCTTGATTTTAGGCCGGGAGAGTTTGCCGGCCTCGTGGGACCGAGCGGTTCAGGGAAAACAACATTTCTCAACATCGTTGGCTCTCTCGACTCCCCAACAAAAGGAAGCGCGGTTGTTATGGGAAAAAAGATCGAAGACCTGTCGCATAAACAGGCGGCATGGCTGCGCAACAGGAACATCGGATTTATCTTTCAAACATTCAACCTGCTTCCGGTTTACTCTGTCTATGAGAACGTCGAGTTTGCTCTGCTTCTGCTCAAGCTGTCTCCGAAAGAACGCAGAGAAAAAGTCATGAAAGCCTTGGAGTGGGTCAAACTGGCAGACAGAGCCAAATCCAAGCCCGCGCAGCTCTCCGGGGGACAAAGTCAGAGGGTAGCTGTAGCCAGGGCTATTGTTAAGGAACCATCCATTATTCTTGCCGATGAACCGACAGCCAATTTGGATGCGGAGAACTCATTCAACATTCTCGATACCATGGAAGAGCTGAACCGCGAACTGGGAACAACTTTTATCTTTGCCACACACGATCAAAAAGTCATCAAATACCTGCGCCGAAAAATCACTCTGGTCGACGGCAAAGTGGCCAAGGATGAGGTTTTTGGCCGCAAAAAAGGGGAAGGAGAGAGACAATGATTATCCCCCGTCTGGCACTCAAGAATCTGCTGGGAGCAGGCCTCCGAACATGGTTGAATGTGGTGGTCCTCTCCCTTTCTTTTGTGCTCATCATCTTCCTCCAGAGCCTGTATAAAGGCATGGGTGATCAGGCTAAACAGGCCAAAATAGACACTGAATTCGGAGGAGGCCAGTACTGGCACGAAAGTTATGATCCGTTCGACCCTCTCACCTTGGAAGACGCCCATGGAGTTGTTCCCGGTCCTATCCAGGAAAAAATCGATGAAGGCAAAGCCACCCCCATACTGGTGAATCAAGCGACCATTTATCCCGAAGGCCGTCTCCGCACGATCCTGCTGAAAGGAATCGATCCTCAGCAATCGGTTGTCAATCTGCCTTCAAAATTTCTTGTCCAGGAAGGCGAAGACATCCCGGCTCTCATCGGAGCCCGGATGGCGAAAAACACCGGTCTTAAAATGGGCGATATAATCACGGTTCGATGGCGGGACGCAAAGGGAACCTTTGACGCGCGAGATGTCCAGATCACACAGGTCATGAAAACCTCGGTGGGTACAGTCGACCAGGGACAGATTTGGATTCCCCTGGAGACAATGAGAGAACTGATGGGCATGGAAAACGAGTCCAGTCTTGTGGTTGTGGCTAAAGATACAGAGGAAATCCCGGCTGTCCCCGGATGGGAATTCAAACCTTTGGAATTCCTTCTCGCAGATATTGAATCCCTGGTGAAGACCAAAACAGCGGGCGGTTCCATCATGTACATATTTTTGCTCTCGCTCGCCATGTTGGCCATTTTCAACACCCAGGTTCTCTCCATTTTCCGGAGACGGAAAGAGATGGGCACGATGATGGCCCTGGGCTTCACCAGATCCAAAGTCATTCAACTTTTCACCCTGGAAGGAGCCATGCATTCGGTATTGGCCGCAATCGTTGCCGCCATCTACGGGATTCCCTTTTTGGTCTGGTTCTCTAAAACAGGCTGGGCCCTGCCTGAGGCAACAGAAGACTTTGGGTTCGCGCTGGGAGAAAAACTTTTCCCGGTCTACAGCATTGGTTTGGTGGTAGGAACGGTTGCCCTGGTCCTGATGGTCACCACGATCGTGAGTTTTCTGCCAACGCGCAAAATTGCCAGACTCAAACCCACCGATGCGCTGAGAGGTAAGATGTCATGATCAAATTCATACTCAAAGGAATAATCCGAGACAGGTCTCGAAGCCTGTTCCCGATATTGACTGTTCTCTTTGGAGTGGCGATCACAGTCCTGGGATATAGTTACTTTAGTGGAGTTATGACCAGCTGGATTCAAACCAGCGCCAAATTTGAGTCCGCGGGCTTATGCGGAGAACGCCGATCAGATACCGAATGACCTTGCCTTTATCGGTGTCAATGGTCTCATCGCCGACCTGAAAAAGGATTTTCCCGGTCTTATTTTCACCCCCAGAATCCGGTTTGGAGGGCTTTTTGATGTCCCGGATGAACAAGGGGAAACAAAGGCTCAAGGTCCTGTAGCCGGGCTGGCTGTAGACCTGTTTTCTGAAGGGAGTCCGGAGAAGGAAATGCTTAACCTTGCCAACGCTGTGGTGCGCGGGCATCTGCCTGAAAAACGAGGGGAGATACTGATCAGCGATGATTTCGCCCGCCGTTTGAATATCCAACCCGGACAAACAGCCACTCTCATCGGCTCGACGATGTATGGGAACATGGCTACGGCGAACTTCACAGTCGCGGGGATGCTTCGTTTCGGTATCACGGCTTTGGACCGCAGTACTATGGTGGCAGACTTCGCCGATATCCAGACAGCTCTGGATATGGAAGATGCTGCGGGTGAGATCCTGGTTTTTTTCAAGGATTTCGTCTACCAGGAAGACGAGGCAGAGAGAATTGCCGAAACGTTTAATAGGAAATATTCCGATGTGGAGGATGAGTTTTCTCCGGTGATGAACACTTTTCACAGCCAGGGAGGGATGGCTGATTATATGGCCTTGGTGAATTCAATGATGGGTGTAATGATGTTTTCTTTCATTGCCGTGATGTCTATTGTTCTTTGGAACGCAGGGCTCATGGGAAGTCTCCGACGTTACGGAGAGATCGGTGTTCGCCTGGCTCTGGGAGAAGACAAAGGACATCTCTACCGTTCCCTGATCACTGAATCCTTGATGATCGGTGTTATCGGCTCGATCCTGGGGACCGCTTTGGGCCTGGCTTTTTCTTATTATCTTCAGGTCAAAGGAATCAACCTAGGGAATATGATGCAAAGCGCATCCATGGTGATTAATGATGTGATACGAGCGAGAGTCACTCCGGTCAGTTATGTGATCGGTTTTGTCCCGGGTCTTATCGCCACCTTTCTGGGAACATCCATATCAGGCCTCGGCATCTATAAACGACAGACATCCCAATTGATGAAGGAGCTGGAAGTATGAAAAAAATATTCGGTCTATTGTG
>SMTZ1_10013014_pt1 | contig 17005 bp, 14 predicted proteins | sample DeeMarSWOR136_30_FD_25667 | JGI IMG/M metagenome (IMG submission 25667)
GGCCGGCTGAAATCAAAAGCTACCTTTCAGCGGCGATCGCTGTTTCCCTTATTTTCGTGGTGAAAATATTCAGCGCCATCGCTTCCCGGTTTCCCCGACAGAAATTGATCACCTGGGTGACGCTTTTTTTCATATCCAACTTAATCATCTTCTACATTCTCTATATCGCTGGTGTTGGACCAGGGACAATGGGCATCATCTTTTTCATCTGGGCCGGTATCTTCAACTTAATTGTCGTCGCTCAATTCTGGGGATTTGCCAACGACGTCTACACAGAAGAGGAAGGAAAGCGCCTCTTCCCTCTCGTCGCTTTCGGAGCCACTTTCGGGGGTTTTGCCGGGGGCAAAATAACCGAATGGTTGGTTGTTTCTCTGGGAAGATTTCAACTGATGCTTGTCGCAGGAGGATTTCTTGGGATCTGCATCCTGATGACCTGGATCATCCATAAAAGAGAAGTGAAGAGGGCCAAGATAAAGGCAGCGAAAATCAGCGAAGAACAAGGGCTCAAGAAAGAAGAAACTCAAGAAAAGCCACTCGGAAAAGAAGGAGCATTCCGCCTGGTTTTTAAAAGTCACTATCTTCTTTATCTTGCCTTTTTCGTTCTGCTGCTGAATTTCATAAACACCAACGGCGTTTACATGCTGGACACGGTGGCCAAAAGCACGGCAGCTAAAGCTACTAAAGCTATGGAAACAGGGACAGCAGGCGGCCTAGACCAGGGGCAGTATTTAACGACTTTCTTCGCCGGGTTTTATAACATCCAGAATCTGTTCGCCATGTTGGTCCAGCTTTTTGTCGTATCCCGGATTTTCAAATGGTTCGGAGTCCGAGTGGCATTATTCATACTTCCCGCGCTCGCCCTCGGAGGATACTTCTTCATCAGCTTCGGGGCATCATTGCTGCTCGTCAAGTGGGTTAAAGCCCTGGAAAACGGCATGGACTACTCACTGATGAACACGACACGCAGCGCTCTTTTCCTCATAACCACAAGGGAAGAAAAATACAAGGCGCAGGCCGTTACAAAATCGTTTTTTCACCGCTCGGGTGATGTCCTATCCGCGGCACTTGTTTTCTTGGGCACAACTTATCTCGCCTTTAAGGTTGAAAACTTCGCTATGGTCACTTTTGTGCTGGTTTTGCTCTGGGTCTTCCTCGGCATCTTGATTGCCAAGGAGCACAGGAGGTTATCTGCCCAGAGATTAACCTCTAAAACCGAGTAGATTGAATCCGGTTGAACAGCAACGCAAGTCAGATTCTTTACATAAATTAAGAAAAAAACATATCTGAAAATCTGAACGAGAAAGCCGACGTAAGTTCCAGCAGGAAGGGAAGTCATGAGAAATGAAGAAAAACCATCCAACTTTTTCTACAAAATTCTCAGACTCTTCACTATCATCCACCCTGACGAAGGCCTGACAGTATTCCTTTTATTGTTCAATATATTTATGATCATGGGCGCTTATTCTATTCTCAAACCACTCAGAAAAGGACTCATCCTAACGAGATATGAAGCCTCTCAAGAAGCTTATCTTTACGCCGCTGTGGCCATTCTGCTTATTTTCGTCATAAAAATATTCAGCTTTCTCTCTTCTAAAGTGCCACGCAATGTTTTGATCATCTCTGTGACCTCCTTCTTTATCTCCAATTTAGTTCTCTTTTACATTTTGGGAATACTGGATACGCCTTTAAGCATTCTGGGCATTATTTTCTGGGTCTGGTTAAGCATCTTTGGTGTTTTTGTCGTCGCTCAGTTTTGGGGATTTTCCAACGATATCTATTCAGAACAGGCAGGAAAACGCTTATTCCCGATAATCATGATCGGACAGAACTTGGGCGCATATCTTGGGGCAAAGGCAACCAATAAGCTTGTCCAACCAGGGGGACCGCTGAGTGTTTATCAATTGATGCTCCTGGCTGCTGCTATCCTTATAATCTCCATTATCTTAACCTTTGTTATCCATAAAAGAGAGGTCAACAGAATCAAGCACAAGGTAGCGACACAGGCTGCAGAGAAAGATTCAATAAATGAAACCGAAGAGAAACCCCTCCAAAAAGGCGGCGGTTTCCGCCTGGTATTGAAAAGCCGCTACCTTATTTTTGTTGCCTTTATGATCCTGATGCTCAACTATGTCAACACCACCGGGGAATTCATTAGATCTGCTGTATGGAAGCAGACAGCTGATGAAGCGAAAGTTGCCGGAAAAATCGAAGCCACAGAAGAGGCAACATCACAATATCTTACTAAAATAGAATCCGGTTTTAATGAGATGGTCAACCTGATAGGCATGCTGATCCAGCTCTTTCTTGTTTCACGGATATTCAAATGGTTCGGGGTCAGAGGAGCAATCCTTTTCCTGCCTTTCAGATCCTAGAAAACAGCACGGATTACTCCCTCATGAACACGACCAGGGGAGCCCTCTTTCTTATCACTTCAAGAGAAGCCAAATACAAAGCCAAGGCAGCCATAGACACCTTTTTTGTCCGCTCGGGTGATGTTTTGGTCGCCTTGACGGTCTTTATTGGCACCACATACCTCGCTTTGAGTCTCGAAAAGTTTGCAAGAGTCAATGTTGTTGCGGCAGTGATCTGGATAATCCTCTGCTTTCTGACGATAAAAGAGCATAAAAAGCTCTCTGCAAAAAAGCAATCCTATCAACCATGACAGTTCCTTTTTCCTATTGAAGCTCAATCCATCCATAATTTATGTAAACCAGATTGTTCTTTATTCATATTGTTTTTTAATCCAAAGGCTCTTATGATTTGATTTTTTGGGAAAATAGGATTATATTAGGAAAAAATTGAGGGGAGAGCTTTGGAAAAGGAAACGAGGAAAATGAGACGAAAAGTCCTGCCTGTGCTGTTCCTATTCTTCCTGACATCGCATATCTACATTGCGAATGGCCAGTTCACACCTGAAGAGCTTGCCCAGAGAGCAGAGTGGGAAGATTTCCTCAAGACCGCAGAAATCATTGAGTATCAAGACGTAGGAGAGGGCGTGACCAAGCCGATCTGGCTCACCCTCAAAAAGGGAGATGTGGTCCGGAAAGCCATCTGGAAAAATCCGAAGGGAGTCCAGCAGGGTTACCTCGAAGGGTGGCAGTATGAGATCGCGGCTTACGATATGGATAAGCTTCTTGAGCTGAATATGGTTCCTCCGACAGTGGAGAGAAAGTTCGGAAAGAAAAAAGGCTCGCTTCAGCTGGGGATCGACAAGCTCTACAGCGAACTGGAGATCATGGAAAAAAACATTGAGGTTCCGGAGGAAATGATCGACAACAGAAGCGACAGGAAATACATCACCAGGGCTTTCGACAGCTTGATCGGCAATGAAGACCGGACTCAACAGAATATTCTTTTCAACACAAGCTGGCGGATAATTCTCATCGACCATTCCCGCTCCTTCCGGTCCTCGAAGATGTTCGCGGAGCAACTGATGTACGGGAAAAACGGCATTAAGGGAGACCTGCTCTTCAGGAGGCTCCCCCGCTCTTTTGTGGAAAAAATCAAGGCTTTGACATTTGATAAAATTCAAGAAACGGTAGGTCCTTATCTCAACAAAAAAGAGATCAACGCTATCGTTGCCCGCAAGGAACTTCTGTTAAAAGAGATTGAAGAAATGATAAAGGAGAAAGGCGAAGATAAAGTTCTGTACTGACTTCGATTTTTTTATTATTGAAGATAAATTCCACAGGAAATCTCATTAAAGGAGAGGAAGACAATGAAAAAAAGGATACTGATTCTCGCCCCGTTCATCGTCATCCTTGGCTTCAGCCTGCAATCCATAGCTCAATTCACTGCTGAGGAGGTGACGGAGCGGGAGAAATGGGAAGAGTTCCTTCAAAGCCGTCACCAGTCCCTGGGTGCTCACGCTGGAGAAAGACGGAGTGCGCAAGAAGGCCCTTTGGAAAAATCCGGAGGGACTGATGAAAGGATTTCTGGAGAACTGGAAATGGGAGATTGCCGCTTACCGCTTGGATAAGCATCTGGAGCTGAATATGGTTCCTCCCACCGTGGAAAGAAGATTTCGAGGAGACCGGGGCTCGTGTCAATTGTGGATCAATGCCAAGATGAGCCTCAAAGAAAAAATGGAGAATAAAATCGATACTCCATCCTACAAGGTTTTTCCCTGGAACAGAGCGCTTTTTCTCCAGCGGGCTTTTGACAATTTGATCGCCAACGAAGACCGGCACCAGAATCAGTACCTCATCACCGAGGATTGGCGGATGATCCTGATCGACCATTCCCGTTCTTTCCGGACTTCCAAGTCCTTTACGAAAAAACTCATCTATTCCGAAAAAGGCAAGGAAAAAAAATACCTGATGAAAGAGCTCCCGCGTGCTTTTTACGAAAAATTGAAAGCTTTAAACCAGGAAGTAATCAGCGAAGTCGTCAGCGAATACTTAACGGATAAAGAAATTGAAGCCGTCCTGATGAGAAGGGACCTTATGGTCCAGTGGATCGAGGACCGCATCAAACAGTTCGGGGAGGATAAAGTCATATACGACTAAAGAGAAGCTTCCGCTCCTTTAAGGTCTTTATAGATCGTGAGAACATTCTGGTTGTTCTCGCGTTTGTAGTCAAAACCATCCATCAACGTCCGGGAGAGGAAAACACCTAATCCGCCTCTTCTCTGATTCTTGATGAGGTCGTCAATGTCAGGCGGTTTCAATTCCCTGGGATCAAAAGGAACACCATGATCTCTTATCTCCAGATAGACCTTATCCTTATCCTGCCAGGCTTTGACCATGATCTCTCCATTGCTCTGGGGATAAGCATACCTGATGATGTTCACGCATATCTCCAAAAGAGCCAGCTCGATCTTGAAGTAATCTTTATCTGAGATTTTTATTTTCTGGAAATAGGATTTCAGGAAATCTCTCATCCTATCCAGTTCAGATAGGTTGCTTTTAATCCTTAATGTTTTCATCGTGATATATGTTTCGACTTCCAACTGACTGCAGGGAGTTATCTTCCTCTCTTTATCTTTTTAGGCGCGGTGTTTAGAGCCAAAAATCTAACTCTAGCCTAATTTATACAAAAGAAAAAATGATGTCAAATGATAAAAAAACCTATCTCAAAATCCCGCTTGCAGATGCAAAAAAAGCCGCCCATCGATAGGACGGGTCCAGTTCTATGGCCCTCAAAAGGTATTCTCTCGCCCGGATTTTTTCTCCGAGTGCATGGCTGGCCATCGCAGCCCAGAGGAAATCCCGCGGATTCCCTCTCTCATACTGCTGGATATTGATCTCGCTTTTTGCCTTTATTTCTTTAAGCTTATCATCTGCTTCTTTGCTGTTACCGATACTTCTTAAAGCAAGCGCCTGATAATAGGCATTCATCGAAGGGCTGCCCGCCTTCTCCTCCAAGGCCTTTTTATAATATTTCTCAGCAAGCTCTCTCTTTGCCATCTTCTCATAACACAACCCAATGTAGTAGTACTCTCTGATGAAAACAGGATGAGGAGGTTTTCCTGTGCCCAGATTCTCGGGATACTCCATGGCAGCGATAAGGTCATCGAGCGCTTTCCTGTATTTTCCTTGCTTCAGGCCGGAAAGAGCTCTATTTAAAAGAGCCAGCAGGAATACTTCCCGGGCACCGGTCCATCCCTCCCAGGGAAGGAAGCTATGGGTCTTTAAAATTTCCAGGGCCTTCGTGGGTTGATCTGTATCCACATAATACTGGGCTCTTTTGAGCACATAATTGAAGTTCTTTTTGACATTTTGAGGAGCCTGATCATAGAGCGCAATCCGTTTTGAGTGATCCCCGTTGATGGCATAAAGCTCATCCAGAGCCACGTACAGACGATAATCTTCAGGGGAAAGAGAGACAGCCTTCTTGTACATCTCTTCCGCTTTTTTATGATCTTTAAGCTTTATCCAGTATATTTCTCCAAGATTTCTGTAGAGCACCGCAAATCCTGGGGCGAAATCCGCCGCTTTTTTAAAAAACTCATGACCTTCTTCCCACCTGAGTTTCGCGGTAAGAAGATTGCCGAGATAATAATAAGCTTTCCAATCCGTATCGTTATACTTGAGGGCAAGCCTGAGCACGCTCTCGGTCTCTACTCTGAAGGGAAAAACGTAATCAGGGCTCAAGGAAGAGGCTTTGGTAAAATTATCCCTAGCATCCTGAGTCAATCCCAGGCTGTGTTTCAGAAACCCGAGATAATAATAGACGAGGGGATGATCAGTTGCATTCTCATTCTTGATATAAATCTCAAGAGTACGTACGGCATCCTCAATCAGGTTCATTTCCAGGAAGTCTGAGACTACCTCGAGATAATACTCCGGATTATTGCTTAACAATTCGAGCTCACTATCGCCTCTGAGAAGTTCTTTCTCGATCAAAGCCAGGGGCGAGATCGGGTCTTCCCTTAATGCATCTTCGACCAGTCTCTCAGACTCATCTCTCTTCCCGAGATGTCTTAATACAGCCGCAAGCATAATCCTTGCTTTGATGTCGCCGGGATTGTTCTGGATGGCTTTTCTCAATAGCACACAGGCATCCCCATAATCTCCTTCTTCCAGCTCCAGAGAGGCCAAGACATAGGGTGCCACGTGCCTGTAAGCCGCCCTCCTCGAGACCAGGTACAGGTCTTCCTTGGTCCGCTGGGTAATGCCCAGCTTTTTCCTGGAAAGAGCGCTGTAATAGCGCGCTGTATGATCATCCTCATCTCTGTCCAGCACTTTATTAAAAAGCTCAAGAGCTTCTTCAGTCTTTCCGCTTTTGTAATAGAGTATCCCTAACCAGCACATCGCAGGCGTCAATCCGGGATCCTTTTCAAGAGCCTGCTTAAAGTGATGTATCGCTCCCTCAAAGTTCCAATGCTTGAGAGCATAATATCCTCTGAGGAAAGAGATCTCTGCTGCTTGCTCCTCTCTCTCTGGAAAGCTGGGCTGGAGCTCAGGAGGTGGAATATGGGGCTTCTCTGTGGTGTAATCGATAATCTTCTGGCCATTCTTATCCCGAAACTCGAGCGCCCAGACTCCTTTCTTATCCATTAGAGAAACATTCCTCCGGAAGTTTCCGGCCGGTGTGATATCCAGCTTCTCTGAAAAGACCGGCTCACCTTGGCAGAGAAGCCTGATCTCTGCATCCTCGAATGATCGAGTCACATTCAAAGCGACAAGAATCCCATCATCTTTTAGCTCAAAATTCAGAGCTGCGTCAGGGTTGGCCGTAACAAATCCGTGCATCTTTTTTACAGGGAACCACCACTCATTCCACTCTTCGACAAGATGGGGCTCAAAAATCCAGGTGTCTCCTTGGGTGAGGAGCCTGCCGGCCTGGACCTCTATGTACTGCCCGTCTTCATCCGTCAGCAGATCCTCCCAGATCATGCCGCTGGGAGCCGTTCCCCAAGTCCAGAACTTCTTTCCCGGACTTTCGAACCGGGAAGCGTAATGAGCTGTCCCGTTATCTTTCTTGGAGTTGTAGGAGCCGTTAAAATCCCCTGCTGTGCCGCAGAAATAATCATGCGCTGAAGCAGTATTCTTATACCAGGAGACATCTGCACCGTTATGCACAGGCCAAGGAACCGGGTTTCTTCTGCCGCCCGCAAAGGTGTAATCGGCAGGCGGAAAAATGACTCTTGTATCCGGCCAGGCGTGGGTAGCGGCATTGGCCCAGAAATAGCCGTTATTATGAGTCAGGGTTCTGTTAAAAAGCCTGATTCTTGTCTGGAAATAGGACCTGTCAGGAAAAAGCGTGATAAACACCTCCCACTTCATCCTCCTCACCCATTCCTCGGTCCCGACCACACAGGTGACGCTTCCATCCGCATTCTTCAATATCTTATGGTTGACCGGAGAAAACGTGTTCACCGTATGTCCAAGGGTCGGGAAGTTCCATTCGATCCCGCCCGAAAGCCAGGCCCCTCTCAAGGCCACAAGGCCGGGCTTGATGACATGGTTATAGTAGATGAAATCGAAGTTGCTGTTCGTCTTATCCAAGGCGGCAAGGATCCGTCCTCCTAAATCAGGCAGGATCAAGACCCTGATGTAATCGTTCTCCATTTCTATTACCTGGTGAGCCTTGATTATCTTATTCCGTGTTATATCCGTCTGCATGGGGTAGGGATAGACTCTCAAATTCCAGAGCGGAGGACTGGGGTCATCAGGACCTGTGATATAGGTGGGCAGATTCATCTCCGTCTCCCGGACGCTCACCTCTCCAAAAATCGAGAGAGAGAAAAGGAAAAAGACCGTTATGAATAAAATGATTTTTCTCTTCATTGTTTCCTCCCTCTTAACACCTTCAACTCCTGAGCTTGAAATTTCTCTTTGGGGATGAGCAGCAGACCTGGATGATGGAAACTATCCTCCAATAACTCCAGCATAAAAAAAGCACAATCAAGCTCTGGCCTGCCCAGTATACACCATAAAAAGCAGAGAGATAAAGCGTATGGGAAGCATCTCTATCCTTGACAGCTAATTATGAAGGTGTGATTTGTTCTAGCGACGGTTCCCCTCCATCCCAGCCAAGACCCTCCCACCCTCCTCTACGGGCTTCAGATGGGGGGAAACCGCCGCCGGACTTCGCCTTCAGGTCATATGCTTCCCTCATCATAATATGTAATATGGGGATGTCCCCGACATGTAATATGGGGACGTTCCCTGAGGGGACACTTTTTTTGCTGTATATAAAAAGTAAAAAAGGGTATCCCCCTCGGGAACGTCCCCTAAAGTGCGTCCCCTACAGTCCTTTCTTTTGACATCGAATTCAGCCTGTGCTATAAGCTTTTTGGCATCAGACAGACTGATTCCTCCAGATGTCATATATGGAATCCGGCTGATCTTTTAAGGCAGAACTCCCGCAGTGAAAACAGAAAGAATAAAAAAATTGAATAAATCCTGTCCAATAATACATCATATCTTTGCTGGCTGTCTGACCGGTCTGTTGCTTTTTGGGTCTGTCCATTCCGTTGCCGCCGAAAAACTGGAGATATCTGCCTCGCTTGACTACTGCACTAATTATGTCTGGAGAGGTCTTGTCATAAACGACAAGCCTGTTCTCCAGCCTTCTCTCACCGGCTCTTTCAAAATCGCCAATGTTGGCGCCTTTTCTCTAAACCTTTGGGGAAATTACGACCTCACGGATGCCAACGGAACCAAGGACCGATTATCCGAAATCGACTACATCGCATCCTATGCTTTTCCGGACGGACCTTTCGGACTGGAAATCGGGATCATCCATTATACATTCCCCGCGACAGACGATGCAGCCACAACCGAAGCTTATATCAGGGCAGCATACGCGCTTGAGGTCATTCCTCTGGCCTTTTCGCTGGCAGTCTTCTATGACTTTGATGAAATTGAAGGCTTCTATCTTCTGGGGAAAGTCGAATCTTCGATCACGCTGATTCCGAAATTAAGCCTGGATCTTTCCTTTTCCACCGGCTACGGAGATTATGCCTATGTCTGGGAATATTTCGGTTGGGACGGATCGCTCTTCCTGGATGGCGCCGTATCTGCAGTCTGGACCTACAAACTGTCGAAGCGGATTTCTCTCTCGGCCGGAGGACAGTATATGTTCCTGTTCAACGACCCTTGGAGATATGTGCAATCAGAAAGCAACCGCAAGAAATTCACTGGGACGATATGCTTGAATTATGACTTTGAATAAGTAGAGAAAAAGACTCTTAAGATAATCGTCAACCGCTGATCCAAAATTCTTATTACACTTGGTGCGGAAAATACTTTACTGAGTATCCACTCCGAACAACTGGACTCTGCTGTTATCCCTTTCGACGACATAGACATAGCCTCGGCTATCCACGGCAATCGATACAGGATTCATCAGCTGACCATCACCGGTTCCGGTGCTCCCCCACCAGGTAATCGTATTGCCGTCCGCATCAAATTTTAGAATTCTGTTGTTCTCGGAATCAGCGATGTAGACAAAACTGTCCTGGTCGACATATATGCCCAAAGGAATTTTAAAGGCGCCTTCTGTTGACCCCGCTTTTCCCCATTTGGAGATGAATTCACCGTTGGCTGTGAATTTCTGGACTCGTGTCCGGTCGAGGACAAACACCTCATCTTTCTGGTTTATGGCAATGGCTTTCGGATAGACAAAATCACCGTCTGAGGCACCCCGTCTTCCCCATATCCTCAATAATTTGCTGTTGTTGTCGTACTTCTTTACCCTGCTGTTCACAGAATCAACGACATAAACATTTCCCTGACTGTCAGTGGCGATTCCCAAAGGCTCATTAAACTGATGGTTCTCTGCACCAAAATCTCCCCATTTAATCTTGTACTTACCGGCTCGGTCGAATTTAATGACACAGTGATTCCTCGTGTCTGTGACAAAGATATTCCCTTGTTTATCGACGGCGATGCCGCCAGCGCTTCTGATCACTTTGGCTTCCTTTCCTCCATCGCCCCAGCTGTTATCAAATTTCCAATCTGAAGTGATCTTCTGGATCTTTCTCGCGCCATCGCTGGCGATATAGATATTATTCTGACTGTCGACAGCAACACCCGCAACATCCTTGAATATCTGGCTCGCCGGGCTGCCCCATTTATGGATATACTTATACTTGATCGGAGTCAAGGAAGCAGTGACCGGAAACGCCCCCTCTCCCACTTTGATCTCGATCTCCTGTTCCCACTCTGCATAGTTCTCCTTTGTTATCTTTAGGGCGTGCTTGCCGAAGGAAACAAAGGATAATGTGCAGTTTGTCACCTGGTTCGTATCCGTACCATCCAGGAGTACACGGGCACCGACCGGATTTGACCTGACTTCCATATTCCTCCCAGCTCTCTCCAGGGTGTACTCCTTTTTGAATGGCGTACCCGTGATGAAAAACTCATCCCTTATCGGTTTATATCCTTCCTTTTCTATCTCCAGGGTAACATCAGGGGAAGTCGTCCTGTAGATTTCAGGAGAGTACCCTATCTCCTTGCCGTTGATTTTGATCTTGGCTTCTTTGGGTTCGGTGGCGATCTCGAGTGAATATTCTGTGACCAATCCCCTGAATTCTTTATCAGCCTGGTCTGTCAAGGTCAGAATCTTGGCATCCGGATTCAGCCGGACTATCGTCTTGGCGTAGGCGTAATTCACTTCAAACATGTTCTTGAACTCTTTCAGAGCGGAAAGCGAATCCCCTTTATTGGCGTAGGCCATCCCAATCCAGTAAAAAATCTTGGTGGCTATTTCCAGCTGTTTCCTGTGGTCTGTAATGCTGAATGCCCTGGCGATCAGGGGCCTTAATGACTCTATGGCTTCATCATACTTCCTCTCCAGACTGATCAACTTTGTGCTGTCATCCATCTTGACTTCGATCTCGGCCGCAATCTCTGCCTGGGTTTTTGTGGGCATCCCGGGAGCCCCCATTGATGGCCCAGCCTCCCCAGTCGTCTCCTCAACATTGGTGTAATATATCCAGCCGGTCTCTCCCTGATAGGTGACTTTATACCATTGACCTTCTTTGCTTTCCGCATCCAAAATTGTGTTTAAAGGAACTCGGGCAAGGGTTCTTCCGCCGATTGAACGTGCGGCCTTGATACTGGCATTGTCCAGGACGACCTTGAGCTTGATCTGAGCTGCATCTAAAGCAATAAGAAGGAACAAAAGAAAGAAAACGCTGGAAAGGATTATTGCTCTTCTGGCTGTTTTGCGTTTCATCTTTTCCCTCCTCCTCCGTACATATTTAATATTTAATGCTTATTTAAATCGTCTAAATTTTTTCCTGCTTCTCTTCCTTGATGATTTTCCAGACGTTTCCTTGTTTTTCCATGGTCCACACGATTTCTCCCTCGAAAACTCTGGTTGTCTGCCCAGTCTGTTTATTCACAGCGGTCGAGAAATTAAAGAACTTCACCTCAGCCTGTTTCCTGTCTCTGAATTTGATCGTTATGCTCGAATCATCAATCACAGAATTTATATCATCAAAATCATTGAAGATCCACCTGAGGTCTAATCGAACACTTCGAGCTCTTCTTCCATCTCGGCTTTCCTCAGGCGCTCAATGACGTCTTTAATTTCCTGTGCCGCCCCGGCTTCGAATATTTTCTGGTCTGCCAGATTATAATACCGCCGCGCCTCTTTGTGGTTCTTCTCTAACTTGAATATTTTTTCCATCTCCTGCTTGCACTGGGTGAATCTCCTCTGCTTGTAATAGTTGATTCCCGTATTCAAGATCCTAGCGATCATGATCTGGGTGTCCGCTTTATTCAAATAGTCCTGAGCCGTTAAGTCGCCCGGATTCTCCGCCAGGAATTCTTTGGCTTTTGAGCTTTGGGATCAACAATGGCTTCTTCGGGTTCGGGTGAAGGCGGGGGTTCCTTCTTCTGAACCGGTTGAACTTGAGCGCTTAGAGACTCATCTCTCTGCCCCTTTGCCTTTTCCAAATAATCCTGCGCGACCATATTGCCAGCATCTTCAGCAAGCACTGCCTCAGCGAGACGGATGGCTTCCGCATAATCCCCTTTCTCTAGACTCTCTTTGGCTTTGTTCAACTTTTCTTCGACGGTCATAGAGGCCAGAGGCGGAGTTGAAGAAGGAGATGAAACTTCCTCACCTGTTATTTTCTGGACTAGCTTGGTAACAAAAGGCAATTGTCCTGTTTGCTCGTTGTAAAAATAGGCTCCTCCGGCGACGATCACCAAAAAGGCAGGAATGGCAATGCCCAGGATAAGCCCCAGCCTGCTCTTCTTCTTTTCTTCAACTTCTTCCTCTTTGGCTGGGATAACGGGAGCTTCCCGAGTCCGAGCAATGGCAATCGTTTTATCGGCAAGCTTATCCAGATTCCGTAAATCCATGGCAAGCTGATTGCAATCTTGATAGCGATCGTTGGGATCTTTGGCCAAAGCTTTTCCGATAATCTTCTCAAAGCCTCCAGGGAGCCCTTTTTTCACTTCGCTGAGAGAGGGAGGCTCTTCATTGATGATCTTATATATGACTGTGGTGATACTCTCCGCTTCAAACGGTCTTCTCCCCGTTAGAAATTCATACATAATACAGCCCAGGGAAAATATATCCGAGCGCTTATCCACTTTCTTTCCCATGACCTGCTCAGGAGACATATAGCTAGGTGTTCCGACCGCTGTTCCCGATTGAGTCAAGGTCGACGTGTCTACCCGGGCCACACCAAAATCGCAGATGAACGGCTTTCTGCTATTATCCAGCAGGATGTTGCCGGGTTTGATATCCCTGTGGACGATCCCGTGCTGATGGGCATAATCCAGGGCACCGCAAACTTGATCCATGATCTTTGTTATTTCCTGGATAGAGAATTTTTCGCCTTGAGCGATCAATCTTTGGAGGCTCGGCCCCTCTATGAACTGCATGACAATGTAGGTCAGGTCTTTTTCTCTCCCCACATCAAAAATGGTGATAATATTCGGGTGGGATAATCTCCCCGCAGCCTGGGCCTCCCTTATGAACCTCTGCATTATTTCTTCGTTATCAGTCGTTTCAGAAGCCAGATCAAAGCGGATAGTCTTAATGGCCACCTGGCGGTCTATGTCAGGGTCGAGAGCTTTATACACAATCCCCATGGCTCCCTTGCCCAAGATGCTGATGATCTCGTATTTCCCTATTTTTTTCATTTCGGTCTAACTCTCAACCGAGTCTTATATTTCTGAACGGGCGCTGCTGGCCGCATGCTCACCTATAATGGCAAACCCTTCTTCTGGTGTCAATCATCGGTCAGGAGGATTTTAGGGGTGAATTTTGAGCTCATTTCCCTGCCTTGAATTGTTTGACCATCCTTCTTTACCCCTGTAAGTACAGGCAAAATAGGCATCCCTTTTGTAGAGAACGGACGTTACTTCTTCTTTGTACTGGATTAATCGATGCCTTAAAGAACCATTAAATTCTGCTTTTTCTGTAATATCCCTTAAAAAATATACTAGAAAAATTCCGATGTCAAGAAAAGTTTAGCCCGTATCCCCCCTATTCTGAGATGGTTGTGATCCCCTACTCTTTTTTATTATCTGAATGGCAAAAAATCAAAATTGAAGCTCTGATTCTCATCTGTATTCATCGGATCTGTCAAGTTTGAGAAAGCTTCAGGTGTTGACAGATAATGTAATATATACTCTTTGCCATCCTCTCCGCTTGATAGCAAAGTTTATGAATCTTCTGATAAAGACTTGAGAATGAGCCGCAGCCAAAAAGACCCGGCATTGTTCCGAAAAAAGATATTCCGCTGGTATGAGCAATATGCCAGGAAACTTCTCTGGCGGAATAGCCGAGATCCCTATAAGATCTGGGTCTCTGAGGTCATGCTCCAGCAGACCACCGTTCAGGCAGTCCTCCCCTATTATCAACAATGGATGAAGACTTTCCCCGATATCGAGAGTCTGAGTCAGGCTCCTTCCCGAAAAGTCCTCAAAACCTGGCAGGGGCTGGGATATTATCAGAGAGCAAGAAACCTGCACCAGGCCGCGAAAATCATCGTGGACAAGCACCGAGGCCGGATTCCTCAAGATTATGATGAGTTGAGGAACCTCCCTGGTTTCGGCCCTTATATCACTGCAGCCGTTCTCAGTATTGCTTTTGATAAACCGTTTCCCGTTATTGATGCCAACGTGCGGCGTTTGCTGATGAGAATCACAGGAGCCAGGGGTGAAGCAAATCCTCAAAACGACCAGAAACTCCTCTGCTTCCTGAAACCTTATTTCCCACAGGACAAGGCAGCGGTTTTCAACCAGGCCTTGATGGAACTTGGCGCTCTGGTCTGCCGGCCAAAAAACCCTTCTTGCCTTCTCTGCCCTCTCAGCGATTCCTGTCAAGCCTTTAAAGAAGGCGAACAAGAAGTCATTCCCCGTCCGAAGAAAAGAGAATACCGGAAAATCGAAGCTATCGTGGCCGTCGTCGAAAAAAACGGAAGGTTCTTGATCCAGAAGAGACCGCCAAAGGGCCTCCTGGCCGACCTCTGGGAATTCCCGGGTGGAAAGAGAAAAGAAGGGGAAACCCTGGAAGAAGCTCTCCAGCGGGAGATAAAGGAAGAGCTTCAGAGCGAAGTCCTCGACGAAAAATTATTGATAAAGGTCAGCCATGCCTACACCCAATATCAGGTTTCCCTCTATGCTTTTCAGTGCCGCTTGGCCAAAGATCCGAGTCCGAGCAAGAATCGCCTCCGCTGGATAACACTTCAAGGTCTGCGGAGTTATCCTTTTCCCTCGGGAAGCGCAAAAATCATCAAATTCTTAGAGCAGAGGGCAAAAGTAAAGAAACGAGTATGAGAGCCGAAAGTCGAGGACTGGAGGGTTGAAGAAGTTCTCTTCCGCCCTATCTGAGCTATTTCATGATCACGCTGCGCAGAAATGGCGGACGCGGTTGCAAACAATTCGAACCGCTGCTGAAATAACTACGCAAATCAAAATCTACCCTGTCCGTCGCGTTTATTTGTATCTGAAATCTTCCCTAAAAGACAAAGAACTTCGTTTATTGGGAATGCCTTATGAACAAATTGCCAAAAAGCTAAATGTCAGTAAAAAAAAAGCTATAAACGCCTGTAAATATAAAAAATTATAAATTAAAGTTATTAAAACTTTAGATAAGGAGTAAAATTTTTGTCACGAAAATCCTATATTAATTGAAAATATGATTTTTAATTAACTGAAAATAAAACAGATGCAATGTACACAAAATCAATAAGGCAATGCAATAGAAATCCGGTGCCCCTTATTTATCTGTGGTATTCTATGCATACTAGTGAATTGATTTCATAAAGCTTGTGGGTAATCCTCGCTCAGCCTAAGGAGGGCATAAACCTCTCATATAAGTCATTGTCATTTGTATAACATCGGGATCAGGCGCGCTGTTAAGCGTCGCCTGCATCCTCTTGTTGGCTATCCGCTTTGAATCCTTCGTGGAACGTGACAGTGCCTTGCGGAGTATGGCCATCAAAAGACAGAGCGAAGAAGACTTCCTGTGGCACGCCCTCATACACAAGTCCCGACACGTTCTTGAGCCCGAATTTTCTGTAGTAATCCGGATGCCCCACGAGACAGCAGCCGTGAGCATTCAGGTCTTTCAGCCGTGACAACCCTTCCTGAATCAGAGCTTTGCCGACGCCTTTCCGCTGGTACTCCGGTGATCTGCCCCCCGATATTGTTACAACTGCAAAGTTAGAGCACCGAGGTGGGAGACCTCACCCAAAAATTGTACCAGCCAAAAAGTTAGATTTCTGGCTTTCAAACTACTCGGCAAACTGCCGTGGGGTCAAGTCTCCGAGTGAGCTGTGTGGCCGGAGCTGATTGTATTGCTTTCTCCAGCTCTCTATGATTACCTGGGCTTCCAATAACGCATCAAAGATCTCTCCATTGAGCAACTCATCTCTGAGCTTCCCGATGAATAACTCCACATATTCATTCTCCCAGGGACTTCCGGGCTCTATGAATAATGTGCTGACTCCGATTTTCGCCAGCCACTCTCTTACTGCTTTTGCTGAAAATTCAGGTCCTTTATCTGAACGAATATATTCCGGAATGCCCCGTTTTATAAAGAGTTCATACAGATTATCAAAAACATTCTGAGACCTGAGCCTGCGTGCGACCAATAAGGATAAACACTCTCTGGTGTATTCATCGGTAATAACCAATATGCGTACTGGCCCCCCATCTGTAGTCCTGATCATTGCAAAATCATAACTCCACACATGGTCCCTCTTCTCAGGACGAAGCCGGATGCACGATCCATCCGTTAACCACAAGCGTCCCTTTTTGGCTTGCTTCTTTGGCACTTTGAGTCCCTCTTGCCTCCAGATCCTCTCGACTCTCTTGTGATTTACTCTCCAACCTTCGTTCCGCAATAACGCGCTTATCCTTTGGTAACCATAGCGTCCATATTGGCAAGCCAATTCAACGATGCGTTCCATCAGTCTTTCCTCATCCTCAGGCACCTTCCGAATATGCCGTTGTGTAGAGAGTGGTTGACCCAAAACCTGACATGCTCTTCTCTGAGAAACACTCAACTTCTCACAGACATGGGTGACTGCCCGGCTTCTCTTCACCGGGCTCAGAAGTTTCCCCGTGCTGCCTCTTTGAGA
>SMTZ1_10003003_pt1 | contig 17003 bp, 12 predicted proteins | sample DeeMarSWOR136_30_FD_25667 | JGI IMG/M metagenome (IMG submission 25667)
ATCGTTTTAAGAACAATATCTATGGAGATCATTCTGTTCCTAATTTTCTTGATAATAAAATCTCTCAAATTGAGCAAATTTATCAAGATTATTTAGAGAAAACTGGAAAGAAATTAGGGATTATTAATCATATAATAAAGTTTTGTGATCATATTTCCCTAATGGCAGCACATTTAAAAAATCGATTACAGCAAAAAGAGATTCCAGTTTTAAATCTTGAGAGGGATTATTCAAAAGCTAACCGAGGACAATTATCAACTAGAATTGAAGCATTTTTGGAGATGATATAAAAAATGAGCCTTATTGCCGATGATATTATACGATTTAGTTCGGTACTCAGAATAGCTTATAATTTATTAACAGGCAGAGAATATTTAAAAAGGAAAAAATTTCGAGAAAAAAAAAAATTAATTTCAGTAGCATTACCTTTGTCTGATTTAGTTTATGGTTTCCCGGATTTGGTTCCAGTATTTCCCATTAGAACGCACACTTTTAAAATGCACAAATATCTCACCTATTTAGGATCCGCTTCAAACATTTTTGGTTGGGAAAATGTTTCCAAATTCTTAGGATTTATAAAGAACCTTGGTATTGGAGATGTAAGTAAAATTATTGATGAAATTATTGATAATGTAATAGAAACGGTAAACGAGAAATATAATGAAATGTATGATATTGGAATAGAGAATGGGATACCTACTGATTTCTGTTATGGAATAAAAATTCTCTATGGAATGCATGTAACCAAAGGGAAGAATTATGATGCTAATTTAAACTATACTATACGATGTAGTGCTTGGAATAAATATCTTGAATCCTTAAAAACAATAAACAATGCTACCAAACAAATCTGGATTGATGTACCACCAAGAAATGTAGGTAATGCATTAGAATTATTGACTGAAAATATTTATGAAGGGATAAGAGAACTAGAAAGACTTAGTGGAAATAGCTATAACAATAATCTCCTGCGAGATCATTTTCAAGTTGCCAATGATATAAGAAGGTACTACAAAGCAATTCTATATGAAATAAGCACATCTGATTTTTATCCATGCAATCCTGCTACATTTAGCGAAATTTTAGTAATATTAAACAATAGTTTTCAGGATTATAATTCAAATGCGGTTCGATATCGAGATAATATGGCATCTTTAATCAATGAAATGAAGGAGAGAATTAAAAATAAAATTGGAATGGACGTTAGTAAGATGCCAAAAATTTTAATTACACCTATGTTTGGAGGATGGGAACCAAAAACTCATGAAATAATTTATGAGTTAGGGGGACGTGCTCTATATGCTGATTGGGATTTATTATTGGCTTTAGAGGATATACCTATAAAAACAATTAAAGATCCAGTTGAAGCTTATGCATATTATTTGATGAATATGACGACAAATGGCATAGGCTGTGATAATGATATACTTACTAACTCTTATTTACGAATTGCAGAAAAATTAAATGCTGATGGTCTTGTGTTTAACCAAGTTTTTGGTTGCCATTCAGTATCTAATTGTTTCACTATACTAAAGGAGAAAATTCGTCGAGAACTTGAAATCCCAAGTATTGCTCTGACATTTAATAAGATCGGGGAAAATGTAGAGCAGGTTAAGACACGTTTAGGGGCATTCATGGAAATGTTCAGATAGTATTTCTCGACTAGTCATTAAAATCTATGAATTAATAATTTTTTAATATTATCTCCCTTTAATATCACAAGAAATTTTATAGTGGAGCAAGGATAAGATTTAATGTTGTTTCATGAGAAAACAAAAGAACTAGATCAAGAGTCATATAATGATTATCAAGTTTTATGCGGTATAGAAGAAGAGTTTCTTATAATTAATAAAAATGGAACTTTAGCAAAAGCCGCAGATGATATAATGGTAAAATCTGCTGAGATTCTCGAAAAAGATACCAATTTCTTAAATTCTCTTCAAGTTAAAATACGTGGATTAGATGCAGAGCCATCACCTTCACAAATAGAATATGTTACATTGCCATTAACACCAACATCATTAGAACCAGCTGTAGTAGAAGGAAGGAAATTAGTAACTGAAGCTGCAAAAAACAAGGGAGTTAAAATTCTTGCTCAAAGTCTTCATCCTACTCAAAGTGATCCTAATCCAATTTCTGGAACACATATTAACGTTTCAGTTCAAAGAAAAGGTAGTTTGATGACACCGGAGGATATGAAAGCTGTTTATAATTACCTCTGGAATTACCTTCCTGAGATAATTGCAATTTCGGCAAATTCACCTATATACAAGGGAAATATTAATAATATCGCTAGCAATCGATGTGCTAATAGCACTGTACTTAAACAAAATGGCTTTGCTGTAATAGAAGTTCCTGAAAATCGCCCAGCTTTGGTTCCAATGCGTTATTACGGTCGCATGAGGTATAAACTAAAGATTGGATTTGAAGAAGATGAATTTTCTAAAAAGGTTATTGCAAATAATCGAGGAGATCGTTTAGTAGATATAACACCAAGAGGTCCGTTTACTAATATTAGCGACGATAATGATGAACTACCTTCTAGAAATCGTATAGAGGTTCGTATTGTCGATGTGCAGTATAACGTTCAGGATTTACTTGATATTGCATATCTTTGTTGTGCGTCTGCACTTCATGCCATTCATCTTCATTCAACTGGTGAAATCTTGCAAGATACTTATCATATAATTAACACTGAGAATGCAATTGCAAATGGAATCAAATCAGTTTTACAGAGGAGTAATGGGAGCAATGAACGCTTAGAAACGAGCGTATCAAGATGGATTGAAGAAACTAAGAAATATCAAGATTATTTAGGCGTTTCAATAAAAAACTTACCCAATACAAAACTTCAAACTGAATTGTTACAAAAAGAATTAGATATTGAATATCAAACCAGAAAAATTGAAAAATTACGCCAGCAAGGAAGAACGCAAGCAACAATAGAGTTAGCAGAGCCTAGAATTGTGACTGATCGGAGTGGAAATAAATATAAAATTTCGCGTGGTGCTCAAGTTCGGGGGACTTTATCCGCTAAATACCAATTTACTTATGATGAAATAGATGGATTGGTAACTAATTTCAAAAGTATAAATGTTGTGAATAGCCTTAAAGTTCAGAATATAAATATACCTTTAAATGAAAATGATCGCGTATTAAGGGTACAATCTGAATCTGAAAGCCTTGTAGATAGACTTTTTGGTGATTTTTTCTTTTAGTCATGTTTATTAATATTCTTAAGATGATACAAAATGGAAGAAAAAACTAAAGAAAAGCAAAATTTTTATAATCTTTTTGTTTATGGAACATTACAACAGGGTCAAAGCAGAAATTTTATACTCCAAGGTTTAAAATTTGAAAAAGCAACTCTACCAAATCATCGAAAACTAGAACCACCTTCGTTAGGATTTCCATTTATTGTTCGTAATGACTCTAATAATGTACATGGTGAAGTATATTTTGATATAAGTCAATCTCTTATTAATGAGCTCGATAGGATCGAGGGAGAAGGATATTTATATCATAGAATTATGGTAAAAGTAATTACAGATAATGGAAAAGAAGTAGAAGCCTTTACATATTACCCATCTGAAAAATTAATCAAGAATTATATATAATTATTAAGTGAATCTAATGGCAGAAGATAATTTATCTGATATCAACAATCAAATTCTTCTAATTGACAATTATTCTAGAGGATTACCAACTGATCGAATAACACGGTTAGAAACAATTGTACGTGATTGTATAGCACAAGTAGAGTTAAATACAGTTCATTTTACTCAATTTAAACTTGAAATGGTAGAAAAAGCGATGGGAATAATTCTCTCAGGTTCTGAACTGAACGTATCTAGTTTTTATTATGATGAGAGATTAAGAAAAAGATTTAAAGCTCAGTTAAAATTAATTAAGGAAATAAAAAAACCTCCAATTCTCGCATTGTGTTTTGGATTTCATTTAGTAGCTTTTGCTTATGGTGCTCAAATATCTAGAATGAGAATTCCTGGATTAGGAGGAAGAATTATCTTTATTATGCTCAAAAAAACGGATGATTTAATAACTCAGAAAAATATTCCTGTAAATGTTCATCATCTTGATTTTGTATCTCCAAATGATTGTAAAATTCACAAATATTTCGAAATTATCAGTACTTCAAGAACTATGGGCTACAAGATGGTTCAATATATGCGGCACCTAAAAGACCCGCTTTATGCCCTTCAATTTCATCCAGAGACTCATAACTCTTACTATTTTCATCCAAACTTATTTGATGAAAGAATTACTGAAAAAACAAGAACATTAGGAGAAAAAATAATTGAAAATTTTATATGGATGTGTTCCTATAGAAGAGATAATCCAGAATAAATTATTAAATCATAGTTATCATTTTTTAAAAAATATGAGTTACTTACACTTGTTTTTTTGGGAAGAACAACTTCCTTCCTGAATGTATTAGTTTAAAATAATTTTTAAATTGTTCAATATCATCATGAATTTCTTCTAAATCCTTATTTTCCAACATTTTATCGAAAGTATTTATTATAGAGATGTACAATTTTGGAACAAAAGTATCAGTCTGAGAAAGCTGATAAGCAAGTTCTTTAATTGCTGAAAAATCTAACTTAATATCAATTTCTCGTTTTTTAATTCTTGAAATTATTTTTTTTTCAAATCTCCTTCTAGAAATATTACTCCATGTCAGTTCATATACGAAATAATTTACACCTTGCACAGTTTCAGTTAAAAGTGCGGTTCCTGTAGCTATAGCAATGTTACCTGTAAAAATATAAGCAGTTAAAAATCCAAGCACTAATGTTATTGATCGATAGATTACACTTTTGATTAAACTTTCTTTCCATTCAATTTCTTGTTTCTTCATAGTAGATTTCACTCTAAAGAATAATTTACTACTGATATTATTCTTTATTAATTAGAATTATTATATGAATTAAGTTTATTTAACTGTGACTAAAGAATTAGGATTTCTTGTTTTTCTTTTTTTCTGTTTTAATAGATCTTTTTGATTGCCATGGATAATTTGATATTGCTGCTATTAAGGGTTCTTTAGATTTTCCTATATGTAATAAATTTCTTAAGGATTTTCTTATTTCTAAGGAAAACTCATTTCTAATAATTTTATTTTTAACTTCTCCTTCTTCTTTTACTAATGCTAATCTGTGCATAGCAAAAATACCTATCACAATTGCTATAATAAAAAAAAAATCCATTCCTTGTAAATTTAGAATTTGAATTGATCCACTATTATTAGGAGACTCCCAATTAAGAGTCCAATAAAATTGAGAAAGTTCGAAATAGTTTGCGCATAAACCACCAATTATTGGAGCAATTCCTAGGGAAAGAGACGTAAATAATGTTGTAACTGCTAGATACCAATTAGCTTTTCCTTTTGGGGCTAATTTTAGGCAAATATTACTTAAGGAGAGTGTAGTTCCTGCTAAAGAAATCCCCATAAAAATATGGATTAAAATCAATAAGGGTATTGTGAACCAATATGGTCCTGGAAGTGAGGTAAAAATCCAAGCTAGATTACAAAAAAGAAATAAAGGACATGAGATACTCAATACAGATTTATTACTGAATTTATCAGAAAGATTACCCCATAATTGTAAAAAGGTTAAATTTACGATTTGACTTATTGCTATGAAACTTATAACTAATGTTAAACTTAACTGTAATTTTTCAAGCATATATACAGTAAAGAATGGTATGCTAAAACCGATAGTAAAGTACCAAAGAAATAAAAAAATTAATAGATTTCTATAATTTTTATCTCTATAAGGTTCAGAAATCAATTGGGGCAGTTTGGGTTTCATTTCCAACATTAGCATTGTAGGTTCTGATATTTTTGATATATAATAGATACTGACCATTCCAAATGCAAATCCTAAAAAATAAAGAAAAGAATAACTTAACTCTTCTATATTTGGGAAAAAAGTTTTGCAAACATCTATAAATATTCCAGCTATTAAACTAGTTATTAATCCCATAACTGTGGACAATAATAATCTTCTAGAATAAAATTTACCAAGTATTTTTTGAGGGATTAAATCATGCATCCAAAAATTCCAGGCTGTATGACCAATTGAAGCAAAAATTGATTGCAATGATAAGAAAAATATTAAAAAAATCAAGCTTAATTCAAAAGTGAAAAGAAAAGGAATTAATCCTATGGCTAAGATACAAAATCTATACAAAGTTAAAGAAAAGACACTTATCACCCGCCGATTACGTATTTTCTCTATCAAAAAAATGGTGGGAATTTGAAAAAAATTACATAATGTTGGAATCGCTCCTAATAGCCCAATTATGAAAATACTTGCCCCAAACCTTAAAACAAAAGAAACTAAAACTGGGCCTGTTGTTAAATTTACCATAATCTGAGAAATATAACCATCTTTAGTTAGATTTTTCAGAGAGATTTCAATTTCATAATCACTTAAAGTTTCTTGAGTTGGTAAGATCATGCAAAATCCATAAATACATTTAGAAAATTAAATTTATTGTAAGTATCAGTAGTTAATTAATTGATTAAAATTTCTTGTTCTGTTCCCACTTTAATTAATTCTTCAGATTGGATTCGACTTTTAATGAATTCTTCTAGATCCAATCCAGATATTGTTCTTCCTTCATTCCTGTAATTTTTTCCACATAAAATTGAAGAAAGATTTATTATAGAATCGATTATTGGAGTTTTAATTCCCAAAAGCTTGGCTAAAGACGAAATTGGGACTAAACCTGTTGGTACATCTTCAGTGAAATATCTTGTAATTAAATTCTTAGGAGCAAATATATTCTTATATGCCTCAATATTTTGAATTGCATCATATATACATTTTTCTTTAATCCCATATGATTTACTTACCCATTTACAAAATCTAAATTGTTTTAGCCCTAATATTTTAAAGATTTCATTTAATTCATCTTGAATAGTCTCAAGAACCTCACAACTTCGAGGGGTTGCACCTTCTGTATAGAATTTAAATTTTTTTCCATAATCCATGGCACTAGCATTCAGTAGAGAAAGGGTTGGATGTAAAATCATTCCAATATTATTCAATGTCATTTCTAAATAATCATCTACAGGATTTAATTGAGGAAATATATCTTCTAATGTATCATACAGAAAAAAAGTATCTTTATCAGGAAATGCAGCAAAATCGACAAGTTCTTTAATTTTAAGGATTTTTACTCCATTTTTTTTAAGTTGCCTTGATGTAAAAAGTAGTGTTTGAGTTTCAGCAATGAAAATTGGAAATGAAATACCTTTATTTTCAATTATTCGTCGAAATTCAACAGCACCAAAAGTTCTTCCAGGATTTAATATTACTATTTGATCCTGAGATAGATGTCGCACAATTTTTTCAGCAATGTTCTTATGTGCTGAAGCGGGGACAACTATTAATATAACATCGACATCACTTATTGCTAATTTTAAATCCTGTGTTACTAAATTTATCGGAAAAAAGCCTTTAATTTCTCCAGAAGCCTTAATTCCACCTTGTTTTTTTATATCTACTATTCTTGAAAAGGAACGATTATAAAGATGTACATGTTGACCTCTGGAAGAAACGTATGCAGCAAATGCACGACCGCCATTTCCTGCTCCTATTACACAGAATTTCATTTATTGCATCACTCCAAAAGTAGATTGTTCTTTTTCTTTTAACCAATCTGAAATATTTAAGTCAGGAATATCCTTAATAATGTCTTTAATTCTTTGAATTTCGTTATATCTTTTTTGTCTTGAATCATCCCACGAATAGCAGGCGCCATTAATAATTTTAGTATTAATTTTTCCCAAAGCATATTTATTATTTTTCAGATGCGGAGCATCAAATACACCATATGTGACAAGACGATTTAAAACATTTGAGTTAATATATGGGTTTTCAAGCTCTTCTTCATTCTTTGCCAGATATGGTATTAAATTAATGATCCATTTTGCCTGTTTAATCAATTCCTCTTTTCTTCTTAATATCTTATCATCAATAATGTTAATTTCGCTTGAATACATTTTATTTATGATTTGATCCACTATTTTGCAACTCTCAATTACATCTTCTGGGAGAGCAGCATGGTTAGCCTCTGAATAACTAACTACATGAACGATAGCTGGTTTTATTGCTAATTGAACTATAGTTGCTGTTGCTAACTGCCCTTTAGCTTTATCTAAATCCAGTGGAAAACTAGCTAATCCAGTTCTTACTTGTTTAATTACTGAAAAGTTTTTATCTATTAAAGTATGAAGGAGTTCATTTTTTGCTAAAATTTTAGCTAAATCCATGTTAAGTGAGCTTGAAGGGGGAGTATTAAACATACATTGAGAAATGAAATGCTTTACTCCGAGTTTTTTTGCTATTATACCACACAGATACATATCTGCTACTGCAATAACATCTGGAGCATCACGTAAGCTCCAGTGGTGAGGATCGTTGATTTCAACGGGAATATTATGTTCAGCATGCCATTTGATAGCTTCAAGATGTTGTTTTATTGATTGCTTTAAAGTTAATGGCCCTCTTCCATCCATTTGATTAAACCAAAAAATTGGAATAGCAGCCCAAGCATTATGAATAGTTTCTTTATATAATTCAGCAAGCTTTATAAAATCCCGAGTACCTGCATAAATACGTAGCATAGGATAATTTCCTGTTAATCTAGCTTTATGTAATTGTAAAAAGTCTTTTCTAGTCCTAATGGGCACTCCTCCTGCTCCAGATAACTGTTTAACTTGATCCTTGGGATGGAAATAATTTGCTTGAGCATTTTGATCAGGAGCAATTGAGATTATATCTAATACCTCTGCATCTGAGATCTTTTTTATCCCTTTTAAAGTATCTTTCATACTTGGTAATCCAAAATGGGCTCTTATTACGGGATAAGGTTTTTTCCATTCTATCCGAGAAATTAAATCCATGGGTACTTTTACCTTTTCTTCAGAAGTAGCTAAATCTTTTCTCAAGATAGAAATTATTTTATGTTTTGATTCTCTACCAATAAAATATTGATCAAAAAGATTGAATTCTTTTGCAACTTTCACAACATTAGGAGTACCAGCAAAAAGGAGTTGTTGGGGTTTTTCATTCAATTCTTTATATTTTTTTTTAAATTTTTGAAGTATTGGTCTAAGAGTAGATGGAGTTAGCCGATAACTAAGTCCTAAAATACTTGGTTTATTCTCTTTTAATTTATCAATAATTACAGAAACTGGTGTTGCAGGTCCTAAAAACACACATTCAAATCCCAACTGGGTCGCAATATTTATAAAATTATAAGCTCCTGCAACATGAATGCATTGACCAACACAAGCGGTTAAAATTTTATTACTTTTTTGTCTATTGATACTAATATCATCATTTTTTATCATTAAATAACCTCCTTATCGGATTTGCTAAAGTGTTATTTCTTAATTATTCTCAAGATCGATTTGTGATTCTAACCCAAATCGAACGATGTGAATTAAAAATAGGCATATTTGCTACTTTATGAGCAGATTTACAAATATACATTGTTAACACCATATTATTATAACAATGTTTTATATATAAATATAATGATCATTTAAATAAGAGTGAATTAATTAATTAATTAAATAGATGATCTTTTAATTAATAATATTTGTTTGCAAATTAAATAAACTTATATACTTAAATATATAATATCTATATATTAATAAAAAATTCTTTTTAAAAAAATTGGTGGAATAATATTTCCATAAACCAATCACAAAGGAAATCAATATGGCAAATAGTAGATAATATTTACATTGCCTTAGATGATGGGAAATTCCATACAATAAGTGAAATTTCTCAAAAAGCTAAGTCTAACTGGAGCACCGTTAAAAATCGAATAGAGCTTATTAAAATGATACAAGATTTACCTAAAATTGACATTATTCACGCATCAAAACAAATTTTAGTAAGAAAATTATAATTTATAATTCAAGTATAATTTATTTCAAGAATAGAGAGTTCATTATTTTTTTTAACTCCTCTATTCATCTTTTTCTAATGATTTATAGCTAAACCACCAATCATATCCTCTGTATTCTTTTAAGTATATTTCAGCAGTTTTTAAAAAGCTTTATTTATTAAAAGAACCCATTTTTTCAAGGATTACAATAATTTATTTATTATAATAGGCTCGAATAAATTTTATTTAATAAATTTGATTTTTCTAAAATGAACATATTAAAAATCAAAGAAGTCTTTGAAAATGAGTATATATGCTGATGATGTTATAAACTTTTCTTCTGTCCTTAAGATCGCTTATAATTTCTTAACTGGGAGAGATTATTTAACTAAAAAAAGATCAAAAGAAAGGAAAAAATTAATTTCTGTAGCATTAGGTCTTCCAGATTTAGTATTTGCAGCAGATTCTATACCTGTTTTTCCTATTCGTATGGAAAAATTTAAGATCAATTTATATTTAATGGCTTTAAACACAGCTACTAATTTATTTGGCTGGAATATTACTACAAACCTATTAGGAATTGCAAGACATATAGATTTTTTGAAAATAGTTGATAATGTGCTTAACTCTTTTATAAACTCTACAAACGAGAAATATAATGAAATGTACGATTTAGCAACTAAGAATAGAACTTCTTCAGAGTTGTGTTTTGGAGTAAATTCGATTTATGGTATGTATATTTCACAACATGAGAACCTTGATGCGCATATAAAATATTCCATTCGCTGCGATGAGTGGAATAAATATTCAGAGTCTTTAAAAGCATTTATTCCAAATCAAATCAGGTTAGAAATTCCTTCAGGTGAAATTGAGGATAAAAATAAAACATTAGATATAATGAAAGAGAATATTAAGAAAGCAATCTCAGAATTAGAAAATGTTACTGGTAATATTGTTTCTGATAATAGCTTGAAAAAGCAATTTCGAATTGGTAATCAGGTAAAGCGATATTATAAAACAATATTGCACGAAATTAGTGTGTCAGATTTTTATCCATGTAATCCCGCTACTTTCGCAGAAATTTTGGCTTTACTTACAATATCTTTTCAGGATTATAACTCAAATGCTCAAAGATATTTAGAAAATATGAGTTATTTAGTGAATGAAATGAAAGAACGCATAAAAAAGGGGATTGGCATGGATGTTTCAAATAGACCTTTAATATTATTTTCTCCAATTTTCAATGGCTGGGAACCTGAAATTCATGAAATAATCTATAAATTAGGAGGACGTGTGATTTACGCAGACTGGGACATTTTAGGTTTACTTGAAGAAATACCGGTTTCAACGGACTCTGACCCAATAGAGGATTATGCTCGATTCCTCTTGAATGCCTCGATGAAAGGGCTACTTTGTTTTAAAAATTGTACAGCATTGATAGATTCATTTGCAAAATACATTAAAACCTTGAAGATAAATGGTTTCGTATTTAACCAACTCTCTAGTTGTCATTCAGTATCTAATTGTTATGATATTGTAAAAAATAAAATCAGAAATGCTCAAAGAATACCAGTGACTAATGTCCATTTCACTAAAATTGGAGAAAAAGAAAATATTGAACAAACAAAAATGAATTTACAATCCTTTATGGAATTATTTAACAAGAATTAATTTAGGGTCTTAGGATCCAAAGAAATCTGAGGGTTTAAGTAGGTGTTGATCTTCATCATCTTGTTTCTTCTTTTCATGAGGATCTACCCATTCTGGCTCTCCACTTGAAGTAGTAGTCCTAGGAGTTGTTAGACCAGATGGTTTTAAGTTAATTCCAGCGGATATAGGCTCTGGTTGCTGACCCACTGCTACTGGTGCTGCAGGAACATATGTTATGCCACCAGATTTTAAAACTTTTAACTCACTTAAAACTTTTTCTAAATTCATTGATTGTACGCTTTTATTCATGGTATCCATTATTTCTTTTAATGATTTTGAGGTTTCTCTTAATCCTTTTGGATTAATTCCCGTGAGTAGAGAATCTAAATTAGCACTAATATTTTCATTCAGTTCATTTAGAGTTTCTAATACTGTTGTCCAATGTTTATTCATTTGAGATTCAATGGCGCTAATCATTTTAATCGTTTCATTCATGAAATTGACATGAGCTTCATACCTCTCTTCGTCTTTTGCACGCAAGTCTGATATCAACATTATCAGCTTCCGCAATGCTTCTTTTTCTTCACTCATTTTTATAATCTAATATCTATATTTTTCTTTATATTGCATATAAATTTTTATTAATTTATATCTATTGATTTCTTAAATTTAGTATTCTAATGTAAATTCTGTACAGTAGAAAATTTACTTAAGATATTTAAATGAAAAAAGATGGTTTATTAATATCTTTTGAGTTTGAAATCATTCAATTTAAGAATTTATAACAATATTATAAGATTAAAATGTCGAGTAGTCGAAAAGGATGGTTAAAACACCCCACAATCTATGAAATTAATACTTGGCCTTGGTTAATTTCCTTATCAGAAAAGTTTAATGCTCAAATTTCCCTCAAAAACATTCCTAACGAGATTTATAATCAAGAATTAAGTTTATTTGATGTTGTGTGGTTAATGGGAGTATGGGAAAGGAGCCCTGCAAGTAAAAAAATTGCTCTTGCACATCCAGATCTGCAAAAAGAATTTCATAATGCGGTACCACACTTTAAAGATGAAGATGTTGTCGGATCTCCTTATGCTATATATTATTACCATGTGGATAAGAATATTGGGGGGATTGAGGGTCTAAAAGAGGTTCGAAAAAAATTATCTGAATATGGAATTCGATTAATATTGGATTTTGTTCCAAACCATGTATCAATTGATTCTTTGTGGACATTTGAACCAAATCTATTTATCCAAGGAAATTTAGATGATTTAATGGCTCAACCATATAACTTTTATAGTATTTCAAATAAAATTTTTGCTTATGGTCGTGATCCTAATTTTCCAAGTTGGACAGACACAATTCAGATAAATGCATTTTCAAAAGAAGCCCGTAAAAAAGCTTTAAACACTCTACTAGAAATAGCTGAGCTTTGCGATGGTGTTCGCTGTGATATGGCCATGTTAATGACGAATAAAGTTTTTAACAGGACATGGGGTGAAAAAGCGGGACCAATTCCAAAGAAAGAATTCTGGGAAGATATTATCCCTAATGTTAAAGAAAAATATCCCAATTTTTTATTTTTAGCTGAAGTTTATTGGGATATGGAATGGGAGCTTCAACAACAAGGTTTTGATTTTTGTTATGACAAAAGGTTATATGAGAGATTAGTTCATAGTAATGTGAACAAAATTAAGGACCATTTAAAATCTGAGTGGGTTTACCAGAGCAAGCTTTTAAGATTCATTGAGAATCATGATGAGTTAAGGGCTGTAGAAAAACTTGGAACAGAAAAGTCTTGTGCAGCGGCACTTATAGCATTAACTTTACCCGGGGCAAAATTAATTTATGAGGGGCAAACCCGAGGTTTTAAAATAAAGATCCCCGTCCAATTGGGAAGATACCCATTTCAAGAAGAAAATAAAATTTTGGTTGACTTCTACAATAAATTATTGAAATCAATTCCAAGACGAGAATTTGAAAATGCGAACTGGGCACTCTGCGATATAGAACCAGTCGGTTTTGATGATTCTACCTTCTCAAATATCCTTTCCTATATATGGTGGATAAATGATAATTATAGACTTATTGTTGTTAATTATAGCACAAATCTTTCAAAAGCTCATGTGAGAATAAAATCATTGAATTTTGATACTCATAACTATTTGTTTACTGATTTGCTTACAAATAAAACTTATACTTATAATGGAGAAGATTTGTACAAACATGGACTGTACATCGAACTGAATGCATGGAACGGCCATATTTTTAGTATTAAGCAAGAGAAATAGATGGAATTTTAAACCCGTAAAAAATTTTTAATTAAATAATAAACTGATGTCTTATATGAAATTATTTTTAGATGTTAGCAATTATTTTTATTAAAAAATATAAGAAATATGAACTAAAAGAGTGATATATCATATGCTAAATAATAAGGATTCATTAATCACTGCTTTAATTGAAAAAGGAGTCAAGATACAAAATCCTTCTTCGGTTGAGATTGGAGAGGAAGTAGATATTAATTTGATATCATCTGAGGACGTTACTATACATACTGGTTGTAAAATATATGGTGAAAAAACATTAATTATGCCAGGAGTTAAATTAGGTCTCAGATCTCCTGTTACTATTAAAAATTGTCAACTAGGGAGCAATGTTGTACTAAGTGGAGGTTATTTTGAAGAGTCAACGTTTCTGGATTCTGTAAATATGGGTGATGGTGCTGAAGTTCGAGCAGGTTGTCTTCTAGAAGAAGAAGCAAATGGTGCTCATACAGTGGGTCTTAAACAGACTATTCTTTTTCCTTTTGTGACATTAGGAAGTATAATTAACTTTTGTGACATTTTAATGGCAGGAGGAACGAGTAGAAAAAATCATAGTGAGGTTGGTAGCTCCTATATTCATTTTAATTACACACCTAATCAAGATAAAGCTACAGCTTCTTTGATTGGAGATGTTTCATATGGAGTTATGCTCGATCAACCCCCTATTTTTTTAGGAGGGCAAGGTGGATTAGTAGGACCAAGTCAGATAGGATACAATACTGTAATCGCGGCAGGAGTTATCTACAGAGGAGATTGTCCTAAAGGTCATAAGATTTTAATGGGTAAAGAGACTCAAAAAGAGGATATGAAATTCTATCCCGGATTATATTGGAGTGTTAAGAGAAGAGTAATAAATTGTATTGAATACATCGCAAATATAATAGCTCTTAGACAATGGTACCATTTTGTTCGCTCTAAATTCTATAAACAAAGTGAAATGGAAAAGTTACTCTACGAAGGTGCAATTGAAAAAATTGAGATTATTTTAGATGAAAGAATTAATAGATTCAAACAACTAGGAAATAAGATGGAACAATCAATAGAATTATATAAATCAATAATGGGTAACAATGTCTCAGAAGAATTAATAATCCAAAAGAGAGAATTAACTGAGAATATGCAAAAGATAGAGAATGGATTAACAGATTGTCTATCTTATTCTGGAGATGACAAAATGAGGAATAAATTTTTAAAAAACATAAGTACCACAAGTATGGATTATATAAGTACAATAAAAAATCTGGAAAATAACGTTAAAAAAGATGGAACGTCTTGGCTTTTAAGTATTGTTAAAAAAACACAGAATACAATATTGAAATATCTCCCATCTTTTATTTAAGAAAATTCTTTTCATATAAATAACATTTTAGATTTAAGACAAAATCTCAATATTTTAACTATATATTAGAAACATTATGATTATTTCAATAATTATTGAAATTCAAGTATATTATTTTAATAAAAATCAATGCACTGTAACTGTTTTTGATAGATTAAGTGGTTTATCTGGATCTAAACCATGAAGAACAGAAGTATAATATGCTAATAATTGTAAGGCAGGAGTAAATGTTATTGGGCTGAATATATTATGATATTTATCTCCAGATTGCGGTATTCGAATTGTAATATCGCTTAGTTCGGAAATAACTTTATCAGTCTCAACAACAAGAGAGATAATTTTACCTCCTCTTGCCTTAAATTCCATTACATTTCCAATTAACCGTTGATATGTTTCATCTGGAGGTGCTATAAAAACAATTGGAAATCCTTCTCTAACTAAAGAAATTGGCCCATGTTTAGCATGTGCCGCCGAATATCCTTCTATAAAACGACATGCTACTTCTTTTAATTTTAATCCTCCTTCTTTTGCTGTAGCAATAGATATGCCTCTTGCTAAAAAGAAATAATTAGCGCTTTCTTCTAAAGTATGTACGATCTTTTTAATTACATCTACGCTATTATTTAAAAAATCCTCAATTACTTGAGGGGTAGATTCCAAAGCTGCTTCAAATTTTTTTATTTCTGTGAGTGGTTCTACTTTTCTCAATTTTGCTATTTCGATCCCAATTAAAGCTAAGGTTAGAACTTGAGTACAATAAGTTTTAGTAGCAGCAACACCTATCTCAGGTCCCGCTTGAGTTACAATTACAAAATCAGAATATCTAGTAAGCGTGGATCCCACCACATTAGTAATTGTTAGAATTTTTACTTTTTTTTCGCTTTTTGCCCATCTAATTGCTTCAACTGTATCAATTGTTTCCCCTGATTGTGAAATCGCAATTATTACTGATTCTTCTTTTAATGAATTGGATAATTGCGTTTTGAATTCGGAACATTCAATAGCTTGGATATACTTTCCAAGAAATCTAGTAATTATAAATTTACCCGCTAGAGAAGCGTAAAAAGATGTTCCTGCGGCTGTAATATAAATATTTTGTGCTGACCATAATAATTTTGCAAAATCTTTCAATTGCTCTTTAGAAATCTTCATCGTACGTCTTATTGCAGCAGGTTCCTCATAGATTTCTTTTAACATAAAATGTTCATAGCCCCCCTTTTCGGCGGCATCAATACTCCACTCAATTAATCGTCTTTCTTTTTCAATTTTTTCATTAGTGTGAAGGTCAAAAAATTCAACTTCTCCTGCTTTTAAAATTGCTAATTCATTATCTTCCATAATATAACAATTTCTTGTTAAAGGTAAAAAAGCGGGGATATCTGATGCACAATATGTTGTGTTTCCCTCGTCGATCCCTATAACTAATGGCGACTCTTTTCTTACTACAATAATAGAGTCAGGGCAATCAGCATGGCAGATTGCCAAAGCATATGCTCCTTTACACATCTTTATTGCTTGAATTACAGATTCCTTGAAATCTAAACCTTCTTTCATTTTTGTTTCAATTAAATGAGGGATAACTTCTGTATCCGTATCAGATTTAAGAGTATGACCCTGCTGAGTAAGATTTTCTCGCAATTCCATAAAATTATCTATTATACCATTATGGACAACGGCAATTTTATCAGTGCAATCTAAATGCGGGTGACTATTATTTTTAGTAGGGGCACCATGAGTTGCCCATCTAGTAT
>SMTZ1_10003004_pt1 | contig 17001 bp, 14 predicted proteins | sample DeeMarSWOR136_30_FD_25667 | JGI IMG/M metagenome (IMG submission 25667)
GGACAACGAGGGCCAGTCGATAGAAAAAAACCACTAAGAAGATGAGGAGAACCAGGGTGTGGCCTAGCGGAAAGGATGGCAACACCTGGAAGAGGATAACAATGGAAACAAGGAGTGCGGCATACGGGGCCAGCCTGAGAAGCACCGCAACAAATCCCTTCCCCAGCCTGGAAGGCAGACTTCTCTGCCGTTCATCTCTCTGGGGAACGTACCTCCGCAACATGAGCCCCACAACGAGCGCAATCACGATACCCCCTGCGATATCAACGAACAGCCTGAGCAACTTGGATCGGCTCTCGCGCTCGGAAAGAAAGGCCTTGGTTCTTCCAAGGGCTCCAGGTGTTCTGGCCACCAAAGAGGCAGTGCTAACCCCGGCATCCAGAACCCCTTTGAACAAGGACTCAACACCCATGAAAGCCTTCTCGATGGCGAATACTGGTCTTTCCCTTCTTTCAGGAGGTTTTGCAACCTTTTCGGCTTCCTTTGTGGCGGCCTGTCGCAGCTGGATGAGGGTCTTTAAATCCTTTGTGAAGGCCTCTCTCCGCTCGGGATTCTCCAACAGTTCCACAAGCTCCTTGAGATCTTCTGTCGCCACGTCAACGCTTTTCGGACCCTCCGGGGCCTCCCCGTAGCCGGATGACACAAGCAAAAGAAGCAGGAGTATAACCATGACGAAAAGCCCCTTCGAAAAGACTCTATGGAAAACTCTCGCGTGCATACCCTATCCCTCCTTTAAGGTACAATGAAAAAGCCAGATTTCCCTCGGGCAACCCAGCCATCTTTGAACCCCTACCATGTTTTTAGAACGCTCCGTAGTTAATCACTCCTGACCCATTCCAACTCCGCTCAGTGAACAAATTTTCTACGGGAACTCTATAGAAGAAGGTTCAAAGACCCGTGGATGGCCCGTGGATTTCCCTCGCACGGATGGCTCATTCTTCCTTCTTATCAAACTGACACAATCTTGTCAACGAACATATCAGATCTGGCTTAAATAGCAGAACAAGACGGGGGAGACTTCTAAAAGGCGAGGCAAGAAATCGATGATTCTTCTAAGAAACTGCCGGGCTAACTTCGTGGTTTTGAATGAGCTCATACCCCAGGAGTCGCGCTCCACTCCACCCCCATGCAACGCGAGAGGCAGTTTCATCCGCGTCTAACGCATACCCCACCAAGGGGAGCGTCCTTTGCTTCTATGAGCCCGCTTGTTGCCGAGGTTCTTTTTTCCCTGACACCATGGGTTAATCCTACAGACTTGCATTGAGCTAGTGGCTTCATTGAACGCGAGGCTTCTGTCTATCTCGACCGAACTTCTACCCGTGCTGATCCCTTTTCGCCAGACATCTATTGCCGTCTTATTTTGACTTTTTACAATGAGCTCAATGGTAGCGCTTCATATGGCCGATGCAGGAGGGCAAGATTGTTTTACACTTCATTTCTCTGGTGTCCTCCGGAAACTCCTCGGGAGACCGCAAACAGAATTATATTGATTCTTCTCGGGGTTTACGGGTAAAATAGGCACATTGATAATTGAGATCAGTGTCCTCATGGGTCCTTGATGAGTTTCCCACGAAAAGGGCGCCGTTCATCGAAAAAGAGGGCGATTAGCTCAGGTGGATAGAGCACAAGCCTCCGGAGCTTGGGGTCGGGGGTTCGAGTCCCCCATCGCCCTCCTTGAAAATTTCCTCATACACCATCCACAAAAGCACGCTTCTGTAAACGAAAAGCTCGAAATTGGCATTCGATATTCGAGGTGAAAGATTTTGTTCCATTGCGGACGGCTTCCAACTCACTCAAGAAGGCAGCGGATTTTGCTCAGTTCCCAGGACTCCCAGTATCCTGAGCTGAAAATCCTTTGGCACTTTTTCAACATAAGGGGCGAAAGGGTTGGAGGGAAATATGACATCGATGGGACGTGAGGAGGGATAATGGAGGAGGAGAGGATTTCCTTCGAAGTAAAGGAAGCCAGGATTGAAGGCCTCCTGTCGCTGGACGAGGAATCCACCAAAGGAGCGGTGATCATCTGCCACCCACACCCCCTTTTCGGGGGCACTATGGATAATAGCGTGGTGACCGCCGTTGCGCGGATTGCGGCGATGTGGGATTTTACCAGCCTACGGTTCAATTTCAGGGGAGTAGGGGCGAGTACCGGAACATTCGGAGGAGGGACTGCGGAACAGGCAGATGTGAAGGGAGCCATCGACTATCTGGAGGAAGAGAGAAAGCCGCCGGTGATTTTAGTGGCAGGATATTCCTTCGGCGCCATTGCCGGCCTTCCCGTTGGGGTAGATGACCAGAGGATAAGGGGCCTTATTGGAGTTGCCCCTCCACTGGAGATGCTCGATTTTGGGTTCTTGAGGGAATGCCCGAAGCCGAAGCTCTTTGTCTGTGGCGACCGCGATGACATCTGTCCCCCATCAAAGATGGAGAAATTCTTCGAGACCCTTTCGGAGCCCAAATGGCTTCGGATTTTACCCGGCATCGACCATTTTCACTATGATAGGAAGGGGTTGCTCGAAGGGGCCATAGGGGACTTCCTGGAGCGGATGGCTCAACCGTAGAGGAGGCGTTCAATGGCCCAGCCCATCCTGTACCTCCTTTTGCGGCGGAGGTATTTCCCGATATATGTCCTCACCAAGGCTTTCCTCTCTTTATCTCCCTCCAGGTAAGACCCGAGGAATCGGAGCCGATCGGTCCGGGTAATCCAGAGGCCTTTGGTCCGCCATTTCTCCACCGATCGGTCCAAGCGCAAGAGGTTGGCGAACCATTTGTTGGATTTGAGGGGATGGATAATCTTGGAACGGTCGAAATCGATGATGTAAAGGGATCCCAGCTCTCCCTCTCCCTTCTCCACGATGAAATTCTTGAGGTGGAGGTCGGAATGGTAGATTCCCATTTCGTGCATTTTCCTCACCAGTCTGCCCGCTTGGCGGACAAGCTCCCTTTTTTCGCCCAACTGTTTTTGACCCCTCGTCCTCCCACCTCGGGTGAAGTATTGAATGAGATCAACGGAATTGGGAATCTCCTTGGAAACCAGATCCCCTTTATAGAAGGGCCAGAAGACACAATTTTTTATCGCAGCAAGAACCTCCATTGTCGGCAATCCACCTTTCCTCGCCATTTCGGTAATGATGAGTTCCCGAAATGGGCGAGACCCCGTGAGGAAGAGGTCCCTCGTCAGTGATCGAAGGATCCCCCCGTGTTCATAATGACGGATTACCATCCTTTCGGGACCCTTTCCATCCAGGCGGAGGGAGACGAGAAGGCCTCTTCCCTCCATGAATTGAGGCTTGTCCCCTTGCCGGAGGGGAAAGGCCTCCAGGTTGTGGATCTCCCTTTCCATGAGTCGATCTTTATAAAGGTCTCTGATGACAAGCTTCGCCTTCCCCCTTTTGATCAGGGAGAAGCCGTGGGGTAACCTCGAGGTTGAATCCATTGGAGACCAATCCTTATCGCCAAAAAGCTTCACAAAATCAGTCATTGAACTAACGCTTAAGGCCCCTATGTTCTGGAAGTCTTTTCGTTCAAAAATTCTTTCAATTCCAATAAACTTTATTTTCTTATCTTTTGCAAAATCAAAATCCCTCAAGGAGTCACCAACAAAGAGCACTTCTTCAGGCTGTAATTTATGATGTTGAAGTATGAAATCAATCTGTTCACCTTTTCCAAAACCCGGTTTATAACCAAAGGACCCATCAAACAAATCGTCAAGTTTTTTTGCCTTAGTGTGTCTTTCAATAATCTCCTGTGGTGAGCTGCTGCAGACAAAAGTTTTAATCTTTTGATTGGAGAAATACCTAACTGTTGGAATAATTTCAGGGAAAACAGAGTGCGCGAAAATACTTTCTTGCTTCATAGATTCAAAGGTATTCACTACCTCCTGATTTTTTGGATGATCCGGAAAAATTAACGCTATCTGGCTTGCAAAATGCATTCCGCTCGTCTCCAAGTATCTTTTTTTGGCCGCATCTTGAGAGATATTGTAGTTCTCACTCATGAGTTTTGCGGCAAGTTCTATAAGGAAAGGCATTGTATTTACCACAGTTCCGTCGAAATCAAATATTACAGCTCTAATCTTGTTCTTTGTGAGAGAATCCCTCTTGGGAAACCAAATCCATGATAAAAATGTTCTCCATAGTACCAGTGCATTAATGTGAATGGCTATAATTAACATGAACATGCTGAAATCCATTTCCCTCTGTAGCAGTAACCAGAATTAACTACGGATTTTAGACTCGATAAGGGACAACCCGAAGAGAGGAAGCCAAGACGAATTTACGCTCAGCCCGATGTTAACAGAATGAAACGAGATTTACAAGAAACAAGAGAGAGGACTTTCCGGACTTTTGGGTTCTTCCCAACGCCCGATCGCCCAAATTCCTTTGAGCCACCCAAATAGCAATTCCAAATGTCAAAATTCAAATGTCAAATGAAATCCCAATGCTTAAATTTCAAAACTCTAAATTTCCCTCAATAGTTAAGTAGTTAGCTTGCCAGACCAGTCGATAACTCAACGACTCGAACAATCAACCTTCCCCATTTGTCATTTGACGTTCATTTGAACTTTGAGCTTTGGCATTTGTTCATTCTAATTCTTGTAACTTTTTTGGCAGATTAGAGTTATTACATGCTTTTTTCTGAGGAAACTCCACGCAAGAGACCAGGGAATAAGGCTCTTTATGATTTCCGCTCGAAATAGGTTTTAGAAGGAATACTCATATTCATGTCGATTTCCCACCACGTCTTGTTGGCAATTGCCGAGAAGGGGTTATGCCCTTGACAAAAAGGCGTATTATAAGGCATCCTAATAGGTCAGGGGATTTAAGTCATGGGTGCAAATTCAGTTACAGCCCGCCCGGGAAAGGAGGACAGCACAAGAAAAATACGGGATTATGAATCCGTTATTGGTTTGGAAGTTCATGCTCAGTTGTTGACTCGGGCTAAAATTTTCTGTGGCTGCTCGGCTGTCTTTGGTGGCGATCCAAATACGTATACATGCCCCGTTTGTACGGGACAGCCCGGTTCCCTACCAGTACTCAATGTGAAGGCAGTAGAATTCGCCATTAAGATGGCCCTGGCATGCCATTGCAGAATCTCTCCATTGAGCCTCTTTGCACGGAAGAACTATTTTTATCCAGACCTTCCCAAAGGCTACCAGATCTCGCAGTACGAATATCCCTTGGCCAAGGATGGGTATGTGGAGATCCCAGCCAACGGTCGGGAAAAGCGTATTGGGATCATCCGGATCCATATGGAAGAGGATGCGGGGAAGTTAGTCCACGAGGGAGCCTTCGAATCGTCGGCTTCTAGTTTGGTGGATTTCAATCGGACGGGAGTCCCCTTGATCGAGATCGTGGGCGGTCCTGATATCCGAACCCCTCAGGAGGCTGGGTCCTACTTGAGGGGATTGAGAGATATCCTTCGCTATCTCGAGATCTGCGATGGTGATATGGAGAAGGGGTCATTTCGGTGTGATGCCAACGTTTCGGTTCGTCCCCAAGGCCAAAGGGAATTTGGGACCAGAACTGAGCTGAAGAACATGAACTCCTTCCGCCATGTGGAGAAGGCCCTGGAATATGAGATTACGAGACAGATCGCGCTGTTGGAGGCGGGGGAAGCGGTTGTCCAGGAAACCAGGCTGTGGGATGAAGAGCAGGGGAGGACCATCTCCATGAGGGGGAAAGAGGAGGCACATGATTATCGGTATTTCCCCGACCCCGATCTCGTTCCATTGGAAGTTTCCGAGGCCTGGATAGAGAAGATTCGAGAAACCCTTCCGGAGTTGCCCGCGGCGAAGAGGGAACGGTTTGTCAAGCAGTATGGGATTCCGGAGTATGACGCGGCCATACTGACGGCTTCTCAATCCCTGGCAAATTACTATGAGGAGTGTGTAAGGCTCTCTGGGGAGGCCAAGGTGGTGAGTAACTGGATCATGGGGGATTTGCTGAGGGAACTCAATAAGGACGATCGGGAGATCGGAGAATGTCCGGTCCCCCCCAAGAATCTGGCCTCCATGTTGCAGATGATCACCGATGGGGTTATCAGCGGGAAGATCGCCAAGATGGTCTTCGAGGAGATGTACCGGAGTGGAAGAGGCCCCGAGGAAATCGTCCGGGAGAAGGGCCTGATTCAGCTCACCGACACAGGAGAGATTGAGCGGATCGTTCAGGGCGTGTTGGAGGAGAACTTCCAGTTAGTGGAGGATTACCGCAAGGGGAAAGAACAGGTTATCGGCTTTTTCGTGGGACAGGTGATGAAGGCGACCAGGGGAAAGGCGAACCCCAAATTGGTGAATGAGATTCTGAGGAAGAGCCTGTCGAAGGCGTAGTGGCATATTCGTTTTCAGGATTTTCCCATGAAATATGAGACCATCACATGGAGAAATGGCAAGGTAGTAATGCTGGACCAGCGGAGGCTCCCGACGGAAGAAGCTTATGTGAAGTGTGAGAGCCCTGAGGGAGTGGCCGAGGCCATCAAAAATATGACCATCCGGGGGGCCCCGGCCATTGGCGTAGCGGCTGCCATGGGGATTGCCTTGGGGGTGATGAGGCTGCGGGTCAAAAACACCGGCCGATTCAAGGAGGAGTTCGAAAGGATTTGCCATATGATGATTGAAACCCGTCCGACCGCGGCCAACCTCTGTTGGGCCGTCCAAAGGATGAAAGAGGTTGTGCACAGGCACGAAGGGGAGGGATTGGATGAACTGAGGCGCTCTCTGAAATCGGAGGCCATGGCGATAAGGGAAGCGGATATCGAGGCCAATCGTCGAATAGGTCATAATGGGAAGCGATATATCCGAAACGGGAGCGCTATTTTGACCCATTGCAATGCTGGAGCCTTGGCTACAGCCGGTTATGGAACCGCCTTGGGTGTTATAAGGGCTGCCTATGAGGAGGGAAAAGATCTGGAGGTATATGCCTGCGAAACCCGACCTCAACTTCAGGGGGCCAGGTTGACAGCATGGGAACTGGATAAGGAGGGGATTCCCGTAACCCTTGTCACCGATAGCATGTCGGGGTACCTGATGAGCAAGGGATTGATCCATCTGGTGATTGTGGGAGCGGACCGCATATCTGCCAACGGCGATGTGGCCAATAAAATCGGAACCTATTCCATTGCCCTGCTAGCCAAGACCCATGGGATTCCCTTCTATGTAGCCGCACCCCTTTCCACATTTGACCTCTCCCTCGCCACAGGCGATGAGATTCCCATTGAGGAACGCGATAGCCGAGAGGTAACCCATCCTTTCGACAGGCAGATCGCGCCGGAGGGGGTGAGGGTATTGAATCCCGCTTTCGATGTGACGCCCCACGAATACGTTACAGCCATCATTACCGAACGGGGAGTCGCGCAAGAGCCCTTCGCGACCAGCCTGAGAGATCTATTTTCCTGAGTCGGAGGCCACCTTGGAGAGAATCATTACCTTGATGACCGACTTCGGCACGAAGGATGGTTATGTCGGGACGATGAAAGGGGTGATATTGGGTATCAATCCCCAATGCACTTTAGTGGATATCACCCATGAAATCCCGCCCCAGGGGGTATTTGAAGGGGCTTTTGTTTTGGGGAATACCTATCGCTCCTTCCCCCGTGGATCTATTCATCTGGGTGTCGTTGACCCCGAGGTGGGGGCCCCCAGGGAGTCCCTCGTGGTGGAGACCGAGGGATACTATTTCGTGGGCCCAGATAACGGGCTATTCACCTGGATCTACCGAGAAGAAGAGGTTAAGCAAGTCGTGGGGATCCGCACCCGCGATTTTTTTCGGAAACCTATTAGCCAAACCTTTCACGGCCGGGATATCTTCGCACCCATCGCTGCCCACCTTTCGGTGGGACGAAAGCCCGAAGAATTCGGGGTGAGACTGGAGCAATGGTCCGAGATAGATATTCCGGAGCCGAGGGTCACCGACAAAGGGTTAATGGGGGAGGTGATCCACATCGATCGGTTCGGCAACTTGATTACCAATCTACCCCGCCGCCTTCTCGAACCCTTGGCTAGCCAAGGGATCCTTCAAATCCACATAAAGGGCAGACGGATATCGGGCCTCAAGGCCGCCTATGTCGAGGCAAAAAAGGGGGAGCTCATGGCCATCTTCGATAGCTTTGACCTGCTGGAAATTTCCCTCATGGGGGATAGTGCCGGAGAGGCCTTGAAGGCGGCCAAGGGGGAGAGGATCGAGCTGTTTTCGCCCTGAGGGGATACTAAAAAAGAGGAAGGGAATCAGATGCCCCAGAAGATCATCGGATTGGACATCGGGAGCCATTCTATTAAGGCCGTCGAGCTTCGGCGGACCTTCCGGGGGTTCGAACTTATCGGTTTCCACGAGAGGGAGATTCCACGGGAAGAGGAGATAGCTCCGTCAGATGCGATTGCTCAAGCTCTGGCAGAGCTTTTCGGTGAGGGGCGCATCGGGGGAGATACCGTGATCACCTCCCTTCCAGGGCATCAGATATCTGCGCGCATCATCAAGCTTCCCTTTGCCGATCGGAAGAAGATGGACAAGGTGATTCCCTTCGAAGTAGAGGGATACACTCCCTTTAACATCGAGGAGATGGTCGTATCATACCATGTTGTGAAGGACGAAAAAGGAGAGGCCCAAGTCCTCGCCCTTCTCGTTAAGAAGGATGTGCTGAAGGATCACCTTGAAACCCTTGAAAGGGCAAAAATTTCACCCAAGATCGTGGACGTGGATGTCCTTTCCCTGTATAGCGTCGCCAGCCTCATCCTCCAGGGCATAGAGGGTGCGTTTTCCCTCGCCGATATAGGGGCGTCAAAGACTTCAATGTGTATTGTAAACGGTGGTCATTTAAGCATGATCCGGAGTCTTCCCATTGGGGGAGAGGCAATCACCGAGGCTATCCAGCGGGAGTTTGGACTTTCCCATGATGAGGCGGAGCAAGGCAAAATCCTCCATGGGATTATCTTGGAGGATCAGGGGAAGTCCGAAGAGGAGAGGCGATTTTCGAGCTGTATCGAATCGGCCGTATCCCCTCTGGTCAGGGAGATGAAACAGACCTTTCATTCCTTCGAGGCAGACCATCATGAGAGGGTCAGCCGTATTTTTTTCTGTGGGGGAACCAGTTCCTTACGGAACCTGATACCATACCTTTCACGGGAACTGAAGGTGGAGGCCAAACCATTGAACGTCTTGGAGGCTCCCTTTAACAAATTGACCGTGCAACCTGTCCCAGTCGGCCTCATCCCCCATGGGTTGGGCTTGGGTTTGAGAGGCGTGGGAAATGGGAGTTTTTCCCAGGCCAATTTCCGAAGGGATGAGTTTGCATTTCGAAGCGAGGTAAAAGAGATCAAGGGGAAAATCATCTGTGCCGGAATATGTTTGCTTACCCTCCTTCTGTTGGTCTCTTTCGATTTCTACCTCAAACTCGACATGAAACAGAGGCACTACGAGGATTTAAATAGCCAAATTAGGAGTGTTTTCACCAGTACCCTTCCCGAGATCAAGCATATCGTGAACGAAGTCCAGCAGATGAGGGTCAAGGTTGAGGAGCTGAGAAAGGAACCCCTGCTCTCCTCGGAGGTAGGGGTGGCGGGGATGTCCGTACTGGATTTGATGCGGGAGATTACCCTTCAAATCCCAGAGGATGTTTCGGTGGACATTAGGGACCTCGCCATCAATAAGGGGAGGGTTGCAATAACGGGCGAGACCGATTCCTTTGAATCCGTTGACAAGATCAAGGCGGGGCTTCAAACATTCACGGGGTTCGAACGAGTAGCCCTTACCGACGCCAAAGCCGGGGTAAAAGGGGAGAAGGTCGAATTCAAATTCTCTATCTCCATGGGTGAGGAGAAACCAAGATGAGGCTGGGCTTTAGGGAGAAAGTAGTCCTGGGTTTAGGGGCCCTCTTGGTGGCGATGATCCTCGCATATACCCTCATCGTTACCCCCTATATGAGGAAGATGGAGTTATTGGATCGGAGGATTGACCAAAAGACCAAGGAACTGAAGCAGATTTCCACCCTCACCCAGGAATATATCGAGATAAAGGAGAGGATGGAGCAATTTAAGGGGAAGGCGCAGAAGAGGGGAAAGAACTTCCCACTTTTTTCCCATTTGGAGAGTTTGGCCGCCAAAACCCTCATTAAGGGCAACATCGCCTCTATGAAACCCCAGAGCACCCCCATCGGTGAGCATTACAAGGAGTCCTCGGTGGCGGTTAAGCTGGAGAACATCACCACCAGGCAGCTGGTGGATTATCTGTTTCGCATTGAGAATAGCGAAGCTTTTCTTCGAATCAAAAGGCTCCATTTGAAAAAGAGGCATGATAACCCCAAATATCTGGATGCGACTTTCCTGGTATCGACCTACGAGAGCTCGAAAGGAAGGTAGGATTCCAGGGGGTTGAACACTGTGATGATTTCCAATAAAGCCTTAGAAATTCCTCCTTTTATCGTCATGGATGTCATGGAGAAGGCCCTGGAATTGGAACAGAAGGGGGAGCATGTGATCCACTTGGAGATAGGAGAGCCCGATTTCGATACCCCTCAATGCATTAAGGAGGCCTGTTTCAAGGCCCTCTGTGATGGAAAAACCCATTATACCCACAGCCTGGGTTTACTCGAGTTGAGGGAGGCCATTTCCGCGGATTACGAGAAGACATACGGGGTTCAAGTAACACCAGATCGGATTCTCATCGCATCAGGCACATCCACGGCCATGCTCTTGCTCTTCTCGGCGCTCTTGGAAGAAGGAGATGAGCTCATATTGCCCAATCCCTATTATCCCTGTTATCCCAATATCATTAAGTACGTAGGGGGAGTGCCCGTTTTCGTGGATGTGTTGGAGGAGGAAGGGTTTCAGTACGTCCCCGAAATGATCTCCCCCAAGATTGGCCCTCGGACCAAAGGCATCCTCATCAATTCCCCGTCCAACCCCACGGGAAACGTACTTTCAGGCGAGAGAATGGAGGAGATAGCGCGATTCTCCCCCATAATTATTTCCGATGAGATATACCAAGGGTTGGTCTACGAGGGGGAAGCCCATTCTATCCTCGAATATACGGAAAATAGTTTCGTCATCAACGGATTTTCGAAATTGTACGCCATGACGGGATGGAGGTTGGGCTATCTCATCGCCCCCAAGGAATTTATCCGCCCCATGCAGAGGATTCAGCAGAACCTGTTCATCTCGGCCAATTCCTTCGTCCAGTTGGCGGCAATCTCCGCCCTCCATGAGGCCGATGAAGAAGTCAGGAGAATGAGGGAGACCTACGATCAGCGGAGAAAGTTCATGATCAGGCGACTGAAGGAGCTGGGGTTTGGTATCATGGTTGAACCCACCGGGGCCTTCTACATCCTGGCCAATGCGAAGCGTTTTTCCGATGATTCCTATCGTCTCGCCTTTGATATCCTCGAGGAGGCAAAGGTGGGGGTGGCCCCTGGGATCGATTTCGGCACAAACGCGGAGGGATTTCTCCGCTTCTCCTATGCCCGCTCCATGGAAAATATCGAGGAGGGCATGGATCGCCTGGAGACCTATCTGAAGAGGAAGGAGAGGTGAGCTTGAGGCGATTTCAGAGCTGCTCTAATGCCTCCTTCAGCTTCTCGTTGGCGGATTGAATGCGATCCGCCGCTTCAAGGATGAGGGTTCCTACCCCTTCTAAGCCTTCTTCGCGGGCGATGTCCGCCCATCTCCGATATTCCTCACCATGGGATTCATTGTGTTCGATCCAATGCCGAATCAATACCGGGATCTTTCCCCTCTTTTCCATATCCCTCCCTCATTTTTCCGTGGGTGAAGTCCTTTCCTGGGATCGAATTCTCTTGACCATAAGGTGAGCCCGGCGGAGAGGTTCTGGGAGCCTGAACCCCCTGCACGTTTTCAAAACCAGCTGTACACTGGTTTCTAAGTCGATGCGATGGCCTGGGGACACGAAGACCGGTTTAACCCCCCTTTTGGTCCGGATTACGGCTCCGATGATCTTACCCCCCAATTTCAAAGGGGTAGTACTTGCCGGTTGAGGCCCCACTTCCCCAAAATCCCCCACCAATTTTTCCTTAGCACACCCGATCGAAGGCAAGCCCAGGAGCAGGCCCATATGGGAAGCCAATCCTAAGGATCGAGGATGAGCTATTCCCTGGCCGTCGTACAGGGCCACATCGGGAGGGCGCTGAAGCCTTTGGAAAACTTCGATTAACAAGGGGGCTTCCCGGAAGCTCAGCAACCCCGGGATATAGGGAAAGGAGACCTTTCCCTTGGCAAAGGCTTCATCTATAGGCTCGAGGCCGGGGTAATTGAGTACAACCACCGCGGCGATTCCCTCGTCGCCTCTCTTCGAATAGGAGACATCGGCCCCGGCGATTGAGGTAACGTTGCGGGCCGAGTTGTTCAGGGAAATGGTGGTCCTTAGCTTCTCCTGGATTCGGATGGCCTCCCGCTCGTTGACATCCCAAGGATGAAGTGATCGAGCAATCATAACTCTTCAAGGTAGGGGTAAATCCCTTGGGGCCAGCCGTCCCATCGGCCTATTCGATTTGTTGGATCTCCCCTTTTCTTACCGTCAGGATGAAAGGGATTTTATTGGGCTTGCCATCGAGGTCAAAGGAGGTTAGCCCTGATACGCCATCAAATCCCATCACCCCCATGAGGCCATCTCTCATTTGGCGGTGGGAGTAAATCTCCTGATTCGTCAATACCTGAACGCAGAGATCCACAGCATCATAGGCTTGGGCCTCCAAGGTAGTGGAGTCTGTATTAAATGTATGACTGAATTCCTGGACAAATCTCTTTATACGAGGGCTTGGACTATCCCGGAAGAAACCATCGACGAATATGGATCCATCGACGTATTTCCCCCCCTCGGAGACCAATTCAGGCGAATTCCAGGCACTGGTTCCAAGGAGCGTTATCCCGATCACGTTATAGTAGGCCAATTGGGGGGCAACGAGCCCTACCCGGTTGGAATAGTCCGGAATAAAAAGGCCATCGAATTCAATGATGGGCTCGAAATCACTTTTCTGCCCTTTCTGGGTTTTTCCCTCTTGAAGCCCCACCAATCGTTTGATTTGCAACCCGAAATCCATTTGTTCGTTATCATAGGATTGGACCCCCATAATTTCGCCTCCCCTCCTCAAGACCTCATCGATGAAGAGGTGGGTCAGCTTAATTCCATAGAGGTCCCGGGGGTATATAATGGCAAACCTACCCAGCTCCAGTTCACCAATAGCAAAGGAGGTGAGGGCCTCTATCTGCTGGGAATTGGTGAGGCAATTTTGAAAGACAAAGTCACCGATTTCGGCTACGTCTTCCCTTTGGGTGAGGGTAATGATGGGTACCTCCAATTCCTGGGCTCTTTTGGCAGCTGCCTCGGAGGTGATGCTTAAGAGCGGGCCGATGATGGCAATAACCCTTTCCTCATCGACCAGTTCTTCAACCGCAGTCTCTGCCTCGCGCGGGCTGGATTTTGAATCTCTGATTGCCAGCTTAATAGGCATGCCCCCGTAGTTCGGTTCGAAGGCATGGATGGCCAGCTCAATCCCGTGAAGCGACCGAATTCCAAAAACACGATTTTCGCCACTTAAGGGGAGAATGCAACCAATGACATTCCTTTCCGGGATAAGCTCCTCCTTCAAGAGGTCGAAGAAGGCCTTAACTTGGGGATAGTAAGGTTGCTCCTCAAACTCCTCCATGACCCGGTATATCAACTTCTTGCTCCGTGCCACATCTCCTTGGTCGTAGTAGATCTGAGCTATCTTGAAGGTGGCATAGCCCGCAGTGGAGGTGCCCTCGTACATGAATTGGACTTCCTGAAGCTGGGCGGGGGAGAGGCGATGGTCGAGGATTTCCTGGATCTTTTGCCAGATTTCCCCCTTTTGTACCTCTTCTTCGGCGTCCTCCATGGCCTTGGTGTACCATCTTAAGGCTTCGAAATAGTCCTCAAGTCCGGAGTAATTCTCGGCCATGATGGAGTAAATCATCGATTTCCTCAACGGAGATAAAGAGAGGGGGAGGGCTTCCCTGAGGATGGCCAGGGAGTCCTCATATCGCCCTGTCTTGGCGTAGCAGATGCCGAGCTTGTACTTGGCTTCATTTGCCAATGGACTGGTTGGATAGTGCTCGATGAGATCTCGAAACTTAAGGCCCGCATTGGCGAAGTCCTCCTTTGAGAAGAGGAGTTCTCCCGCGTTGAAGAGGAGGGCATCTTGAGGTTCCTCTTTGGGTTCTTCCACTGGTTTTGGTAGCTTCTCCGAAATGGGAGGTGTTTCCGGGACCGGTATTTTCGCCTTAGGAGCACAGGAAAAGGCGATAACAAGGATAAGGAAGATAAGAAGGCCTCTACTCAACCACATAATGGACGCTCGGTAAGTTCCGAAACTGTTCGTTGACATCAAGGCCATAGCCCACAACGAAGAGATTCTCAATATCAAAGCCCACGTAATCCGCATGGAATTCCACTTGCCGGCGGGATTTTTTATCCAATAGGCAACAAATCCTGAGAGATCGAGGTTTTCTGGAGCGGAGCTCATCGACCAAAAACTTCAATGTCCTGCCGCTATCAATGATATCCTCGACGATGATCACATCCTTTTCCTCAATGGGAATGGAGCTCTCCCGGGTGACCCGAATCTGGCCCGATGAAACCATTTCAGAGCCGTAGCTTTCCAACCCAACGAAGTCAACCTGGACCGGCACATCGATGTGGCGCATGAGGTCGGATAGAAAGACAAAGGCCCCCTTGAGGATGCAGATACAGAGGATTTCCTTCCCCTGATAATCCCGTGAGATCTGTTGGGCTAGCTCCTTAACCCTCCGGCGGATTTGATCTTGGTCCAGAAGCGGCCTGAGTTCGTATTTTTCCATTTCAGAAATACCCGGCCGGGTAGTGCCCTGCAAGCCCCGCCTTGTAGGCGGAGTGAAGGGGCACAGGTAAAAATGAGATTTCATTGGCTCGCATTCTGCTCGCCACTGCGTGCCCGGGAAGCTCCGCCCAGTGGGCGGTGAGCTTCACATGCTTTTGAAACCGGTTCTCCATCGCCCCTCTTGGTGGCTTATGCCTCGCCTTAGAGGGCATGTTGCAAAACGATAATCTCCGTCTCCTTCGGAAGTTCGCCTTTGTCGAGGGATATTTCGCTGGAGTTCATCACGGTAACCTTGGCCTTTCCCTCGGTAAATTCCTCAACTGGGGTGATGGGAAACTCACATTTGTCCGTTTTGAAGTGCATTGGTATGATGATTGAAGGATTAAGCTGGCCAACGACTTCGGATGCCACCTTCGAGTCTATGGTATAGAACCCCCCTACGGGAATCATCAGGAGATCAACGTCTCCGATGGCTTCTTCCTCATTCTTGCTCAAGACGTGCCCGAGATCTCCGAGATGGCAGACGGTTATCCCATCCACCGTGAAGTTGAAGATGATATTTCCCCCCCTCTCCTTTCCAGAGGAGGTGTCGTGAAAGGTGGGAATACCAGTGAACTCGATGCCGTGAACGGATCGCTTCTCGGGGGTTCGCAGAACTTCCGGGTTTCCCGGCAGCCCTGCTGAATAATTGTGATCGTCATGATCGTGGCTCACCAAGACCACATCGGCCTCGTCGGGAATCTTTCCATAGCTCATGGCACCAAAGGCGCCCGGTTTAAACGGATCGGTAATGATCCTCGTTCCCTGGTTGGACGTAATGAGAAATGCTGCATGGCCGTAGTATTTTATCCTCATGGCATCTTTCCTTTCTCATACCTTCCGTAACCTCAATAAACAATTAAGTCTTATCCCAATGAGGTGGAAGAAAGGGGCCAAGGATTCGAGGATTCAAGGATTCAAGAGTTTATTTTCTAAAGAGTGATGTCAGACCATATAATTCTTCTTTTGGAAATCCTTTTGTAACTCTATAGACTTCTAAACACAATCGATAAGACTGCTGCCAAACCTTCAACTCTTTGTGATTTTTAATCATTTCACTTGAACCCTTGAATCCTTCTATGACCACCAACTTTTTTGGAGATGAGCCACAATTAAATAAGCCTGCTTGAAGTATAGCCAGCGGTATCCAAAAGTCAAGGGGAGGGAAAACCGAAAATGCCAGCGTCATGTTTATAAGAAAGAACCGTGGGGGAATCCTCAATGGCAAAGGTTTAGGATATCTCCATCATTCCCCGAGGGATTGAGGCTACAACCTCTTCGTGACGGCCTCCTTTTTACCCTGTATGCTCAGCTCTTTGTCCCTTCGATCGTCGATTTTGATGGAGGTGAGCACCCGTTGGGCACCGCGTTCGAAGGGAAGTTTGTGCATCTTTTCAGCTACCTCGAACAGGTCTCTGAGCTCCCCCTGCACATTGGTTCCCATGGATGTCAACTCATAGGGGAGACCCTTCTCCTTCACGATGGATACACATTCAGCCACATAGTGACTAACGCTGGGATTGTCCGTTCCAATGGGGACAACGCTAATCTCCATAAGCGCCATTTCGATACCTCCTGGTGTTGGTTTGCAGGGGAAAAAATGTATCACTGAGCGTGGTAGATGTCAATCAAACTTTTTAGGCCCTGATGTTTCCTTGCATTCTCAAGGACCGCGTTGTCCCTGAACATGATGTTTTGGAGAATTGGAATGAAGGATTGTTGAAATAGTGGAATAATGGGGAATAAAAAGCGGAAAAAGCGTTACTTTTGATTCAGGGACGCTTTGCTTGAGGATCACCTCGTTGAGGCACAGGGCGAAATATCCTTGGCCTTCAGCCTCAAGTCCGCCGCAGGCGGACGCACCTCCAACCTGTATCCCGAATTCCTGCATGATCACCGGGGTACAAAAATATTTCTGGTGAGAGCATCTACCCTGTTTGCAGTGCTACTGCCTAATGCTGATCAATGCGTATATTCCGGCCAAGCCGAAGAGGGCATGGGGGGCAAAGGCCGAGAGTTGTGGGGGGAACAATCCCGAGTGGCCAAAGGAAAGGCTGAGATTGAGGACAATCCAATAGAGGAACCCGATGACGATGCTCATGAGAATGGACAGCGCGATTCCCCCGCTGCGGGCCGTTTTCATGG
>SMTZ1_10003005_pt1 | contig 16999 bp, 15 predicted proteins | sample DeeMarSWOR136_30_FD_25667 | JGI IMG/M metagenome (IMG submission 25667)
GTCATAGCAATACGCGCTGCTTCAATCTGCCTACTCGTAATCCAATGTGCTTCCAGTGCCTTCAATCCAAATTGACCAAAAGCGATTGAATTTCCCCGCTGAGCTTTACCTCTCATTCGCCCACGCTGTTGTTTTCTGTATTTTACTCTTTTCGGCATTAACATCAGAACATCTCCTTTGAATCATCACCTTTCAAGTACGGTGCCATGGCAAATCCACACCTTCACTCCAATGCAACCATAGGTAGTAATGGCTGTACTCATTGCATAATCGATATCGGAACGCAAGGTATGTAAAGGGATACGCCCCTCTTTATAAGATTCCGTCCTTGCCATCTCGGCACCCATCAACCGACCTGAACAGGTCAGTTTAATTCCTTCTGCCCCGAGTCTCATGGAAGAGGTAATCGCTCTTTTCATGGCTCGACGGAAAGAAATCTTGCCTTCTAACTGTCGAGCAATATTTTGAGAAATCAATTGAGCGTCCAATTCAGGGTGTTTAATTTCTTTAATATTAATTTGGACATCCTTATCAATTAATTTTTTCAACTCTTCTTTTAATTTATCTACTTCTGCCCCTTTCTTTCCAATAACAACACCAGGTCTGGCAGTGTTAAGTTCCAGAAGTACTTTTTTAGGAGTTCTCTCAATTTTAATTTTAGATATTGCGCCATCTGGTATTCTTTTACGGATGTACCTTTTTAACAAAAGATCCTCATTAAGCGTTTTTCCAAAATTCTTCTCATCAAACCATTGTGACTCCCAATTGCGTGTCACGCTCAACCGAAAACCAATTGGATTAGTTTTTTGACCCAAATCTTACCTCCGGTATTCTATTCCTCTTTATTGTTTATCACAATTATTAAATGGCTGGTCCTGCGACGAATTCGTCCAACCCGTCCCATGGACATTGGTCTGAACCTTCGTAATGTAGGACCACCATCTACTCTTGCCTCTTTCACATAAAGATCTCGTGGAGTTAATTTTTTACCTTCATATGCTTCGAAGAAATTCGCCACTACTGATCGGAGAGCTTTCTCTATATAGTCTGCACTTTTTTTTGGCAAAAAATGTAAATAGTTCAGGGCAGCCTCTACATTTTGCCCTTTAATTTGATTCAACACTCTTCTCATCTTAAGAGGAGAAGTCCGTATAAAATTTGCTCTAACACGTGCTTCCATTAAACATCCTCTTCTACTTGTGAATTTTCGAAGCTCTTTCGGACTTACCTGCGTGTCCGCGATAGGTTCTTGTTAATGCAAATTCCCCTAATTTATGCCCCACCATATTTTCAGATATATAAACTGGTATAAATTTAATCCCATTATGAACGGCCAAAGTATGACCAACAAACTCAGGAGGTATGGTACTCCGGCGTGCCCATGTTTTAATGACTTTTTTTTGACCGCTTTCATTCAGTTTCTCAACCTTTTTCATTAAACTTTGATCAATATATGGACCTTTTTTAAGAGATCTGGCCATACTTATACATTCCTCCGCTTAACTATAAAAATATCTGATTTCTTACGTTTTCTACGAGTCTTTAGGCCTTTAGCAAGCTGCCCCCATGGTGAACAAGGATGCCGACCACCAGAGGATTTACCTTCACCACCGCCCATTGGATGGTCAATTGGGTTCATAGCAACACCCCGGACATGAGGGCGACGGCCCAGCCAGCGATTGCGACCTGCTTTACCCAGAGAAACATTATTCCACTCAATATTACTTACCTGCCCGATAGTAGCATAGCAATTCAAGTGGAATCTTCTGATCTCACTGGAGGGCATTCTAATTAAAGCGAAATCACCCTCCTTCGCCATCAATTGAGCAGAAGAACCGGCACTTCTTGCAACCTGACCGCCTTTACCAGGTACTACCTCAATATTGTGGATCGCCATACCCAATGGGATTTTTTCCAATGGAAGTGCATTACCCACTCTTATTTCTGAATTTTCTCCCGACATCAGTTTATCACCAACCTTCAATCCATCAGGCGCAATGATATACCGTTTTTCTCCATCTATATAAAACAATAAAGCTAATCTTGCCGTTCGATTGGGATCGTATTCTATTGCCTTTACAGTTGCCGGTATATTATGTTTTTTTCTTTTAAAATCAACTACACGATAATGGCGTTTATGTCCTCCACCTCGATGAAAGGCTGTAATTCGCCCCATATTATTCCGACCACCAGAGCGTTTCTTCGGTTCAAGCAGAGATTTTTCAGGAGACGATTTGGTAATCTCATCATAATTCGAGTCTATTCTGAATCTAAGACCCGGAGTGATTGCTTTATACTTTTTCATGCCCATCGTTTGTTATCTCCAATACCAATCTATAAATTTTCCAGAAAATCTAATTTATCACCTTCCTGCAGTGTCACAATTGCCTTTTTCCAGCTTGAGGTAAAACCCTGTACACGGCCACCACGTGTAAATCGCTGTCGTGGTTTGGATTTTACATTTTCCGTTCTTATACTTTTCACCTTCACGGAAAATCGTTTTTCAATAGCATACTTTATCTCAATTTTATTAGCGCTGGGTGCTACTTTAAATAAATATTGATTCTGAAGATCCTTCAGCCTCAACGCCTTCTCAGATAATAATGGTTGGATAATTATTTCTCTTAAATCTTTCATCAAGCCAGTACCTCGTTAACGATTTCGATAGCACCTTTTTGAAAAATAATACGTTGTGCATTCATGATATCATAAACAGAGAACTCAGTGGCTCTCTGTACATTTGCATACGGTATATTTCTCGCTGCCAGAACCATGTTACTATCCATATCTTTTGTCAAAAACAACACATTGGTTGTTTCGAATTTAAAGTTTTTTATAATCTCGGCTATTTTTTGGGTCTTCGGTTCGTCTAATACGAAATCTTCAACAATTAGCAATTTATTCTCTTTCACCTTGTACGACAATACCGATTGACGAGCCAGTTTTTTTACCTTTTTAGAAAGTTTCTGAGAATAATCTCTTGGACTTGGTCCATGGGCCCTTCCACCACCAACCATATGCGGTGCTCGAATTGTACCCTGTCTCGCACGGCCAGTACCTTTCTGACGAAAAGGCTTGGCCCCACCACCTGAAACCATGGAACGGGTTTTAGTGGCGTGCGTCCCTTGACGTTGATTGGCCAAATATGCCTTTACAGCTAAATAAACCACATGATCATTAGGGTGAACATTGAAGACATCTGGATTGAGTTTTACCTTTTGGTTTGTCTTCGTTCCATCAATTTTATAAACATTGAGTTCCATATTTTGTTACCCACTTTAGCGTTATTTTAAACCTGAAAAACTTCTAAATAACTGTTACGTGCACCGGGTACAGAACCCTTAATAAATAGCAAGTTCTTCTCGGCATCTATTTTCACAATAGTCATTCCTCGTTGCGATACCCTCTTATTACCAAGATGACCTGCCATTTTTAATCCCTTATAAACCCGTGAGGGATAAGAACTCTGGCCCAAAGATCCAGGTGCACGAAGCCGATCTGACTGACCATGAGAAACAGGCCCACCCCTAAATCCATGCCGCTTTACTACTCCCGCAAAACCACGTCCTTTACTAAATCCCGTCACTTTTACTTTATCCCCCGGTTTGAAGATATCAACTTTTAATTCATCACCCAGTTTTAATTCGCTCCCAGATGGAGAATTAAATTCTCTCAAGAAACGGAGAGGTTTAACTTCCGATCTTTTAAAATGTCCTGCAGCCGGTTTGTTTACATTTTTTTCTTTCTTAACACCGAAGGCTAATTGAACCGCACTATAACCATCCTTTTCTTCCGTCTTGATATCGGTAACGTAACAAGGTCCTGCTTCTATGATGGTTACCGGTATGGTCGTACCAGCTTCATCCCATATCCTGGTCATACCAATTTTTTTTCCAAGCAATCCGCTCATTTTTCTCTCCAAAAAATCATGTCTTAATTTCGATATCAACACCAGCAGGTAATTCGAGTTTCATTAACTGGTCAATTGTTTTATTAGTAGCATTATGAATATCAATTAATCTCTTATGAACTCTTCTTTCAAACTGTTCTCGAGATTTTTTATCAACATGTGGTGATCTTAAAACTGTAAAGACACTTCTATTGGTTGGTAGAGGAATAGGTCCCGATATCAATGCCCCGGTAGCTTTCGCCGTGGTAATAATTTTTTCAGCTGATTTATCAATTAAATGATAATCATAAGCTTTTAATTTAATTCGGATACTTTGTCCAGCCACTATTAAGCCCTCTTGCTAATTTTTCTTCCTAAAATATTCTCAACAATCTCATCGGCGATCTGTTGCGGAACAACATCATAATGATCAAACTGCATGGTATATATAGCTCGCCCTTGAGTGAGGGAGCGCAACGACGTAGCATAACCAAACATTTCACTCAGGGGAACAAACCCTTCCACTACTTGTGCATCCTGCCTTGGTAAAATTCCACTTATTTTACCCCGGCGGGAATTCAAATCACCTATGACATCACCCATATATTCTTCTGGCACAATGACTTCCACCTTCATAATTGGTTCCATTAATATTGGATTGGCATCCTGGAGTGCATTTTTAACTGCTATCGATCCGGCAATCTTGAAAGCTAATTCACTACTATCAACATCATGATAAGAACCATCAACCAATCGAACTTTTACATCAACCACTGGATAACCAGCTAATACGCCACTCCGGAGTCCCTCTTCCATACCCGTTTTTACAGAAGGTATAAACTCCCGCGGAATGACTCCACCGACGATTTTATTTTCAAACTCAAAACCACCACCCTTTGAATTAGGCTCCATCTCGATAAAAACATGGCCATATTGCCCTTTCCCACCAGATTGCCTAATAAACTTGCCTTCAGTTGATACAGCCAGGGTTATGGTTTCCTTATAGGCTACTTGTGGTTTTCCAACCCGGGCACCTACCTTAAATTCCCTTAAGAGGCGATCGGTAATAATTTCCAGATGGAGTTCACCCATACCACTGATTAATGTTTGCCCTGTTTCCTTATCAAAGGAAACCTTGAAAGTGGGATCTTCTTCACTTAATTTATTTAAAGAATCACCTAATTTTTCCTGTTCCGTTTTTGATTTCGGTTCTATTGCGACAGAAATAACTGGTTCAGGAAAAATCATTGATTCAAGGATAAGATGTTTTTGGGGAGATGAAAGCGTTTCACCAGTCCGGGTAAACTTAAATCCAACTGCCGCCACAATATCTCCAGTACTCACTTCACTAATTTCTTCTCTCCTGTTTGCATGCATCCTTAAAATCCGACCAAGTCTTTCCTTCTTTTCAGCATTCGAATTATAAACATAATCCCCTGTTTTGGCTTTACCAGCATAAACACGAAAATATGTTAATTTTCCGACATAAGGATCTGTGATTAATTTGAATGCTATCGCGGTAAATGGTTCGTCATCATCAGCCTTACGATGCACCTCTTTCTCACTTCTTGGTTCAATTCCAATTACCGGGGGAACATCCAAAGGGGATGGCAGATAATCAATAACAGCATCTAATAATCTCTGGATTCCCTTGTTTTTAAAAGCAGTACCCAAGAGAACTGGAACAATCTCATTTTTTAGAGTACCCTTTCTGATTGCATTTTTTATTTGCTGCTCTTCAATTTGGCCACCTTCCAGATATTTTTCCATCAAATGGTCATCATATTCAGAAGCGGCTTCCAAAAGATGGGTACGATATTCCTCCACCAATGATCGGAGATCTCGCGGAATTTCCTGTTCCACCCAATTGGAACCCAAGCTGCTTTCATCATAAATAACAGATTTCATTTTTACCAGATCAACCAAGCCAGTAAACAGATCACCATGCCCCAATGGTACTTGCATAGCAACTGGTTTTGCACCAAGTCTTACTTTAATCATTTCTAATACATTATAAAAATCTGCTCCGATTCGATCCATTTTGTTAACAAAAGCTACCCGGGGTACACGGTATTTATCAGCCTGCCTCCATACTGTTTCTGATTGTGGCTCAACACCACCAACCGCACAAAATAACCCTACTGCTCCATCCAAAACTCTTAAGGAGCGCTCAACCTCAGCGGTAAAATCTACATGTCCTGGGGTATCAATTATATTGATACGATAATCACGCCATTGACAAGTAGTTGCGGCAGAAGTTATGGTAATACCTCGTTCTTTTTCCTGCTCCATCCAGTCCATGGCAGCGGAACCTTCGTGAACTTCACCCATACGATGCAACCGACCGGTGTAATAAAGAATTCTCTCGGTTGTGGTTGTTTTACCGGCATCAATATGGGCCATGATACCAATATTTCTAATCTTTTCTAAAGGAAAGCGCGTTGCCATGAATACTTTACTCCAAATACCAAAGCAAATTCATTACCATCTAAAATGAGCAAAAGCCTTATTGGCTTCTGCCATCCGATGAGTATCTTCTCGTTTTTTTACAGCCGAACCTTCATTTTTAAAAGCAGCTGTAATCTCATTGGCCAGTCTTTCAGACATGGTTTTCTCTGTACGTTGTCTTGAATAATTAACTAGCCAACGAATCGCTAATGATCTTCTTCTCTTATCCCGAACTTCCACAGGAACTTGGTATGTTGCTCCGCCTACACGACGAGAGCGGACCTCCAGAATGGGAGCAACATTATCCATTGCCTTCTTAAACACTTCCAGCGGATCCTGTTTCATTTTCTTCTCAATCAAATCCATTGCATCGTAAAAAATACTATCAGCCTTACTTTTTTTACCCTTCAGCATAAGGCCATTAATAAATTTACTCACCAACTCACTTCCATATTTTGGATCCGGTAATACTTCTCGTTCTGGTGCTTTTCTGCGTCTCATTTTAACCTCAAAAGACTTTTATTTCTTGGGCCGTTTTGTTCCATACTTGGAACGGCCTTGCATTCTATCGGTTACGCCACCGGTGTCTAACGTACCACGAATTACATGATATCTCACACCGGGTAGGTCTTTTACACGACCTCCACGTATCAGAACCATGGAGTGTTCTTGTAAATTATGACCTTCTCCAGGGATGTAGGCAGTTACCTCAATACCATTAGTTAGACGGACACGTGCAACCTTTCTTAAAGCGGAATTTGGTTTTTTAGGTGTAGTAGTATAAACTCTGGTACATACCCCTCGCTTCTGAGGAGAACCACCTAATGCCGGTGCTTTATTCTTTTTTTCTACCTGTTTTCTCCCTTGACGAACGAGTTGATTAATTGTTGGCAAATCAGCCTCCTTAAGACTTTTTCAAAAAAGACACAGACTTAAAATTTACTAAATAATCCTTTTTTATCCAATCCATTTTTATTTTTATTATACCTTCTATTCCTTTACTGGCACGGGTTCTGTTATCTCTGCCTCTTTATCTTCTTCACTCTGAATACCTATTTGAAGCTGCTCAAATTTCTTCAACCCAGTACCTACCGGAATAAGGTTACCCACAATAACATTCTCTTTCAATCCAAACAACTGATCCACTTTACCAGCAACCGCCGCTTCCGTTAAAACTCTGGTGGTCTCTTGAAAAGATGCTGCACTGATAAAACTATCCGTGGTTAAGGCGGCCTGTGTAATACCGAGCAAAATAGGTTCAGAGGTGGCAGGTTCAGCATCTCGAGCCTCTGCAACTTTTTTCTCTGATTTTTGTATTTGACGGTTGGTATACTCAAATTTCAATTTGTCTACTAACTGCCGTTTTCTGAAACGTGAATCACCGGGATCAGTAATAACAACTTTGTTACGGATTTTCTCGTTTTCTTCTTTGAAGATAAATTTATTAATAGTATCTCCTTCCAGAAAACGAGTATCACCAGGATCCAGAACACGAACACGCTGCATCATCTGACGAGCAATAACTTCAATATGTTTGTCATCTATACTCACACCCTGAAGCCGATACACCTCCTGGATTTCGTTCACTAAATATTCCTGCACTTTGTTCGGTCCCAGAATCTGCAGGATATCCTGAGGTGCAATAGCTCCTTCTGTTAACATTTCACCTGCCTTCACATAATCTCCATTATGGACCAGCACGTGCATACTATAAGGAACTGCATATTTTTTCTTTTCGAGTGTTCCCTCTACAATTATTTCTCTCACACCGCGTTTGATAGTCCCAAAGCGAACAACACCATCTATCTCACTCACAATTGCTTGTTCCTTTGGTTTACGAGCTTCAAATAATTCTGCTACCCGCGGTAAACCACCGGTAATATCCCGTGTTTTACCAATCTCACGAGGAATTCTTGCCAATACCGTGCCCGCTTTGATTTTCTGCGAATTATTCACCCGTATTTGAGCTTTTACAGGTAAAATGTGGGTTGCAATTTCGTTACCATCATTATCAGTAATTTTAATATGGGGACTTAAATTCTTATTCCGGGATTCGATGATTACCCGTTGCTTCTGCAAAGTCTGGTCATCCAGCTCCTCTCTGGCAGTCACATTTTCGACAATATCCGCATATTTTATAATACCAGGCTTTTCCGCTAAAATTACCGTCGAATAGGGATCCCACTCGAAGAGAATTTGACCTTTCTTTAATTCTTCACCATCCTTAACCAGAACATTGGCACCAGCAGGAACGGTGTATTTCACCAGAGAACGTTCCTGATCATCGCTAATATGAATTTTACCATACTGACCGATTGCCACAACTTTAGGTATCTTATTTCCGTCCTCGTCAACTTCTTCACCTTCGATTAACCGCAAGTTTTCCGATTTGACTGTACCATCAAATCGTGCCATCACTTGTGACTGCGCAGCTATTCTACCGGCAATTCCACCGATATGAAATGTTCTTAAAGTTAACTGAGTCCCCGGTTCTCCAATACTCTGTGCTGCCATAATTCCTACTGCTTCACCTATACCAACCAGATGGCCAGTAGCTAAATTCCTTCCATAGCAAAGGCTGCACACACCACGCTCAGCTTCACAAGTCAAAACGGACCTGATTTTAATTGACTCAATGGCTGATTCTTCAATAATCATGGCCCTTTCTTCGTCAATTAATTCACCAGCCTTTATAATAAGATCTCCGGTTAGCGGTTCAGAAACATCATCTACTGAAACACGCCCGAGAACACGGTCCGCCAGAGACTCGATAACACGCTCACCCTCTTTGATGGGATAGGTCTCAATACCCAATATAGTACCGCAATCATATTCAGTAATCATCACATCCTGGGCCACATCTACCAGTCGACGTGTAAGGTATCCGGCATCGGCTGTTTTGAGCGCAGTATCGGCCAAACCCTTACGAGCACCATGCGTCGAAATAAAGTATTCCTGAACAGTAAGACCTTCGAAGAAATTGGCAGTGATTGGATTCTCAATAATCTCGCCGGTTTGGCCGGTTAAGGTTTTCTGAGGTTTCGCCATTAGACCACGCATACCCGCTAACTGCCGGATCTGCTCTTTGCTACCACGAGCACCCGAATCTGACATCATGTACAGTGAATTAAAACCTTTTTTATCATCTTTTAAAATTTTAAATAATTCGGATGATACCTGTTCCGTTACCCTGGTCCAGATATCAATAACCTTATTATATCGCTCCCCATCAGTGATGATACCCATTTGATACTGGTTATCCAGTTGTCGGACTTCATTATAGGCCTTGGTAATTATTTCTTCTTTCCCTTCTGGTATTACCACATCATCCAGGCAAATACTTGATCCCGCCAGAGTTGAATAGCGGAAACCCAGATCTTTCAATGAATCAAGAAATTGGACAGTCCGTAAATTACCGATGTCTTTCATCACTCGAGAGATAAGAGATTCCAGAATTTTCTTGGTCAAAGTTGTATTGACATATCCGATTTCAACCGGAACAATCTGGTTAAATAAAACTCGACCAGCTGTTGTTTCCAAAATTTCACCATTAACACGAACTTTAATTGGGGCATGCAAATCAACTTTATTGTTATCTAAAGCAATAATAACTTCTTGTTGGGATGCAAAAACTTTACCTTCACCTTTTACATCACTCTGATCTTTGGTCAGGAAGTAACATCCTAAAACCATATCTTGGGAAGGAACTGCAAGTGGTCTTCCATTAGCTGGTGAAAGAACATTATGTGAGGAGAGCATTAATAAACGAGCTTCCATTTGAGCTTCATATGATAATGGAACATGGACTGCCATTTGATCACCATCGAAATCGGCGTTGAATGCTGCACATACCAATGGATGAATTTCAATGGCTTTACCTTCAATTAAAACAGGTTGAAATGCCTGAATACCCAATCTGTGTAAGGTGGGTGCACGGTTTAATAAGACCGGATGTTCTGAAACAATTTCCTCAAGGACTTCAAACACAATAGCATCGCGTTTATCAACAATTCGTTTCGCACTTTTAACTGTTTTTACAACCTTTCTTTCCTGCAATTTACGAATAATGAAAGGCTTAAAAAGCTCAACCGCCATTTCCTTCGGAAGCCCACACTCGTAAAGTCTCAGTTTTGGACCAACCACAATGACTGAGCGACCAGAATAATCCACCCGTTTTCCTAAAAGATTTAAACGGAATCGCCCCTGTTTTCCTCTCAACATATCCGATAAAGATTTTAGAGGTCTATTACCATCACTTCTTACCGCGGTTGTACGTTTCGTGTTATCAAAAAGTGCATCAACTGATTCCTGAAGCATCCTTTTTTCATTTCTCAGAATCACCTCAGGAGCCTTTATATCAATAAGTTTTTTCAAACGGTTATTTCGAATAATTACACGACGGTATAGATCATTTAAATCGCTGGTGGCAAACCTTCCACCTTCGAGCGGTACCAGTGGACGTAATTCGGGAGGAATGACAGGAATAACATCCATTACCATCCACTCTGGACGATTTTTTAATTCCCCGTTTTCCCTGGTACGAAATGCCTCAACAACTTTAAGACGTTTTAAGGCTTCGTGCTTTTTCTGCTTTGACTTTTCGGTCTTAAGGATTAAGCGTAATTCTTCGGAAAGTTCTTCAATATCAATTGAACGAAGCATATCGCGAATGGCCTCTCCCCCCATTCCTGCTATAAATTTATCCGGATTATCATCAGCTAGATTCCGCTCTTCTGCTGATAATCCCTCAATAATATTTAGATATTCTTCCTCCGATAAAATATCACCCTTCTTGTAACTGGTCTTACCGGGTTGAATAACAACATATGCTTCATAGTAAATAATCTTTTCAAGAAATTTAGGTGAAATATTAAGTAAATACCCAATTTTTGATGGAGTTGAGCGGAAATACCAGATATGTACTATGGGAACGGCCAGGCTAATATGTCCCATTCTTTCACGTCGAACCGCCTTGGTAGTTACTTCCACACCACATCGATCGCAGATTATTCCCTTGTATCGTATTCTTTTATATTTACCGCAGTGGCATTCCCAATCTTTCACAGGCCCAAATATTTTTTCACAGAAAAGACCATCTTTCTCAGGCTTGAATGAACGATAATTAATCGTCTCAGGCTTGGTGACCTCTCCATAACTTTTTTCCAGGATGGCATTAGGAGATGCTAGTCCAATGGATATCTTTGAAATCTGTCCTTTCTTTAGAATTGAGTCGCTATTATATCTTTCTTTGACGTCTATTCTATTCATATTTTTTTATCCCTCTTTATATTGAGAATAAAAAATGTTCCCGACCTGGTTCATTAAATTATTCTACCTTAATATCCAATCCGAGTCCCTGGAGTTCTTTAACTAACACGTTAAAAGATTCTGGTCTGCCTGGATCAGAAAGGTTATCTCCCTTAACGATTGATTCATAGACCTTTGTACGTCCCTGAACATCATCACTCTTGTAAGTCAGAATTTCCTGTAGTGAATAAGCAGCACCATATGCTTCAAGGGCCCAGACTTCCATTTCACCGAAACGTTGGCCACCGAACTGGGCCTTTCCACCTAATGGTTGCTGGGTAATAAGTGAGTATGGTCCGATGGAGCGAGAGTGAATCTTATCATCCACCATATGGGACAGTTTCATCATGTAGATATAACCAACAGCCACCTCTTGAGTAAATTTTTGCCCGGTTTGCCCATCATATAGGGTCATTTTACCCGTTATCGGGAGTCCTGCCCTTTGCATCTCATTGGTGACTTCTTCGAAAGTGGCTCCATCGAACACCGGTGTTGCGTAATAGTAATTAAGAATTTTTCCTGCCCAACCAAGGGTCGTTTCGAAAATCTGACCAAGATTCATACGCGAAGGTACACCAAGCGGATTCAGTACAATATCAACAGGTGTACCATCCGGAAGAAAAGGCATATCCTCCATTGGCACTATCTTGGCAACCACACCCTTATTTCCATGGCGACCTGCCATTTTGTCACCTACTTTAATCTTGCGTTTTTGGGCGACATAGATTTTGGCCAATTGGACAATGCCGGGAGGTAATTCATCCCCAATCATAATTTTGTACTTTTCTACTCGGAGGTCATTCTCAATCTCGCGTATTAGGCTCTTAAATTCTGCAAAAACCTGGCGAACCTGATCATTAAGACTGCTATCTTCAAACCAAGGTTCGAGATAATCAATGAAATCAATTTCAACTTTATTAAGGGCCTTCTTAGCAATTTTCTCTTTGGATTTAATCAGATTCTTACCGGCTTTTGTTTTAATACCGAGCGTTGGCATATTACCAAAGTTTGATTCAAGATAATCTAAAAGACGTTCCTTTATCTCTTGCAGTTCTATCTCATTTTGTTTTTCCAACTCATCAATCTTTTTCTTGTCTTCCTTTTTGGTCTTGGCATCTTTCTTTTTACGTGAGAAAAGTTTAGTATCGATAACGACACCTTCCATCCCAGATGGCAATTTTAGACTGGCATCTTTAACATCACCGGCCTTACTACCAAAAATCGCTTTCAGCAATTTTTCTTCCGGGGTGGGCTCGGTTTCACCCTTTGGTGTTACCTTCCCAACTAGAATATCTCCTGAAGAAACCTCAGCACCAATCCTTACAATACCGTTTTCATCAAGATTTTTAGTCGCTTCTTCACTCACATTTGGAATCTCTCTGGTTAATTCTTCCTCTCCACGCTTGGTATCACGAACCTGAGTTTCGAATTCTTCAATATGAATCGATGTGAAAATATCGTCTTTTACAATTCTCTCTGATATAACAATAGCGTCTTCAAAGTTATAGCCATTCCAGGGCATAAAGGCCACCAGAATATTTCTCCCAAGGGCCAATTCTCCTTTTTCTGTAGCATGTCCATCTGCTAATGGTTGTCCTTTTTTAACTTTCTCTCCAGTTTTAACCAATGGTCGTTGATTAATACAGGTATTCTGATTCGTTCTGGAAAATTTAAGAAGATCAAATTCAACCGTATTTGCTTCGCCCGTAAGGATTGGTTTGACTTCATTAACAGTACCTTGATCTACTTTAATAATAATTCTTTCAGAATCCACCTTCTCAACTACACCATCCACAGGTGAGACTAGCACCGCGCCAGAATCCATGGCAACTTTTTCTTCCATTCCCGTTCCAACGATAGGTGCCTTCGGACGAATCAAAGGCACAGCTTGGCGCTGCATATTGGATCCCATCAAGGCGCGATTGGCATCATCATGTTCAAGAAAAGGTATAAGTGAGGCAGCAGGTGATACAATTTGATTCGATGCAACATCAATATACTGCACCTCTTTTGGAGACGACAGAACGAAATCACCTCTTTGACGAACTTTTATTAGATCTCTCTCAAATTTGCCTGTATCCTGATTAACCGGGGCATTAAACTGTGCAATAACACTTCTTTCCTCATCGTCTGCTGACAAATATTCAATCTCATTGGATACAACACCATTTTTTACCAAACGATAGGGTGTTTCAATGAATCCAAATTCATTCACTTGTGCTAAAACACAGAGAGATGAGATCAATCCGATATTTGGACCTTCTGGCGTCTCGACCGGACACAAACGACCGTAGTGGGTATAGTGTATGTCCCTTACCTCAAAACCAGCTCTTTCACGCGTCAAACCACCCGGACCGAGTGCACTCATTCTCCTCTTATGAGTTAACTCTGCTAATGGATTAGTTTGGTCCATGAATTGAGAGAGTTGAGAAGTACCAAAAAAGGTATTGATAACTGAAGTAATAGCTCTGGCATTGATTAATTCCTGAGGTGTAATTGTTTCTGAATCTCCCAGATTCATCCTTTCCTTTATGGTTCTTGCCATACGAGTTAAACCAAGATTCATCTGGGAAGATAACTGCTCGCCCACCGTACGAATTCGGCGGTTACCTAAATGATCAATATCATCAGTAGCTTTTTTCCCATCTCTTAAATCAATCAAATATCGTATTATTTCAACAAAATCTTCTTTTGTCAGGACGGTGTTCTCTACTTCAACCCTTAATCCAAGTTTTTTATTAAGACGATAACGGCCAACTTTACCAAGTTCGTATCTTTTTGCGTTGAAGAACATTTTGTCGAGTAGACCACGTGCAGTTTCCAGATCAGGAGGTTCACCAGAGCGAAGTAGACTATAGATTTTCCGAAGGGCTGTTTCTTCATCTTTGGCATCATCCTTTTCAAGAGTATTGAGGATTATGTGGGGTATGGTGGGATCATTGGGAACCTGAAGCCGTATTTTCTTTACACCACTGGTTATGAGTGTTTTCACACTATCTTCATCCAGTTCAGTTCCAATTTCCATCAATACCTCTCCAGTAGATTCATTTATGACATCCTCAACTGTACGACGACCGATTAAATTGAGTTTATCCGATTTTTTAAGCTCAACCTTTTCGATCAGATCAAATAATTCCAGAATTTCAGTATTGGAAGCATAACCTAAAGCCCTCAGAAATGTAGTAACGTAGAACTTTTTCTTACGGTCAATATAAACATGCAAAATATCGTTAACATCTGTCATAAACTCCACCCAACTTCCCCTGAAAGGTATTACGCGGGCAGAGAAAATTTTAGTTCCATTAGGATGGATACTCTCGTCAAAGAATACACCCGGTGCGCGATGAAGTTGATTCACAATCACCCGCTCTGCTCCATTTATGATAAAGGTACCTCGATCAGTCATATATGGCAGATTTCCCAAATAGACATCCTGTTCGATAGTTTCAGTATAATTCTCAGTTTCACCGGTAAGATCCTTGATCGAAAGGCGTAACTTAGCTTTCAGGGGTACCGCATAAGACAAACCCCTTTCTCGACATTCCCTCTCAGTATATTTGGGTTTGTCCAGATAATACTCCACAAAATCTAGAATGAAATTTTCCCGACTGTCAACTATGGGCATAGTAGCCTGGAACACTGCCTGTAATCCTTTATCTTCTCGTTTATCAGGTGCCAGGTGTTCCTGCAAAAAATCCTGATAAGATTTTCGCTGAATATCAAGCAGATCCGGGTATTCGACAATCGAAGGGATCTTACAGAAAAAGTGTCGATCAATTAAATTTGTACTTTCCAAAGAAGATACCTCACTTTTATTCCTGGATAATTAAATTCATTCGAATTATTGAATCTCCACGGTTGCACCTACTTCTTCTAGTTGTTTCTTAACCTCTTCAGCATCTGCTTTCGATACCCCTTCTTTAATAGCTTTAGGAGCGGATTCGACCAGATCTTTCGCTTCCTTTAGACCAAGATTAGTTAAGGCACGAACAACTTTAATTACCTGAATTTTTTGAGATCCAACATTTTTTAGTATAACATCAAATTCAGTCTTCTCTTCAGCAGCAGCTTCCCCAGTGGCAGTAGGAGCTACACCCGCCACTGGCATGGCGACAGGAGCTGCAGCTGTTACCCCGAATTTGTCCTCAATTTCTTTTACCAGTTCGGATACTTCCAACATTGTTGCCTTTTCTAAAAAAGCAATTACATCTGCACGAGTTACTTCTGCCATTTTAAAATTACCTCCAGATTAATAATGCTATGATTGATTAATTATTTTTTCTTCTCTTCTAAAGATTTTAAAGCGTAAATTAAATTAGACATACCGGCGTTCAAAGTGCCAACAAGTTTACTCATAGGCGAGTTAAGCATGGAAACCAGTTGACTTAACAACTCCATTTTTGATGGTAATTTTGAGATGATTTGAACCTGTTCTGCACCCACGATTTTTCCTTCAAAAAGAGCCGCTTTAAGTATTAACTTTTCTTTGAACTCTTTATTTTTCTCTAAAATTTTCGCTGGCACCGTTGGATCATCATAACTTATCGCATAAGCATTAACACCTTTTAAAAAATTATCCATACCATCGATACCAGCCTTTTGAAATGAAAGTCTTGCCATGGTGTTTTTCAATACTCGATATTCAACATTTGATTCACGAAAGTTTCTTCTTAATTCATTGGTCGAGTTCACATCCATCCCGGTAAAATCTACCAGGAAAATACTTGAGGCACGACCAAACTTATCAGTCATCTCTTCAACTATCTTTTCTTTTCGTGTTGTAGGCATAATCAATTCCCCAATATTTATCTATTCCTGAAATTCCTGAACATTAGAAACCAACTTGATCCCCGGTCCCATGGTATTCGAAAGATAAATACTTCTCAGATAGGTTCCCTTAGCAGAAGCAGGTTTCAGACGAATGATGGTCTGCATTAGTGATTTAATATTTTCTTTTAATTTTTCCTTTTCAAAGGAAGCTTTCCCAACATTTGAATGAATGATACCCGTTTTGTCGACCCGAAAGTCAATTTTACCTGCTTTTATCTCCTTTACAGTTTGATCGATTTCCATGGTAACAGTACCACTTTTAGGATTGGGCATCAAGCCCCTCGGTCCCAATATTTTTCCTAATTTACCAAGATCTTTCATGGCATCCGGTGTGGCGACCAGCACATCAAACTCTAGCCAATTTTCCTTTTCAATCTTTTCCAGATAATCTTCATACCCAACATAATCTGCTCCGGCTTTTTCTGCTTGCTGTGCTTTCTCGCCCTTGGTTATCACCAGAACTCTGACCGTTTTACCTAATCCATAGGGTAAGGAAACCGTTCCTCTTATCATCTGTTCCGCTCG
>SMTZ1_10012482_pt1 | contig 16998 bp, 10 predicted proteins | sample DeeMarSWOR136_30_FD_25667 | JGI IMG/M metagenome (IMG submission 25667)
CTCAGCCATTTTGCACAGCTCAGTGCACTGGCTCTTACCACCGCCCATCTCAAGGTAGAGATCGTCCTTTCTCACGCGCTCTCCCTCAAAGGCTGGTCCATATGCCAAGGGGATATCGATTTCGCTGACAGTCACCTTAAGTCCCCTTATCTCTATGGACCTTGAAGCCATATCATCGTGGGGCACATTTGCAATCACATGTTCGTAAGTACAGACACCTGTTGGAAGGACCTCTGGGATATCGGTATCAGCAATTGTGGGGAAACCCCAATTTATGGCACCGGCGGCATTGGCAGCCCACTCTGCATTGACATCGCCAAGGGCATTCACGAATGCAAAGATTCGGTCCTTCTGATACTTGAGCATCCTCTTAAAATCACCTGGCTGGATCCCCCCGAAGGCCATTCCAGCCCTGTTGGCGAAACCCAGTGCGAAGACAGCCGCTGATATATCCGGCCCGAACGGGACAAGACGTGTATTCCATCCGATCTGTACCCCCTCCTCAACCAACTGTTCCGCGAATGTCGTCCCATTCTGATTAGCCGCCATAAATACATAGATGGTCTTAAGCTGATATTCCTCTGCTAATCTTTTTGCCGTTGCGGAATCAGGAGCAGCACCGACAATGGCGGCAAAGCCAGGGGCTGTTCCGTCCACGAACTCTACCCCGCGTTTTCTCATGATGGCATCATCGGCAGCGCCCAGCCAGATCCTCCCGTTTTCCACGTCAGGGTCCTCCACCTCGGGCTGGTAAAAATCAGGGGTTTCAACATATCGGATAGCCTCTATTACCTCTTCTGCAAATAAAGAGGCCATGCCCGCATCCAGCAATGGCCCCAGATAAGGCAGATGGCAATCTTTTTTAATGTGCGGAGGTAAAAGTTTTCTGGCAAACTCAAGAGGTTTTTTCGCGGAGTCCAGGTCCGTCACCTTTATCCCCGTTAGTGAATAGATAATCGGTAAAAAATAGGCCGTGTTTGGAAATTCCAGTTTCTGACTGCCGCCATAGGTCTCCAGGGCCCTTTTATATTTTCCTTCTGCCTTTGAAACGATATTATAGGCCCCCTGAATCGCCGCAAATGCAACTAATTTTGACATATCCTGTTTTCTCCCTTCCTAAGAGGGTCTGCCATATCCATGAGCACCCTTTCACGCGCCTTATCGATACCCAGTGCTTTACGCTTTTTATCGATATGGGCTATCATCTTACGGGCATGTTCATAGGGATCAGCCTCCAGGTCCCACATCCCGCCGTATATACCTTCCAGTTCCTTGTACAGATAATTCTCAAATACTGGAGCCCCGCTAACAGGGAGGGTTATCCCGAATACTGTATATACACCGGATGTTACAAAGTAGTGCCCAATGCTTATAGCCTTCTCGCTCATCCACTCGGGCGCTGAACCGGCTGCCGGCAGGTCACTGATGTCATTTCCCAGACCCCCTGCCTTAACCACTTCAGTGGCAGCCATAAGGATCCTGCTGTTATCCACGCATGACCCCATATGCAGCACCGGTGGTATCCCTACTGTCTCGCATACCTCTGCAAGCCCCGGCCCGCAATATACCTTTGCTGATTCCGGAGTAAGAAGACCTGCGGTGGCGCATGCGATGGCATTGCATCCTGTAGTTAGGACAATAACGTCATTCTTAATAAGTTCCTTAACTACAGTAATATGCCCTTGGTTATGGGTAGTCCTTGCGTTATTGCATCCCACAACCCCTCCGATACCCCTAATTCTACCGTTTATGATATTATCGTTTAATGGAGTATATGAACCGCGAAAGGTCCCTCCAAGGTGATAATTGATCGCCTCATAGCTGAATCCCGCAATCAAGTCGGATGAATTTTGGGGAATCATAACCTCCTTTTCTCTATTAGGGAAGTTTTCGATTGCGGTCTTTACTATCTTCTTGGCATCTTCGAAGGCCGTATGTTCATCAAACTCGATATGTATTGTTTTGCCTGACGCAATCCTTGCCCTGGGGTTGGTAGTAATTATCTTTGTATGAAAACATTCCGCAACGTTTGCCACATTCTCCATAATGCACTGGACATCAACTACCATCGCCTCAACAGCACCTGTTATAATGGCAAGTTCTTGCTGAAGGTAGTTGCCGGCCAGGGGAACGCCGTGTCTCATAAGGATCTCATTGGCTGTGCAGCAGATACCGCCAAGTTGAATCCCATTTGCGCCCTTCTCTTTAGCTAATGCCACCATCTCAGGTAGTTCCGCAGCCTGAACAATCATCTCGCTAAGTAATGGCTCATGCCCGTGGATTATGATATTTACATGATCTTTTTTTAACACTCCCAGGTTTGCCGAGCTTTTTAATGGATATGGGCACCCAAAAAGCACATCCTGAAGATCCGTAGCTATCATTGATCCGCCCCATCCATCAGCAATAGCAGCCCTCGTGCACTGTTCAACTATATTCTCGTAATGTTGATCTACGCCCATATGGGTCCTGTGCATTATTTCCACGATCTCGCGATCGATTCCCCTTGGAACGACACCTGACTTTTTCCAGAGCTCATAACGAGGCTTAGGCGCCCTCTTAACCGTACATATCTCGCCTGTCTGCTGGCCCCACTGCGCCAATGCATTTTCAGCGACTTCAACTGCTATCTCATCAATATCACGATCAAGGACCTCACCGTCTTTTCCTTTCACGGTGATATCAACTCCGAAATCAGGCGCTATCTCTAAAAGCTTTTTTGTGTCCTTTATCTTATAATCCTCTGTCTCTTTCCTTGCTGCTGCAAGGAATGTCTCAGCAACACCACGGCCATGATCCGAATGGGCGGCAGCTCCTCCTGCTACCATTCTTGCAAAATTCCTGGCGGCGATTGTCTCTGGTGTAGCGCCGCACAATCCCTTGCGGGTGTCTTCTCCTTCTGTCACGGCTTTTGTGAGGGGGAGCCTGCATGGACCCTGGGAGCAATTCTTACAACATGTCCCCTGCACACCAATATTACATGCCTTCATGCTCTGGGCCCTGTCAAAGATAGTCTCTATCTCCATCTCTCTTGCCCGATCGATCATCTTTGTCGTAGCAGGATCGATTGAAAGATCTTGAGCTTTGATGATCGTCTTAACTTTTTCCTTCTCCTCAGAAGTCTTGGATTTGACTTCTTCTTTTGTCATTATGAAGTACCTCCTCTCATTGTACATTTATTATTTATGGTTCAATTTTATAGCAATGGATAATAGATTTTAGTTACGTCTATGTATACGATTTAGATTCATTATCAGACGATCAACCAGATCCAACTGATCCTTTGCCTGTGTCTTTGGTAAACCCTTTCCTTTTAAAACCTCCTTTTCAGCCTCACGTTTCTCACGCTCCTGAGCCCTTTTGTATCTTAATGACTGCAGATCCTCACTTTCTTTAGCCCTTGCCTCCTGCTCTGCCTTAACCTTTGCCTCTGCCTTAGCCTTTGCCTCCGCTTCCTCCTTGGCCTTGGCTTCTGCCTCTGCCTTAGCCTTTGCCTCCGCCTCCTCCTTGGCCTTTGCCTCCGCCTCTGCCTTAACCTTTGCCTCCGCCTCTTCCTTGGCCTTGGTCACTTTATCTGCCTTTGGCTTAGGCCTTTCCTCCTGCCTCTTTTCCGATGCCTTTTCCTTCTCAGGTGCCTTTTTCTTATCTTCTTCCTTTGTTTTTGCTGCTACCTTCTTTTTAGGTTTTTCTTTTTCTGCCTTGGATGATATTTCAGCCCCCCCCCAATCTAGGTTAGGCGCTGGAGAGAGTGAGATGAGGTCCGGTTGCTTAATATCTAATTTATTGGATATTCCATTGATATCAGAAGCCATTCCGCCGTTGATCATCAGATCAATAAAAGACCTTATAATGCGCACACTTTCAGGGTGCCTTAAAATGACAACATCAGAACCAGCCAACAGATAACATACGGATGCAACAGCTTCCATAAGAATGGCCCTCTTTTCAGGATCACCATGGGTGGGTGCCTCATCAATGCTCAGCCCTGCCTCTTTGCATTTCCAGATCTCATTGCCGATATTATTGATCATGGGTATCTGTAGTTTATCGTCTTCCTGGGTCAGGGCTGCCATGCGAATCCTTTCAATGACAGAATAACTGTATTCCATTCCATAACCAAGCCCGCCGGTGGTTGGATCGATAATGATCTTGTTTTTGATTACCCCAAGGTTCCCCAAAAGGATATTCAACTGCTTGGCCAGATTAACATCAATCGGTGTTGAAGCGACAATTGTTTGATCATAACCAAGCGCGCTTGCTCCAATGCCTTTATGGTTTCCTTCCTCAACAGGCGACAGAGATATATTCTTCCCTACACATAGTTCTGAGATCTTCTTTAAGACCTCTTCATCCTTCTGGTTATTGGCAGTCCCCCAGCAAACCATGGGGACTTTAATTGCATCCGAGATCCTTTTAGCCAGTTCAGCCGCCTCATCAGTATTCCGGTTCATGCCATTGGGATCTATGCTCTTCAATTGCAGAACGATTATATCTGCCCCATATTCGTTAACACACTTTTTTGCCCATGCCTCGGGCGAATTGACAACGTCCTTAAATGGTTCAACTGCCGCGGCCGGCCATTCCTTGGAAGGATCATAGTCCCATACCTCCATCGCAATCTTTTGTTTGTTCGGCATCTTTCCTTCAAACAAATGAAATGGATATGACTCCTCCCCTCCTAGCCTTAGAGCCCCTTCACCGGTCCCTATAATGGTCTCGCCTATCTTTCCTGAATATTTTTGTTTAGGAATTTCAAAGGACAATTTATCTCCCCCTTCTAAAAAAAAATTAATGTTATTGACCTCCTCCAAGGAGAAGTTAAGAAGAATTATTCGTCCCGCAAAGTATATATCAACTGTATTGAAGTCTTATATTATAAAATCCATGATAAAACCGAAGAAAAACTTATAAAAAATTTTTGCGGCCTACACAGTTTATTTAAAATATTTTTTTTGTCAAACAATTCTTATTAAAAAAATCTTATTAATATAGAATTTATATGTCTTTTTTAAAACCAAGAGTCACAGGGTTTTATTAGCATCTATTATATTATCAAAAATTCGATAGGCGCTTATAAAGGCCGGACTATCTTTATCGAGTTCAACTGTAGGTATGCCTTGGAGATCAAGACCACGTATATTGCCGTCCTCTGGTATTGTCCCTGCCAACGCTAATTGATACTCATCAGCCAGCCGCATCATCTCATCCTGCCCGGTCTCCTGCATCTGGTTGATTATCAGTAGCCTTTTTCCAATATGTAGCCCCAATTCATCTGTCAAGGACGATATCCTCGCTGCAGATAAAATGCCCCTGCGCGTTGAATCGGAGATTATAAGAAGCATATCTATATTGTTGGTTGTCATTCTACTTATATGTTCCATACCTGCTTCATTATCAATCACCACATACCTGTAATTCTCTATCAACCTGTCAAGGTATTGTGTTAACAATGTGTTCGCGGCGCAATAACAGCCTGTCCCTTCAGGCCTGCCCATTACGATGAGATCAAAACCCTTTGATTCTATAATTGAATGGCTGAGTTTCATCTCCATAAACACATCCTTAGTCATACCTGTTGCCACTCCCTTCTTCATCTCTTCCCTTGCATTGCCAAGGGTCTCTGTCACAGTTAAACCAAGGACCTCATTTAGATTTGCATTTGCATCCGCATCTACAGCAAGCACGGGTGTCTTTTCTCTGTCAATTAGGTATCTTATCAACATCCCGGCTATGGTTGTTTTTCCAGTTCCCCCTTTGCCGGCAATGCCTATTGAATATGACATTATCTTCTCCTTCCGGTAAATTATTTATACTTAGTATTTTAAAGAATAAATTTCATGTATACCCTATCTGAGGTCTCTTTTCAGAGGCGAAACAATAATGTTCAATGAATCATCAATCATAATGATGTTGTCAGGTGGGCGGCGAAGCTCCGGGCAGATATCTACTCCTCCTTTGTCGTTAGATCGCTGTAAGCCCCGTTCGACAATCTCATGATCCTGTGAGCGACGTCGAGGGACTTACAGCCATAAGCAAGATCGAATGACTCCGCCCGCCTTTGTTTTGAGTTATGCAAAATACCGGGCACTGTACTATTTTGTCTCTAAAAACGGACCTCAATAGGACTTTAAAATGCATCCACTTTTTTGATATATTTTAGTTGATATTCAACTAAAAATTTTCTAAAATCCGTCTAATATTTTTTAAAAAACTATATCGGCTAACATATTGTTATGACATTAGAAAAAGCTATATGGAACCAGGTTGTTGAGAGTTTAACCTCAAGATTGACCAGTTCGGAAATAAAGACCTGGTTTTCACATACAACCTGTAACAGGCTTGATAATAATATTGCTGTTATCGAGGTCCCTAATAAATTCGTGGCAAACTGGTTAAGGGATAATTACCTCAAAGATATCAACATATCTTTTAAAAAAATACTAAAAGAGACGCCCGAGATACATTTTAAATATAATATAAAAAAGTCTGTCCATATGTCTCAAGTATCACAAAAACAGAAAGAAAATAATACACATTTTGAGAATAATATAAATAGGGCAATGAATTTTGATAATTTCATTACAGGTGATTTTAACATCTTTGCATATTCATCTGCTATTGAAATATCAAACAAACCAGGTAGTTCATTTAATCCTTTTTACATATACTCAAAATTAGGTATTGGAAAGACACACCTTTTAAATGCTATAGGTAATAATATTATTAAAACAGATCCAACAGTAAAGGTGTGTTATGTTCATTCAAAGAGATTTATCTCTGATTATAATGATTACCTACGAAATAAAAATTTAAATGAATTTAAAAAAAAATACCGTAACACAGATATATTATTATTCGATGACATACAGGATTTAGAAAATAATATTAAACTGCAAGAGATATTTCTTTATATATTTAATGATTTTTATAGTGAAGAAAAACAGATTGTTATCACTGGGGATAGAGAACCAAACAGATTAAAGGATATAAGTTCACAATTAAGGTCAAGGTTAGGTTGGGGTTTATTGGCAGAGATTAAAGAATTTGATTATAAATCTAAATATAATATAATAAAATCTAAAATAAAAGAAAACAATATTAATATACCAAATGATATAATTTCATTATTAGTTAAATCTAATAATAATATAAAAATAATATTAAAAAACATGATACGAATTGAAACTTATTTGTCTTTAAATAATAATATAAATATATCATTGGTAAAATCTCTTATTAAAGAAAGAGAAGATAATAAAATTGAAGTTAAAGATATTCAATCTATAATAGCTAAGTATTTTAATATCTCAATCCCTGATATTGTTTCTGATAAAAAAAAGAAGGTATATTCATACCCAAGGCAATTAGCAATGTATCTCTCTAGAAAATACACTAATCTATCATTTCAGGAGATTGGTTTTCTCTTTGGAGATAGAGATCATACAACTGTTATCTACGCCTTAAAAAAGATAGAAAGGATGAGAAATATAGATAAAGATATAAAGAACGATATAAACAATATCGAAAATCTCTTAAACTAAAGTTAATTTCAATATTATTAATTTGATGTTTTGATATATACACAATCTTTAAACAATGAGATAATACTTTTCCAGGGTATTAAAAAATAAAAAGGAATTATATCTATTAAAACAAAGACTATATAATAATACCCTATTAATTAAATAAAATATTTTCTTTTTTTTAAATAAGTTAATTCATTTTTCAACAAAATGATAGTTCTTAATAATATAACTAATTTATTATATATATTTTCTTAATCATGGAGGTTAATAGACATGGAGATAAGAGTGAATAGAGATACACTTTTTAAAGCTATTTCAAGGGTTCAAAGTATTATTGAAAAGAGGAGTAATATGCCTATCCTTTCAATGATACTTTTATCAACAAATGATTCGGGTATTAACATATCGGCAACTGACCTTGAAATAAGTATGCAACAGTCAATTCAAGCAGAAGTCATTAAATCAGGCAGCATAACGATCTCGGGAAGGAAATTATTTGAGATATTAAAAGAGAGCAAGAATGATAATTTTTATATAAAAGAAAAGGAAAATAACTGGGTCTTTATATCTGATAATAAAACCCAGTACAATCTTGCCTGTCTTCCCGCTGATGAGTACCCGCTCTTCTTTGAACCAGAAGGTGTGGTTACCATTGAGATGGAAAGTGAGACCCTGAGCGAGATGATTAACAAGACTATATATTCCGTTACAATGGAGGAAGCAGGGTTTAAATTATCAGGTATATTTGCTGAGAAGGTATCTAAAGATAATAAGACATTTCTTAGGATGGTTTCCACTGATGGCCATCGTTTATCAATGATAGATAAATATATTGAAAATATTAAAGATATAAAGATTGATAAAGGGGTAATGATACCAAAGAAGGGGATGCTGGAATTAAATAAACTAGCAACCGAGGGCGATAAAATAAATATAGGTTTTAAACAGAATAATTTTTTAGCGAAAAAGGATAATTCCATTATAGTTATTAGATTATTGGAAACCAAATTCCCTGATTATAATTCCGTCATTCCAAAAGAGGTTAAGCACAAGATAAGGGTTAAAAAAGACGATATTATAGATAGTATGAAAAAGATGATGATATTAAGCAGTGAGACTTACAGGGGTGTGAAGATAACCTTGGAAAAAAACAATATGGAAATGGTTTCGGTCAATCATAATATAGAGATTGAATATAAAGATAAACATCTGGAGATGGGTTTTAACTCCAGATATTTTATTGAGGCGCTTCAGTCTATGCATAGCGAAGAGGTTGTACTTGGTTTTATTGATAATTCAAGCCCGTGTCTGATTAAAGGTGATGATGACGAGGGTTTTTTAGGTTTGATTATGCCAATGAGGATTTAATTATGTTGAATACGGATATTAATTACGGAGCGGAAGATATAAAGGTTCTGGAAGGGCTGGAGGCGGTAAGAAAAAGGCCTGCGATGTATGTTGGCAATATCGGATTTGAAGGACTACATCATCTTGTGTATGAGGTGGTAGATAACAGCATTGATGAGGCTATGGCAGGATTCTGTGATTTTATAAATATAAAAATTTTATCAGAAGGACTTGTCAGCGTAGAGGATAATGGAAGAGGCATTCCGGTTGGCATCCATAAGACAGAAAAGATACCGGCTTTAGAGGTAGTGATGACAAAACTTCATGCAGGAGGTAAGTTTGATAATAAGAGCTACAAGGTCTCGGGAGGGCTTCATGGAGTTGGTGTCTCTGTGGTGAATGCGCTCTCCGAATTTCTCGAGGCGGAGATCTACTTGGATGGAAAGATCTATTTTCAGAGATATGAAAGAGGTATTGTAAAGTCCAAACTGAAGATAACAGGAGAAACTAAAAAAAGGGGGACACATATATTATTCAAACCAGATTCCGAGGTATTTGAAAATATTGAATTCGATTTTGATTATCTCGCAAAAAGGATGAGGGAACTCTCATTTCTTACAAAAGGAGTAAGGATCAAGATATCTGATGAGAGCACGGGAAGGAAAAAGGATTATATCGATGAGGGAGGAATAATATCCTTTGTTGAATACCTTAATAAAAATAAAGAGGTGCTTCATAAAAATCCTATTTATATAACCGGTGAGAAGAACAACGTAATTGTAGAGGTTGCATTGCAATATAACAATACCTACAAGGATAGTATCTTTACGTTTGCCAACAACATAAACACAAGTGAGGGGGGTACACATTTAGTTGGTTTTAAATCTGCCATCACCAGGAGTATCAATCAATACCTTCAGCGCTCTACAAAAAATAAGACCATCCAGGAAAAGTTAACAGGAGATGATGTAAGGGAGGGGCTGGTAGCAATAATAAGCGTTAAACTTCCTAACCCGCAATTTGAAGGTCAGACCAAGACAAAACTCGGGAACAGCGAGGTAAAAGGACTGGTTGAGAATCTGGTAAACGAGGGATTAAGTGCATATTTCGAGGAGAACCCTCGGGTTATAAAATCGATTCTTGAAAAGGTCATGGAGGCGGCTAGGGCCAGAGAGGCGGCAAGGAAGGCAAGAGATCTAGCGAGACGGAAAGGGATCCTTTCTGATAACTCATTACCAGGAAAGCTGGCTGACTGCCAGGAGACAGACCCGAGTCGTTGCGAGATATTTATTGTCGAGGGAGATTCGGCCGGCGGTTCTGCAAAACAGGGGAGAGACAGGAGAAACCAGGCGATCCTGCCGTTAAAGGGAAAAATCCTGAATGTTGAAAAGGCCCGATTCGATAAGATGATCTCAAGTGAAGAGATACGGGTCATGATTACCGCCCTTGGCACAGGAATAGGAGATAATGAGTATGATATTAAATCATTAAGATATCATAAAGTAATAATTATGACGGACGCTGATGTGGATGGATCTCATATCAGGACACTGCTTCTAACATTCTTTTTCAGACAAATGCCGGATCTGATAGAAAACGGTCATCTTTACGTTGCGCAACCTCCTCTTTACCGCGTGGCTTCCAATAAAAAGGAGATATATATCAAGGATGAGGATGAGTTTAACGATTTTATTCTGGGTCGCATAGCTGAGAACGAAAAAGTAACACTAGAAACAGGTGAGGCAATCAAAGGACAAAAGTTGGTTATCTTTCTTAAAGGGATTATTAAATATTATAAAAATCTCCATAAACTCACAAGACGCGGATATAGTGAAAGGCTGATACTGTCTTTGGCTGCAAAGGGATCCAGTGATAAGACAATGTTTAAAGACCAGGGATTTATGGACAGGATCTTCAAGAAGTTACAAAAGGAAGGCTTCAGTATCAGTGATGTGAATGTAACCGAAGAGGATGGAGAATATGAATTTACAGTGACGGAGACGCAGAACGGGGGCCAGACATCTTTTATTAACTGGGAATTCCTGGCCTCTCAGGAATTAAGGAACATGATCGGGATCCATGAAAAATTCGGTAATATGTTAAAATGTGTATACTCGATTGACGATGAAGGAGAAGTAAAAAAGATCGCTGACCCCTACCTGCTTATGATAGAGCTTATGGAAAGGGCAAAGAAAGGCCTGACCATTCAAAGGTATAAAGGCCTCGGTGAGATGAATCCTGAACAACTGTGGACGACTACTATGGACCCGGAAAAGAGAAGCCTGCTTCAGATCAGGGTGGAGGATGTGGTTGATGCGGATGATATATTCACGGTCTTGATGGGTGATAAGGTGGAACCCAGGCGGGAATTTATACAGAACAACGCCCTAGAGGTTACGGAACTGGATATATAATCGGAGACAGGCAAAAGACCAATATTCTCGATCTTGGTCAGGAATGTCCGATTTTGTCTTTTGCACCATGCGCCAACTGATTTGCTCGAGGCCGTGAGTGTGCCAAACAGCTCTGCTATACGCCCCATCAAAAAGAGCCACATGCCGGACATCTGTATACCTTTTTAAATAAATATGGTTACTTATTTATGTCGTTCACAATAATTTGATTTTTGGAGAATAAGAATAATGTCGGATAAGAATTATGCAGCCGTGAAAATTGAAGACGAGATGAAAAAATCCTATCTCGAATATTCCATGAGCGTCATAGTGGGAAGGGCACTTCCGGATATCAGGGACGGACTCAAACCGGTCCACAGACGCGTGTTATACGGGATGTATGATCTGAAGAACTTCTTTAATAGACCCTTTAAAAAATCTGCCAGGGTCGTTGGAGACGTTATAGGCAAATATCATCCTCATGGAGACGTGGCCGTATATGACACCATTGTACGCATGGCACAGGATTTTTCAATGAGATATACCTTGATTGATGGACAGGGCAATTTTGGATCTATTGACGGTGATCCGCCAGCTGCTATGAGATACACTGAGGTGCGGATGACAAGTCTGGCACAGGATTTTCTATCCGATATAGAAAAGGAGACAGTGGAATTTTCTCCCAATTACGACGGTTCTCTACTGGAGCCGAATATACTGCCCACAAATATCCCGAATCTGCTGGTAAATGGTTCTTCAGGCATAGCTGTGGGTATGGCGACCAATATACCTCCTCATAACCTCACAGAGGTATGTGAGGCCATAATAAGGGTTCTGGATAATCCAGAGATAAGCTTAGAAGAACTAATGGAAGTGATTAAGGCCCCTGATTTTCCAACCGCGGGATTTATTCTTGGCCGGCAGGGCATCATGGATGCATATAAGACCGGGAGGGGCATTTTGAAGATAAGGGCCAGGGCATTCATAGAGACGATAAGCAAGAATAAGGAAAGAATTATCATATCAGAGATACCTTATCAGGTAAACAAGTCAAAACTTATAGAAAGCATAGCCGAACTGGTAAAGGAGAAAAAGATAGAGGAGGTGGCCGATATCAGGGACGAATCCGATAGGGAGGGAATGAGGATTGTTATAGATGTGAAAAGGGAAGGCAATTCCATGGTGATAATGAATCGTCTGTTTAAGTTTACGCAGATGGAGATATCCTTTGGAGTTATCTTCCTGGCCCTTGTGAATGGGAGGCCCGAAATACTGAATCTTAGGGAGATACTTAATCATTTTATCAACCACCGGCGGGATATAATAATCAGAAGGACCAAGTTTGACCTCAGAAAAGCTGAGGAAAGGGCTCATATACTCGAGGGGTTAAAAAAGGCCCTGGAATTTCTTGACGATGTGATCTCATTAATAAGGGCGTCCTCTGATGCAAAAGAGGCTAAGCAACGGTTGATGTCCACATTCGATCTGACAGATATCCAGGCACAGGCAATACTGGATATGAGGTTGCAGAGGCTTACAGGGCTTGAGAGGGAAAAGATAGACTCGGAATACAGGGACCTCATAAAAGACATATCCAGATATAAGGCTATAATTGAAAGTCCGGCCATGGTATCTCAGATTATAAGGGACGAGATGAAAGATATCAGCACGAAATACGGAGACAGTCGAAGGACAGAGATACTGCAGGAGATCGGGGAGATTGGCATTGAGGATCTAATAGCTGACGAAGATATGGTTGTTACCATAAGTCATAGGGGATATATCAAGAGGAATCCTATAAGCCTTTATAGGGCCCAGAGGCGGGGAGGTAAAGGGCTGACAGGCGTAGTGCCCAAGGAAGAGGACTTCGTAGAACATCTTTTCGTTGCCTCCTCACATAATTACCTACTCTTTTTCACAAACCAGGGCCGCGTCTATTGGAAAAAGGTCCATGAGATACCTGAGGCAGGAAGGATGTCCAGGGGAAAGGCCATAGTAAATTTCCTTGAAATACAGAAGGATGAAAAGGTTGCTACCATATTACCGGTCAGAGAATTTGATGAGGGCTCATATGTAGTGATGGCCACAAAGAATGGTCTTGTAAAGAAGACGGAACTCAAGGCCTACGCACATCCGAGGACAGCGGGAATCATAGCGCTAAAGATAATGGAGGGCGACGAGCTGATATGCGCCAGGTTGACAAGCGGAAAACATGATATTTTCCTCGCAACTCGCAATGGAAAGTCCATCAGATTCGCTGAAACAGACCTGAGGGGCATGGGCCGTGTTGCGGTTGGCAACATCGGGATCAGGATGGAACCGGGAGATGAGGTGGTTGGAATGGAGGCGATACTTGAAGGTGAAACCATTCTGACCGTTACAGAGAATGGTTATGGGAAAAGGACCAAGACTGAAGAATACAGGAGGCAGTCAAGGGGAGGGAAGGGTATTTTGACTATTAAGACCTCACAGAGGAACGGACCGGTTGTTTACTCCTATCAGGTGAGCGATACAGAGGATGTGATGATAATAACTGAACAGGGTAAGATTATAAGGTTAAGGGTGGCCGACATCTCAGTTATTGGCCGTAACACCCAGGGTGTGAAATTGATCAATCTGGGTGAAGGAGAGACAGTGGTTGGCGTAGCAAAATTCATGGAAGATTAGCTTTATGTATGAGAATGATATCACTAAGATAGGGGTAATAGGAGCCGGTAGCTGGGGCACAACCCTGGCCGATCTTTTGGCGGATAAGGGATATCATGTGGATCTGTGGGTCAGGGAGGAAGAGGTATATAACCAGATAAAGGAAAATAGAATCAACGAGACCTTTTTGCCAGGAATAAGGCTTGGTTCCATGTTCAATCCTGTAAAGACCTTTGAGCAGGCTCTCGCTTATAAGAATCTTGTCCTTATGGTTGTCCCGTCCCATGTCTTCAGGGAGGTATTGCTGGGCCTTAAACCTTATCTTCAACCGGGTATGAGGCTTATGACTGCAACCAAGGGAATAGAGAATGACAGCCTTAAGATTATGTCTCAGGTGGTTGAAGAGATACTACCGGAGACATATTCTAGGCCTTTCGCATGCCTGGCAGGACCGAGCTTTGCCAGGGAAGTGATGGCAAAACAGCCCACAGCCGTGACTATCTCATGTCGGGACATGAGTCACGCTGAAAGGCTTCAGACAATCTTTTCAACGGAATTCTTCAGGGTTTATACAAGTGATGATCTTGTGGGGGTTCAGCTCTGCGGAGCTCTTAAAAATGTGATAGCCATCGCCTCAGGTGCCGCAGACGGACTCGGGTTTGGTCTTAATGCCAGGGCCGCATTGATTACCAGGGGTTTGGCAGAGATCACGAGACTGGGTGTAGCAATGGGGGCTAATCCCATGACCTTTGCAGGTTTATCAGGCATAGGAGACCTTGTCTTGACATGTACAGGTGATCTTAGCAGGAACAGGATGGTAGGCCTAAAGATCGGGCAGGGGATGCGCCTGAAGGAGATAACAAGGGACATGAACATGGTGGCGGAAGGCATAAAGACCTCCGTCGCCGCTTATCAGTTGGGAAAAAAGATAGGGGTTGATATGCCGATCATCAATCAGGTCTACGAGATCCTTTACCAGGGAAAAGAACCAATATCAGCAGTCAGGGAACTAATGACAAGGGAATTAAAAAAGGAAATGGAGACATAAGATCCAAAAAACTTATTTCTTTTTATGGCCTGCCAATACACTGTGTTTGAATCTATTATTCCGGGTTATTTAACCCGTATTTTTTCTGTTTATTATTAATCTTTCACATCAGCACCACATATAAAGAGGATTTTTTTATATTATGATGACTCTGAATCTGCTGTTCTGTATTATAGGTTTCCTGCTGCTTTATTACGGAGCGGGATGGCTTGTAAAGGGGTCATCAAGCCTTGCAAGGAGCCTTGGTCTAACCCCCGTTGTTATTGGGCTGACAGTTGTCGCGTTCGGGACATCAACCTCTGAATTTGTTGTAAGCATTGTCGCTTCCATAAAAGGGAATAGCATGATCGCAGTAGGAAACGCGATAGGGAGCAATATATGTAACATCGCCCTCATTCTTGGCATGGCAGCCTTATTCAGACCAATCACCAGCAGCAGGTCGGTTATTAAGCGGGACATACCAATCATGTTGGGCATCTCCATATATCTTCTGTTAATCTCTATAGATTCGAGGCTTGGGAGGCTTGAAGGAGCTACGTTGTTTGGCGGTATCATACTGTATACTTTTTTCAATTACCATATGGCTATAAAGGACTCCCGGCAGGTGCAGGAAAATTTTGCGGGCCGGTTAGAATCAGGGATGGAAGAGAGCGGTTACATAACATCAAGGTCAAGACAGATAACCCTTATTTTGTCAGGGATAGTCGGGGTAGTTGCTGGTGCGCAGATCGTTGTGGATTCCGCGGTTAAGATCATGGAGATCCTGAGCGTTAGTGAAAAGTTCATCGGACTGACAATCATAGCATTCGGGACGTCGCTACCAGAGCTGGCTACATCCGTAGTAGCGGCCATAAAAAAGGAGATGGATATAAGCATAGGAAATCTTGTAGGCAGCAACGTATTCAATATATTGGGTGTCCTTGGTGTGGCTTCACTTATAAGGCCGATACCTGTCCCGGGTGGTTTTATTGCAAGCGGTATGATAATTGATTACATTGTTATGATATTCACAAGTTTTCTTCCATGGATTTTTATGCGAAAAAGCCTTTCCGTGAACAGAGGGGACGGGCTTTTACTGATTACTTGTTATTTTGGATACCTGACATATCTAGTAATACAGTCGTTATGATGTAATATATGCCACGGAAATTTTAATTCCCGAACAGTATTAAAGAATTACCCATAACAAATCTTTCCTACAGGTTTATAAGACAAATGAAAGCAGATAGAGACTCAGAACGCCTTAATCCGGATATAATAACCGGCATACTTGGCAGTTCTATCTTTTCCAAAAACCTAGTCTTTCGTGAAAGGCTGACTTCCACGAATTTACTGGCCAAGGAGTTGGCCTTAAAAGGCGCACCCGAGGGAACGATTGTTCTCGCAGAAGAGCAGACAGAAGGGAAGGGCAGGATGGAGAGGCGCTGGATGTCACCAGCGTATAAAAACCTGCTTTTTTCTATATTGCTGAGACCTAGTTTACCTGGTGAAAAGGTTTTTACCCTTACAATGATACTGAGTTTAGCGATTACCGGGGAAATAAAGGCCAAGTACAGACTGGATGTAATGATCAAATGGCCGAATGACCTGTGTATTAATCAGAAGAAGGTTGGGGGGATACTGACGGAATTTTCAATAAGGGATAAACGCATGGAATATGTTATCCTTGGTCTCGGACTCAATGTAAACTGGATGCCGGAGAAGGATAACGGACTTATTTATCCAGCAACAAGTATCTTGGCTGAATCAGGCCGTATGATCTCCAGGAATAGACTTTCTTCAGGGATTCTAAAGAGATTTGAAGGATATTATCAGGATGTGCTTTCAGGGAAAGAGGGAAGGTTTTATAAGAGATGGAATCATCTCTCAGCAGTAATCGGAAGGGATGTCGAGATAATATCGCAGGATGAGATTATCATGGGAAAGGCATTGAGGATTGACCGTCAGGGCGCGTTGATATTAAAAGACGACCAAGGCGAGGAGAAGAGGATGTTAAGCGGGGATGTATCTCTGAGATTGAGGTAGATAATAAGTACAG
>SMTZ1_10003006_pt1 | contig 16994 bp, 14 predicted proteins | sample DeeMarSWOR136_30_FD_25667 | JGI IMG/M metagenome (IMG submission 25667)
GGTGAGATCCTCCCTGAATTAAATAACATTGGAGGGAGGCATTCGATAGGGAAGATCGATATGTTTGAGGATGGGATCATGGATCTCAAGAGTAGGGAGATCTATGAGGCCCCCGGAGCGACCCTCATCCTCAGGCTCCATCGAGACCTGGAACAGTTCTGCCTGACGAAGGATGAGATCCAGTTTAAGAAAGGAATCGATCAGAAATGGGCTTACCTGATCTATCACGGGATGGCCTATCATCCTTTGAGATATGATCTCGATGCCTTCATCGAGCAATCTCAGAAATTGGTCAATGGGACGTATAAAATCAGACTCTACAAAGGGAATATGGATATCGTCCATCGAGAATCAATGACAAGCCTCTTCTCCCCAGAAATCCGTTCCATCAAGACCACCGGTTTTGATCAGAGGCGCTGTGCCGATGCTGCCTTCGTCCGGGGGCTTCCCTTTGAGATCTTAGCCAAGAGAAGGAAGAAGTAGGATAAGGAAATTGCTCATCCCCCCAACCCCCTTTAGAGGCTGTGTCGTAATCGCAAGCAAAGGGGGAGAGGCAGCCAGGTTCCAAAGCTTTAGAATGCGGGTCTTTTAAACTATGGGGAATCGTCGCTTGTATAAAATCGAATGTCTTCGTACGCTCGGCACGCCCGAATCTGAACGGCTAAAGATTACCGCCCTGCCTTCGCCGAAGCGGCTACGCGCAGGCAGGTCTAAATCTTTTCCACCCGACCGCCTCCCCCCCTTTTCAAAAAGTCCGTTTTTTTCATAATAAGACACAGTCTCTCAGCAAACGGGGATGGGGGGATTTGAAGCAAGAAGTGAGTTCCTATTGATTCTGAAGCGTAAGGGGATAGCAGATGAAAATTGATAAATTATGGGGGGGACGATTTGAAAAGCTCCCTTCCAAAGAGATGGTCGATTTTCTTTCGGGGAGAGATGTCAAAGGCATTCCTTCCTGTGATGAAGCCTTGATCCCTTATGATCTCTGGGGGAGTCGCGCCCACGTGGTTATGCTCTGCCATCAAGGCATCCTCTCAAAACAGGACGGAAGGAAGATCCTCAAAGGCTTAAGAGGACTGGAGACCCTCTATCGAAAAGGGACGTTTAGGCTGGACGCATCCAAAGAGGATGTTCATTCCAACATCGAGAGCTATCTCATCGAAGGGCTGGGGATTGAATCTGGAGGAAAGGTCCATACGGGAAGAAGCCGAAACGATCAGATCGTCCTCGATATGCGACTCTATCTTCGAGACCAGGTTTTAGATTTTGTCGAAGGGTTGCTTTCTCTGATGGAGGCCCTGCTTCAACAGGCTGAAGAACACCGTTCAACGGTCATGCCCGGCTATACCCATCATCAGCATGCCGTGGCGACTACTTTTGGCCATCTCCTCCTCTCTTTTGCCGAGGCGCTTCAGAGAGATATTCAAAGATTGTTTCACTGGTTCGATCTTTTCAACAGAAATCCACTGGGAGCAGCCGCGGGGTACGGCACCTCCTTCGATCTGGATCGGGAACTGACTTCAAAGCTTCTCGGATTTGACGGACCGACGGAAAATGTCACCGACCCGATCACCCAGCGATGGGAACCTGAGTTAGAACTGGCCTATAGTGTGGCGGTGATGATGGATCATCTTTCCACCGTGGCTCAGACCCTCATCCTTTTATCTACGCGTGAATTCAATATGGTCCGGTTGGATGATCGGCATTGTACGGGAAGCTCCATCATGCCACAGAAGCGAAATCCTTGTTCCTTAGAGGTGATCAAGGCAAAGACCTCGTTTGCCCATGGTGTCGTGATGAGCCTCCTCTCCGCCGGCAAGGCGCTCTTCATGGGATATAATCGGGATACGCAATGGACGAAGTATTGGATCATGGATCTGATTGAAGAATCGAAACCCACCCTTTCCGTCATGGCCGAAGTAATCCGACTCCTTCGGGTCAACAAGGCTCAAATGTCGAAGCAGGCCGAGGAAGAGTTTGCCGGAGCCACGGCATTGATGGAATGGATGGTCCGTCACCGAAGTCTCCCCTTGCGAAAGGCCAAGATGGTGATGGAGAAGGCGGTCAAATATTCTGAGCGAGAAGGAAAAGGAGAAGTTTCATACCCAAGTTTGAAGAAAGCCCTCCAGGAGATGAACATAGAGCTTCGAATCACAGAAAAGGATGTGAAGAAGATTCAGAAACCCGAAGCAATATTGAGTCAACTCCAGTCTACTGGGACACCTTCAGATAAAAAAATCAAAGAAAATATAACTTCTTTAGAAAAAAGGCTGAAGAGAGGCCGGAAGGAGGTGGGCCAAAAAAGAAGAAAGATTGAAAACTCTAAAGAAACGGTCTCCAGGATGGAACAGGCATTAAGAAGATGAAGCAGTTTTCATGAGATGCGGAAAGGTGTCCCAAGGCGAATTGGATTTCATCGGGGGGATTTTGTGGGTCCGGCATGAGACTCACGAAATTATTTCCATTCTGCCCTCTGCTCGATGCCCTTTATGAGCGCACAAAAGGAGGTGGGACATATGGGTAAATTAGAAGGGATGCTTAGGTCAGAAATCGTCCGTTTAGCGAAAAGAGAGACAAAGAGAATAACGCTTCCGTTAGGGCGTGATGTCCGGGTTTTGAAGAATGTGGTCTCTCAACTTCGTAGGTCGGTCTTGAGTGTCGAAAAATGGGCCACCCAACAACAGAAAGAGATGAGAAAAGGGAAGATTCCATTAGAGGCGACACAGGATGAAGTGAAGAAATCCCGGTTCTCTCCTCGTCTGATCCGAAGTCTCCGAAAACGTTTAGGGATCAGCCAGAAAGAGATGGCCACCCTTGCTGGCGTCACGGTCGGTGCGATCTACCAGTGGGAGCAAGGAATCTTTGAACCCAGGGGGAACAAGAAAAGTGTTCTCGTGGCGCTCCGCAAACTGGGCCGACGTGCTGTGAGAAAGCTCCTCGAAGAAAAGGGGCCTGAAGTAAAAGAAAAGAGGATCGTAAGGCGCCGGCGCAAAAGGGTAAGAAAATGATTCAGTTCAATACATTCCTTCTGACTTTTCTTGTTCTTTTCTTATTGCGGTCGGGGACTCAATTTTATCTCCACCGACTCAACCTCGGTTACGTCCGTCAATACGGAACCACTGTTCCTGCCGTTTTTCAAGATACGGTGAATCAGGAAACCCTGGAAAAGATCTCAGCCTATACCATCGATTCTGACCGTTTCCACATGGGTGCCAGCTTAGTTCACCAGGCCTTCACCCTGGTTGTCTTGCTCTCCGGGTTTCTGCCATGGCTCACGAAGGCCATCCGATCTTTCGGATTTGGGTTGATGATTGAGGGGTTGATCTTTTTTGCGCTCCTCTCCCTCTTGGCAAACCTATCTCGCCTTCCCTTCGGCCTTTATGACACCTTCGTCATCGAAGAGCGATACGGGTTTAATCGAATGACCCTGAGGATGTGGATCTCAGACTTTTTGAAAAGTATGGTCATTCTTTTCCTTTTAGGAGGTCTTGTACTCTGCCTCTTTCTGACATTGGTGCTCCATGGTGGACAGGCCTGGTGGATATGGGCATGGATGTTGGTTGGTGGGTTCGAATTGATGATGTTATGGCTCTACCCCGTGGTCATTGCTCCTCTATTTAACAAATTTGAGCCGATCGAGAATTTAGGACTGGTGGCGCGCATCAGAAATTTGATGGAAAAGGTGGGACTTCGAGTCAAAGCCGTGCTGAAGATGGATGCAGGCAAGCGGAGTAAACATACCAATGCCTATTTCACGGGCGTTGGCAAGACAAAACGGATTGTCCTGTTCGATACTTTATTGGAATCTCATCCCGAAGAAGAAATTCTGGCTGTCTTAGCCCATGAAGTAGGCCACTGGAAGAAGAGGCATGTGCTCAAACAGATCATCCTTTTAGAGGTTTTGTCTCTTGCCGTCTTTTATGGTGTGAGTAGATTTTTGAATTGGCCGTTGCTGTATGAGACCTTTGGATTTCAGGAGCCTACGGTTTATGTTGGGATATTTCTCATCGGAGCCGTCCTCAGTCCCCTTGGCTATTTTGCCCAACCGCTAGAGTCAGCCATTTCGAGAAGGTTTGAACGCGAAGCAGACGATTTCGTATTAACATTGACGAAGACAGCGGAACCGATGCGGAATGCCCTCAGACGATTGGCTTCAGACAACCTGGCCAATTTGATTCCCCATCCTCTCTATGCATGGTTTTATTATTCACATCCTCCCCTGGTCGAGCGAATCGAGAGGCTCTCTCCCCGTTAAAAGATGATGAGGAGAGAGGGGGATAGGGGGATAAAGAGGTAGGGAGCGAAAGAATGAGAGATTGGGGAATGACGGGGCACAGGACACGGCTGTGTACCGAATCCCCTGCCTGCACTAACCTTTCCTGCGAAGACACGCATTCCGGCGCGCAGGCATGATACGTTATTTTTTTATTCGCTTCATTCGATGTCATTCGTTTCGTTTGAAATCTTAAAATAGGAGAAGAAAAATGGATCTCAGGGTTTTTGAAAATATGAATCCAACGGAACTAAGGAGTTACCTTCAATTTTTGCTCTGGCATTACCGAGTGATCGATGCCTTCTGGTTTCTATATGTGGCAGAGAAGTTTGATCAACCCACGGCCGAAAGGATCAACGAACAGGTCTGGGGTCGGGTTTCCGCGATGGCTGCCAAGGACCTGATCCAACGATTTGATCTAAAGGAGAAGGGGCTCAAGGGATTTGTCAAAGCCCTGAGATATTTTACCTGGACGATCCTGGTGGGTTATCAGATTGAAGAAAAAGAGAACGAAGTGATCATTACAGTCCCCAATTGCGTCACCCAAGAGGCTCGCATTAAACGAGGACTGGAGGAATTTGTGTGCAAAGAAATGCACCGAGGGGAGTTTGAAAGCTTTGCCCGAGAGATTGATGAGCGTATTGAAGTGGAGTGCCTTTTTGCTCCACCCGATCCCCATCCCAAAGACCTGTACTGTAAGTGGAGATTCACCTTAAGAAACCAAAGTTAGGAGTTGCAAGATTGGGCCCACCTGCCCCGGTTCCGACCGAGCCTGCCTGCCCGGTAGGCAGGGGCGGGGCAGGCAAGGCCAACAGGAATTAAATCTTCCTTAGGTTCGTAAATTCAAGAATTGTTCGATCAATCAATGGCAATGATTTATGAAATCAGTCAAAATTTTTTCTTCATCGAACGGGGATGGCTGAATGCTAACCACTTCGTTTTCAACGGAAAGAAGAAGGTTCTCATCGATACGGGTTATATCCGAGACTTCGAGGAGACGAAAGGATGGATAGAAGCCACAGGAATCGACCTTAGATCGATTCACCTCATCGTGAGCACCCACAGCCACTGCGATCACATCGGTGGCAATCAGGAGATTCAAAGAGTTTCAGGATGTCAGATCGCCATCCATAGGATCGATAAAGCATTCATCGACTCCAAGGATGACTGGTCGACATGGTATCGGTTCTATGACCAGGATGCAGCATTCTTTCCCGTGAGCATCTCGTTGGAAGAAGGAACGAAGATTGATCTCGACGCACTAGGGATGGACGTGATCCACACCCCGGGACATGCGAGGGGAGGCATTGCTCTCTATTGTCCTGAGAAACGGTTTCTCATTTCTTCGGATGCAGTGTGGGATGGGGATACGGGCGTTCTCAATACGATTGTAGAAGGGGAGGATGCTCCTTCATTAGCACTGGAGTCACTGGACAAAATCTCACGTTTGAACATCCATACCATATACCCCGGTCATGGGCCCATCATTCACGATCCAAAGAAAGCCATCCAGAAATGCAGGCGTAGACTGGAGAGTCTGATCAAAGAACCTCTCAAATTGGGAAATGATCATCTAAAGAAAATCCTCATCTGGGTTCTGTTGATGCGAAGGGGTTTCCTTAAGAAAGAATTTTTTAACTACCTGCTGACAACTCATTGGTTCAAAGCCGTGGTGGAACTACATTTTGAAGGCAAATATCAAGAAAAATTTGATGAGATCATGGAGGAATTCTTGAAAAGAGATGTTGTCTACATCAAAGATGGGTATTACCATACCACCGTCCGTCCCTGAGAATGTCGAGGAGTAGAATGATGCGGAACAGCCTTGCCCCCGAGGCACAGATAGATCTTCTCATCAAGGGGTGGATGTCCCATGACGCCAGATGGTTTACGGCAGTGGCAAAGCAGTTCGGGATCGAAGTTGCGAATCGATTAAATCAGATTGTAGCTAGAGAATTGGGACGGGTAGAAATGAAGCGGTTTATAAAGGCGTTGAATTTGTCAGACCCAAAGAACATGGAGGAATATTTGAGCATAAAGAGGGCAGCTATTTCTATGTACGGTCCCGATCTCATTGCATATGAGACAAAGAAACTTGATTCTCAATCGTATGAGATGCTTTTGGAAAGATGCTTTGCTCATGAAAATATTGTGAGGGCAGGAATAAAGGATCATTACGAGTGTGGCATCTTTGCAAGATTCCAGGGTTGGATCGATGCCTTGGGATTAGAACATGAACTCGATCCACCTTTGGGTAAATGTATGAAGGTTTTTGGAGAGAGATGCTACTATAAGGTCACACTTCGATTTATATAGTCCAAAAATAACATAGCCAAAACAAGGGACCCGCAGTTTCATTTCAATGCTCCGGCTTGATCTTGATGGTAAGCCATATAGACTAAATTCTTAGGGAGGAAAAGTATGGAAGGAGTGACCCGACCGATCTTCTATTTTAACCAGCCAGGGATTGATAATACAGATGAGGTTATTGAGATTGTCACCAAACGATTAAAAGAGGGGGATATCAAAAGTGTTGTCGTGGCAAGTTCCAGTGGAAATACGGGTATCAAGTTTGCCAAGAAGATGGCTAAAGAGACAAACTTGGTCATTGTAAGCTCCCATCCGGGCTTCTCTGCACCCGGTGTCTGGAACTTTGATCTGAACATCTTGAAGGAGCTAGAATCCATGGGGTGCAAAGTGGTGAAGCAGAGCCACATCCTTTCAGGTCTTGAGCGGTCCATCAGCAATAAGTTCTCTGGGGTCTCCCATACCGAAGTGCTGGCAGAAGCCTTACGATGTCTTTTTGGTGTTGGAATGAAGGTTGCCATCGAATGTGCCATTATGGCCGCCGATAGCGGGGCCATTCCCATCGATAAGGCCATAGCAGTTGGAGGAACCTCAACCCAAAAGGGGAGGGGGGCGGATTGCGCGATCGTTATATGGCCCTCTCACTTCAACAATTTTTTCGACTTCCGGGTTCTCGAGATTCTCGCTAAACCCTTCAGACGGGATACGGTTAAGAGTTCTTGAGTCTCAGAAGGGTACTTTCATCTCTAACTAACGCCCCACCCACTGACCCATAAAAATAGTCCGTGGGGAAGGTTACGGTTACGAAGCCCGTTTCGTAATTCGGTGAGAGTTACGTGAAAAGAATGTAGAAACGATGAACGTAGCCTTTTATTAACGATACGGGCATCCTTACCGTCACCGTTAGACGAAATCCTTATTTTCTAAGTAAATTCACAATGAGGAGGTAATCAAATGGCCGAACATCCGTTAAAGATTTTTGAGAAGATCGATCCAGAACTTCTGAAACTTGTTAGGGATACGAATTCATTTGCTCTCGCGGATGGGGCGTTACCCAGGAAGATTAAATTCCTCATCGCCATGGCTTTAGATGCGGCGCATGGAACGGTTGAGGGAACAAAATCTTTGGCCGAGCAAGCAATGAAAGCAGGTGCCACAAAAGAGGAGATCGCAGAAACAATAAGGATAGCCCAATACATCAGCGGGGTGGGAAGCGTCTACACCGCAGCCCGCGCCTTCAAGGAATTGTTTTAAACCGGGCCAATAGATTCAGACTCGACTCAGATACGCCGAACGAGATTTGACCTACTAGAAACTGTTGCATGGGCTCTTGCCTCACAGCTTTCACCTACAAACCTGCAGTTTTATCAAGGCGAAGCAAGTAACGATTATTAGTTGAAAGTGACACACAGGTCTCAGTTTCAAGCGACCGAGGCGCAAGCCGAGGGAGGGAGTCAACTGGATTCCCTCGGCAGGCGCCTCTTGGCCGGTTCACTTATGGCAAGTCCAAAATATTTTCGTTCGGATCTTTCCAGGGTGATTATTAGCACCTGGAGGGTCACTTCCTTTTCTTCCTCTTACCCGCTGAGAACCTACTAGAGCCTCTCCATCGCTTCTGCAGAACCTCTCACTCGAGGCGGAACAACTCAGGGGATCGGTTTGTGGCATACAAGCACACCCCGGAATCTATTGCTGGCATCTGGTGCTTCCAATCCCACACTGATAGAATAATTACGCCCAACATTGTCGACTATGAAGTTCAAAGATGTGAGGTCGCGTTGAACCTGGCCATACCCAGGAGCACCAGACGAACCAGCGCCATAACCAACAGCATACTCTTCGTGGTTATCCCAAAGGTAAACGCCAACGTCATAGGTGGCATTACTATCGTAGTAATCGAGAAAGATTTGTGTTATTTGTGCACCTACCGGTAAATGCACAGGGGCAGCAAACGACATACCTATCATACTTGTCCCTCCTGTCCGAAACCTCTCTGCCGCCATAAAAGTACCATACGTGATGTCTGAACGATAAGGCGTAAAACTTACAGAGTTGATATATTGACAGTTTTTGCCAGTCGGATCAACGTAGAAAGGCTTACCATTGCTCCAGGGACCATAAGCATTGTACCAAGCCCGTATCCACCATGTGTAAGTTCCAGGGGCCAGCGCTGTAGGCGCTGTTAGTGAGCAATTACCTGTACCAGAGGGACAACCTACTTCTTCAGCCGTATGCCATTTCCCGCCAAGGGTACCCGTAGAGGTATTTATCCAGATTTGATACCATGTCGCGTCTGCCACGGCAGTCCAAGTGTAAGTCGGTGTAGTGGTAAAAGTCTCCCCAGAAGGTGATATCAGGGTCGCTACTCCGGCAACAGCGTTTTCGACAGCGGTTTCCTCAGGCTGTATTATGAAGTTCGGATCGCCCAGGATACAAGGACGGGAAAGGTCTCGTGGATCACATTCGGTTTTTCCATGTGCGGGGAATAAAAAGATGCTGGTAAGTCCAATAACAGTTAAGATAACGTAGAATGAAAACAAATTTCTCCTCATCTCTTTTCTCCTTTCTTTAAAGTATAGAGCCATTATTCATGCGTTCCTTTGTCCCTGTTCTTTTGCATCACCTCCCTTAAGTAACAGTTCTTACAGAGGGTTTGGCTTTGTCGGGATCTAAACGCACCTACAGATCATGTACTTCAAGCATTTTCCATACCAAGTTTTCTTCTTTATCGTAAGTTGCCAGATCAACGCTATTTTCTTCCAACTTAAGAATTTTGTCCAAAGCCAAAAGTGGAAAAGATTTACATAAAAACCCTGAATCACTACTCTTAAACAGAGAGAAAAGGTCCCAACTTTTTAATGATTATTATTCCAAATATTGCATCATGAGGTGAGATTTAAAAATCATTCTTTCAGGAAGAACTCCACACCAACCTTGACCTTGTCAGTTAGTTCAAATCTTGACGAATTGAAGAAAGGGAACTAGGCTGTCAAAATGCCACCATCAAGTGAAGTTATTGTGACAGCAGGATGGGGGCAGCATTCGACCCAAGGATCAATACTCCTGCGTCAGGGCTACGCTCAAAATTCAAAAAATTCAAAAAAAGCAGTTGACAAATCTTTAGTCGGGTGTAATAGTGTTTGTGCGATGTAGAACTTAGTTCTATATGCAGAACAAACATGAAGCCAGCGAACCTCCCAAAAAAGTCTGTCTATAAACCTCTGGTCCCTGCGGTGGAACAGGCGTCCAGGATTCTCCTCTGCTTGGGAGAAGGCGACCGCTTCAAGATGAGGCTGACGGACATCTGCAAAGAAGTTGGAATCCATAAGAGCAAAGGCCATAGCATCCTGAACACGTTAATGAAGTTTGGACTTGTGGAGAAGGACCCCCACGCGAAAACTTACTCTTTGGGTCCCGCATTGATCTTTCTGTCGCGATACGTTTTAGAAAATCTAAATTATACGGATATCGTATCTCCGTTTCTTGAAGATCTGGCAAAAGAGACAAATGGAACGGCTCTTTTCGGGTTAATTAATGGTGACCATGTATTTGTTGTTGCAAAACGTGAAGGAAATCAGAATATCGGATTTAGCACTCGGCTTGGTCATCGCTTCCATATTACCTTAGGCGCACACGGTAAAGCGATTGTGGCGTTTTTACCTGAAAAGGATAGAGAAAAAGTATTGGCGAAAAAGAAGGTGTATTTTTATGGAGATCCGTCACGGCTAAACATGAAACGTTTAAGAGACGATCTTAGGAAGTGCAGGCAATTAGGGTTTGCACAGGATCTCGGTGAAATCACTCCCGGGGTTAATGGCGTGAGTGCACCAGTGTTTGACCTTCGTAATGAAATCGTTGGATGCGTCGTATTAATGGGTACCTTTCCTGAAAGCACAGTCGAGATATTCGGTTCCAAAATCGCCGACATGGGAAGGCAAATTTCTTATAAACTTGGAGCTGATTTGAAGACATTATGGAAAGATGGGAAGGGAAATAATTTAGAGCGTGCCGCTTAAGAAGAAAAAACGGCGATTCCCGTTTTTGAAAAGGAGGAGAACCGATGGAAGAGGTGAAAAAGATTCGAACCGCTTGTCGTAGTTGTCACGGAGGCTGCGGTGTCATCGCCCACGTCAAAGACGGCAAGGTGATCAAAGTGGAGGGGGATCCGAATTCCCCTATCAGTCACGGGACCTTGTGCAGCAAAGGCCTTTCCATCACCCAGTTGGCCTACCATCCGGATCGAGTGCGTTATCCTCTAAAGAGGAAAGGAGACAAAGGAGAAGGCAAGTGGGAAAGAATCAGTTGGGACGAGGCCTTAAATACGATTGCGGAAAAATTCAAGAAGGTGATTGCGGAATACGGGCCTGAATCGATCGTTGTGGGTCAGGGAACCGGCAGGGATTACGAAAGCCATCTTTACCGGTTTGCCAATCTGCTGGGAACCCCCAACGTTCTAACCGCTGGGCATATGTGCTATGTGTCAAGAGTGGGGTCCACCTTGATTACCGTCGGCACTCTGCCCATCGCCGACTATGAAGGTGAGCCCAAGTGTATCGTTATATGGGCCTGCAATCCACAGTGGACCAACCCGGACGAATACAAGGGAGAGAACTTCTGGAGGGCCTATAAAAAGGGGGCCAAGCTAATTTGTATCGATCCCCGGAAGGGGTATATTGCGAACCAGGCGGACCTCTGGCTTCCAATCCGTCCCGGGACAGATGCTGCACTCTCCCTAGGTTTTCATCGCGTGATCATTGAGGAAGAGCTTTATGATAAAGAGTTTGTGGACAATTACATCAATGGCTGGGATGCCTTCAAAGAAAGGGTGATGAAGGAGTATCCCCTAGAAAAGGTGCAAGAGATTACGTGGGTTGACAAGGATCTCATTCGGAAGGCAGCGAGGATGTATGCGACAACCAAGCCGGCTTGTATCCATTGGGGTGTCCCAACGGAACAGACCATCAATTGCGTCAATTATACACGGGCCACGGCAGGACTGATGGCGATTACTGGCAATCTGGATGCCCCAGGAGGGAACGCCCTTTTTGTCAACCCGCCCACACGCACGGTTGCTGAATTTGCCCGGCACAGGGATCTTTCTCCGGAGCAACAAAAGAAGAGGCTGGGCGGAGATCAGTTTAAACTCGGTGCCAGGGTGGCCCTGATTAATCCCAAGAAGGCATGGGATGCAATCGTCACCGGCAACCCCTATCCTCTAAAAGCTGGAATTCTATGTGGCAGCAATCCAGTGGTGACGAGAGCCAACGCCAAAGAGGCCTATGAGGCACTGAAAAAAATCGATTTTCTGGCTGTGATCGATTTCTTCATGACCCCGACGGCGGAGCTGGCCGATATCTTCCTGCCTTCTGGGACATGGCTCGAGCAGAACCATGTGGCCGACAACTGGAAAAGGCATGGTTATGTGCTGGCTAGGCAAAAATGTGTGGAAATCGGTGAATGCTGGCAGGACCACAAAATCTTCATGGAATTAGGCAAACGAATGGGCCAAGACTGGTGGGACACCGTAGAGGATGCGCTGAATTACCTGCTCGAACCCTCTGGACTGACCTGGGAGCAGTTTAAAGAGAAGGGATATCTGCGGGGCGAAATGGTTTACTATAAGTACAAGCAACGGGGCTTCTCGACCCCTACCAAAAAAGTGGAACTCTATTCAACCATCCTGGAGAAATGGGGATATGACCCTCTTCCTAAATATGTTGAAATTCCTGAGAGCCCGGTTTCCACGCCCCATCTCCTCAAAGATTATCCTTACATCCTTAATGCGGGGCTGCGAACCCCAACCTTTTTCCACTCGGCGAACCGAAATATACCTGCGTTGAGGGAGATCCGACCGGATCCCATTGTGGAGATCCATCCTGAGACAGCCAAGAAACACCATATTAAAGACGGACAATGGGTTACCATTGCCTCACCAAGGGGACGTATCAAGCAACGGGCAAAACTCAACGATAACATTGATCCAAGGGTGGTTGTGGCAGAGCATGGGTGGTGGTACCCGGAGCAGAAAGACCCGAGTCATGGTTGGAACGTATCGAATGTTAATATCCTTACAGATAATGCGTACGAGACTGTGGATCCCGCTATGGGCTCGACGAACCTAAGGGTGTGCTTGTGTAATATAGCTCCCTATGAGCAGTGAATCTTGATTACACACCTGTCTACCGCAGGCAGGGATTACAAAGAATGATTACAGAGATTTAGAGGAATGATTAAACAGGGTGCGGTTGAAGGTGGACATGTATTATCGGTGTCATCTCTCTTTTGAATCGGTGTGATCATTCTCTATAGGAGGAACGTGATGGGAAAAGTATCCTTAATGCTTAACGAATATGATTGTATGGGTTGCCATGCTTGCGAAGTCGCTTGTAAACAGGAGCACGGTCTTGGTGTCGGCCCGAGAGTGATCAGAGTGATTGAGAGGGCTCCCTATTTCAAGCCCTTGTTTTGTCACCATTGTGAAGATGCTCCCTGTGCCCTGGCCTGTCCAGAAAATGCGATCACCAAGGATCCAAAGACGCAGGTTGTTCTCGTTGACAGCGAGAAGTGCAACGGCTGTAATGCGGTGGTGGGCAAGTCTGGAGCTGAGAAGCAGGAGACCTCTTTGTGTAAGGTGGGGTGCCCCGCGCATATCGACGTCCAGGGATTTGTGAGCCTTGCCGTCAAGGGCAAATTTCAGGAGGCTTTACAACTCATCAAGCTTGCTAGCCCCTTTCCCTCCATTTGTGGCAGGGTCTGCCCCCACCCGTGTGAGTCTGAATGCTACCGCGATCAAATCGACAAACCCGTGGCCATCCATGCCATTGAACGTTTCCTGGGTGATCTGGATCTCAAAGCAAAGAAGCGTTACAGGCCAGATATTAAAGCCAAGAAAAAGGAGAAAGTTGCCATCATAGGATCAGGTCCCGCTGGTCTGACATGCGCCTACTATCTTGCCAAAGAAGGCTACAAAGTAACAATCTTTGAGAAGGCCAAGGTATTAGGCGGAATGCTTACGGCGGGTGTTCCCTCCTATCGTCTACCCCGCAACATCGTCGAGGCTGAGATTAAGCTTATTCGCAGTATGGGTGTGACAATGAAAACCGGTGTGGAGGTGGGCAAGGATAAAACGATCGCTCAATTACGTAAGGACGGATTCAAGGCCTTTTTCCTTGCCATCGGTGCCCAAGAAAGTGTCCGAATGGGCATCCCGGGGGAAGATCTGGACGGTATTTACCGGGGCCTGGACTACCTCCGTCAACTCAGCCTCGGAAAACCTGTGAGACTCGGAGAGAGGGTCGCAGTGATTGGTGGAGGCAATGTGGCCATGGACGCAGTCCGATCGGCTCGGCGGTTGGGGTCTGAAAAGGCTTTTATTATGTACCGAAGAGGTTTGGAAGAGATGCCCTCCACGCCGGAAGAGATTAAGCAATGTCGGGAAGAAAAGATTCCCATCAAGACCCTGGCTCAACCTGTACGGTTTATTAGTAATAATGGTCGGGTTGAGGCGATCGAATGCGTCAAGATGCGTTTGACCGAACCCGATGAAAGCGGAAGAAGGAAACCCGAACCTATCCTTGGTTCTGAATTTACGGTTAAAGTCGATGCTGTGATTACTGCTTTGGGGCAGGAATCCGATTGGTGCTGTTTGACACCTGAGTGTACCTGTACGGTAACCGAATGGGGAACCATGAAGATCGATCCCCTGACACTTCAAAGTGACGACCCGGATATCTTCGCAGGAGGAGACGCAGCAAGAGGCCCGAAGACCGTAATCGAGGCCATAGCAGACGGAAGACAGGCAGCCATTTCTATTGGCCGATACCTGGGTGGCCAGAACCTGCGATTAGGCAGAGACGTAGAATTGAAGCCAATCACCGAACCGCAGAAAGGGAAATACGATCGAACCCCGCGTGTTCAAATGCCTTCCTTGGACCCCAAGAAGCGGGTTAAGAACTTCAGTGAAGTCCAAAAGGGATTGACGAAAGCTGTGACTATCCAGGAGGCAAAGAGGTGTATCTCCTGTGGGACCTGCTGTGTCCAAACCTGTCCTTATGATGTGATGCAGTTCAATCACGAAGTCACGAAGGCGGTCAAGTGCGACCTCTGCGTTGAAAAACGAGGAAGAAATGAGGTCCCTGCGTGTTATGCGATCTGTCCAACTCGCTGCATTTTCTGGGGAGATCCGAAGAAGTTTACAAGGAACTATAAGGTTCTATAAGAAAAAAATAGGGTCCAGGGGTCCGAGGATTCAAGGATTCAAGGGGTTAAGAAAGGCTGTTCTTCTTTATTGGTCTGGAAGCCTGGGACCCTCGAACCCTTGACCCCTTTTGCTTTCCCAATATGTCCTCCGAGAAACGCGATCCCCTCACTTGGAAAGATCCCAAGACTGGCCTCGAATGGCAATGTGAATCTCCAGGTGAGATGACCTGGCACGAAGCTCAGGAATATGCAAAATCACTCTTGTTAAATGGGAAGAGGGATTGGCGTTTGCCCACGTTAGCAGAACTGGAATCCCTATTGGACAGGACCAAGGCACGTCCCGAAGGGCGACCTCCCATGCGCGAAGAGGTTCCTTTTCGAGATGAGTTGTCCTATTGGTCGTCCACGACTTTCGCGCGTGACACGCAGAATGCCTGGATCCTAATGTTCGACGGTGCCTACCTGCTTAGCTACTACAAGAGCAATTTGTACTATATCCGTTGTGTTCGAGGATAGAAAAGCTCGGGTTACGGGGACAACCGAAACGGGCTTTGGGGCCAGCCGGATAGGGCATGTTCAGATTTCGTCTCTTCCTGCTTCTTATCCACGTGGGCTCCCTTCCTTTAACCCTCAAGAGCTTTTCTTCCTTCGTGAAATGCCTTGATATTAAGTTCATGAAGTTTTGCTGCCAAGAGCTCCTTGATAGCGTCTGTCCACTGCTCTTCCTTGAATTCGGGAAAGAAATTGGAGAAGGCACCGACGAGAACAACATTCGCAGCCTGAATATTGCCGAGCTTTCTTGCGATCTCTAGGCCATCGACCATCCAGACATGATCCTTGTAATATTTCTTGAATGTCTTTTCAACGTTCTTGGGATACCCCATCTGTCCAAGGCTGACTGCGGGGGGTGGAATCACTTGCTTATTGATAATGATTCTTCCTTCCGGTTTCATCCAGTTGATGTAGCGTGCGGCTTCGAGGAGTTCAAAGGATAAGAGAAAATCTACTTCTCCATACTTGATCAGGGGCGAGTAAACCTTCTTCCCGAATCGGAAGTGGGTGGTTACGTCTCCTCCCCTCTGGGCCATTCCGTGCACCTCGCTTTTCTTCACATCATACCCGGCTTTGAGGAACACCTCGGCAAGGATATTACTTGCCAGGATAATACCCTGACCGCCGACTCCCGAGAGAAATATATTCGTGACTTTTCCGTTATCTGCCATGTTCCATCTCCTCACTTTGTGCCCGGGCCAATGGCTTCGAATTTACATATCTGAGCGCAGATCTCGCAGCCAACGCACTGGTCCTTGTTGATCGATGCGGTTCCTTTCCTCTTGTGTCCGTCTTTCGTCTGGCCTGCTCCTTCCTGCCAGCTGATCGCGGGACAGTTGATCTCGAGGCATACCTTGCAACCCCTGCACATGTCCATGTCCACCTCGTACACAGGGTGTTTGAATTTCTCTAAAGGTTTTGCCCTGCGGAGCAACATACAAGGGCTATTCTCTGTGATGATGACAGATGCGTCATCCCTGTTTACCTCTTCTCTGATCACTTCCATTGTTTCCTGGATCTTATAAGGATCCACTTTTTTCACGTGCTTAACGCCGACGGCCCGTGCCAATTGCTCATAATCTACCATCATAGAAGGTTCGCTTTGTATGGTATACCCTGTCCCCGGATGTTCCTGTAGTCCTGTCATCGCCGTGATGCTGTTATCCAGGATGATGGTCGTGGAGTAGCCTTTGTTGTACACCGCATCTATTAATGGAGCGATCCCCCCGTGGAGGAAAGTGGAGTCGCCAATGACTGCACAAATTTTTCCGAGGCCATCCTTGCCGAGTACTTTTCCTGCGCCATAAGCCCCCCCGATGCCGGCACCCATACACGTCGAAGCGTGCATCGCGGAGAGCGGCGGCGCAACGGCCAGTCCGTAACAGCCAATGTCACCGAACACAAAGAGCCCGAGCTTCTTAAGGGCATAGAACAACGGCCTGTGAGAGCAACCGGCACAGAGGTTCGGCGGTCGCCTCGGCAGGTCTTCCGGTTTGATCCTCACCTTCGGGGCTTTGTAACTTTTACCCTCGACAGCCTTTTTCAGTGACTGTTCGACAATACTTGGGGATAATTCACCGATGGCCGGGATCAGGTCTTTGCCATGCCAAACCTTCAAACCCATCGCCCGGATCTCTGTCTCAAGAAAAGGATCAAGTTCTTC
>SMTZ1_10003222_pt1 | contig 16992 bp, 18 predicted proteins | sample DeeMarSWOR136_30_FD_25667 | JGI IMG/M metagenome (IMG submission 25667)
CTCTAGAATGGTCAAAGGGGCGGAAATGACAGGGTAGTATAGAAAGGCTCTCCTAATCCACAAGGAGCCTTTGAATGGTGAAAAGCAGTTCTTCTATCCGGAAAGGCTTGCTGAAAATCCGCACCGCACCAAACCCTTCGGCTATCTCAAGGTAGGGCTCGGGTCCGATGCGGCCGCCTCCGGACATGGCGATAATCTTCACCTCAGGGTATTCCGATTTCAGATCGAGGATGGTCTCCATGCCCCCCTTTTTGGGCATGATGATGTCGGTGATGATCAGGTCAGCCGGCTTCTCGTGGTACTGTTTGATGCCCTCTTCACCGTCAGGAGCGACCACCACCTCATGTCCGGCACGCTCCAGCACACGCCGAAGCATGGCCCGCACTTCATCTTCGTCCTCTATAATAAGTATCCGTGCCACGGCTTTTTTCTCTTTACTTTACCAGAGGCCGCGGGTTTTCGTCAATAGAAGAAACAGGTCTGGTCTTTCAAGGAATCGGATGACCCGATAATGGGAGTCCCTGAATCCCCTTGCCGCATGGATCTTAGCTCGTGCCCATCCAGAAATGAAAATCTGCAATAATGGGCATTAGATGAAGTTTCCAATTCAGAAATGAGGGATTTTTTCGTTGAGCTAGTTGAGCACCATAATGCTAGAATGAGCTATGCGAAATCCCGCTGCTTTTTGGCCGGAAACCCGCGGAGAACGACGCTCGGCGGAAAAAGGGCCATTTCTGGATGGAAACTAGCTCGATTCCATGGGCTTGCGACTTTCAACAGCAGCGATGAGCGCTTCCCTTTTCCATTGCTTATAGAGGCCCACGATATTCCCTGCGATAACCAACGTTGCACCCATAATTTTGCCTAAGCTCATAGGTTCATGGACTATGAGATAACTGAGTATCATGGCTATGGGGACAAACAAGTAAAAAATGACGCTTGTTGTTATGGTGGACAAAACCGTTGTTACCCGGACCCAAAGGGTATGGGCAATAAAAGTGCACACCAACCCAAGGAAGAGAAGCCACAACCAATCTTGAGGCGGCAAACTCCACTCAGTCATGGGGAAGAAAAGGAGAAAAAAAAGGAAGCCAAAGAAAAACTGGCCAAAGGCTCGCATGGAGTGAGTTATGCCAGCATATTTCTGATGGATGACGGGAAGGGTTGCGTAAAATAAGCCACTCAGAATCCCTAGGCCGGCGCCCAAACTGGTATCATTAGAAAGGCTAAACGCCGGGATAATTAGAATGCTACCCACGGCAGCAAGAAGAACAGCGATCAGATCTGTAAAGTGAACTTTGTTTTTCCTAAAGAACCAGCCGAGCATGATCAGATGAACGCCATACGTGGATAAACCGATGCTGGCAATAGAGGCCGATGAGATCTTGATACTCAAAAAATGGGCCATCCAATGTGCACCAAAAAGAGAACCCAAAGCGGCTAGAACCAAAAGATCCCTCAGGCGTATCCGAAAAATCTCTCCCCTCATCCGAAGGAATATCAAAAGACAAAGCGATGCCGTGCCCAGACGAAATACCCCTATTGTAAAAGCGTTGGCCGATATGTACTTTATCGTCACCGGAACACAGCCAAAAAGAAACAAAGATATTGCTGCCTCAAGGAAGTTCTGAGTGACGAGAGTCTTTTTCTCCGTTCTCACCTTCTCAGCCAATTTCCCTTGGCTGGTCGTGTCTTTGCTCATTGAAGGACTCCCTCTATTACAAAGGCATCCGCCGCTGAATTTACCGCTCTTCCATTCACTGCTCAAGTTTTTTGTCTTCACTGGAGCGGTTTTCCGGCGTGTGAGTCGCCATTGGCGATGAGGTCAAATTGTCGTTGCAAAAGAGACTTTCCTTGTGTTAATTTCTGTTCTAATCTAGAGTTCCAAACACACGAGACCGGTGGTATGCTTCGTTTTTTATTGAAAAACAAGTACTTACGGCCTCGATGCTGAATTCCCAGGGATAAGGCTGGAGATACTCAGCGGTTATCCAGCGCTAGGGATTTCCTGAAACGGCTAGCGCCAAACATGGGTGCAACAGCCCCAGTGTGTCCGTGCCTTCTCCACCAGGTGTTCCTTACACAACAGGTCTTTGCATCCAATCTACTGAACGTGAAGTGATATCCAAGCAACGCTCTACACCATTATCTCAACCATGGCCACCGGGAAGCTTTAGTTTGCAGGTATAAAAAACCAAAAACGCCTCAATAGCCTGGAAAATTGTTTCTTTCCAAGATCAAAACCTCACTCAAACATAGAACTCACCGTCCCGGAAAAGGAGATTGAAAAGGCTAACAACGATGCGCATGCGGTGGATTTTGAGGAGATCCAAGCCGGTGAGGACCGGGTTGCAGCTCCCCGGCGTCCATTCGATCGCAACAAGAAACCACCTTGGGGTGCCATTCTGTGCCCGTCCCTCAGGACCCGGGTTTGGACGGACGACAAAACAGCTCACTACTTTTACCGGCAAAGCCATTGAAATTTAACCCCCGCATAGCGGGAGTTTTCTTTGGTTGAATAATGTAGACTCCCAGGGACCCTGTCCTATAAAGGATGCAGAAACAAGAAGGTTCCCTTTACGCGATTTCTTGAAGTGGGGAGGTTTGAAGGGATTTAAGAATTCTTATCAACCAGTAGCAAAAAGGAGGATGGTCATGAGATCAAATAATGCATTAGCCCGGATCCTGGTCGTTTGCTTTTCAAGCGTGTTGTTGCTTGGGTTAGGTCAAGGGGTTGGAATAGCCGCTGAGACTTACAAGGTTGGCGTGCTACAGCCTTTTAGCGGCGTGTATTCCATCTATGGAGAGGAAGCCTATGCAGCATGCCAGGTGGCAGCAGATCAAATCAATGCTGCTGGTGGCGTTTTAGGACGCAACATAGAACTGGTAAAGAAAGATACGAAGGTAGACGTTAGCACGGGCGTCAGGCAAGCAAAAGATATGATCCTCAGAGATGAGGTAGAGGCTATTATCGGCGTAACCTCAAGCGGCGTCCTGCTCGGAGTAATAGAGGTAACGAAGGAGCATAAGGTGATTCACATTTCCACTATCTCGAATACAGAGCTGGCGACGCGGGATCGAATTCATCCCTACTATTTCCAGGTCGTTCCCAATTCCTTTATGGAGTCTGAAGCCATTTCGAAATATTTGAGTAAAGTCCACTTCAACAACTGGGTGAGCATAGCCCTGGACTATGAATGGGGCCACGGAACAATCTCCCGCTTGAAAGCTGTTCTGGAGAAAACCAAACCCGATGTGAAACATATCGGAGAGTTCTGGCCCCCCCTCAAAGAGACGGATTTCTCCTCATACATCACCGCCACCTTGAACCAAAAACCTGATCTGGTTGTCGGGATCCTTGCTGGCAGTGCTTACCAGGTGTTCATTCGTCAAGCAAGTGGGTACAAGTTCTTTGAAAAGACCAGATTTCTTTCCCACGGCTTCGAGGGTGACGTGATGGCCTTGGGCCATGAATTCCCAGAAGGAATGAGATTTTATAGCAGAGGGGCTCCTTATGCACTAAAAGGCCCTATGATGGAAGCCTTCACATCGGCTTATATGAAAATCGCGAAGAAGTACCCCACGTGCTGGTCGATTCTAAGCTATGACTCCATGATCGTACTGGCTGAGGCCGTGAAAAAGGCGGGCACATTCGACCGCGATGCTGTTGCCAAAGCACTGGAGTCTGTGAAATTCAACACCCTTCGTGGTGAACTCTATTTTCGCGACATTGATCATCAGATGAATAGTCCCCATTATTTCGCAACGAGCTACTATGATAAAGAAAAAGGTTTCTGCTTGGGCAAGGATGTTGTTGTCATCCCCGGTGAGGAAAATTTCCGAAGTGCTGAGGAGATCAAGAAAATCAGGGCTGAAAAGGGAGTGGAATTTACTCCCTGGTCCTCCCAATAGGGATTCAGAGATTAGCCACTGCAATGCCGTAAATTTCCAACTACCTGGTCGGCCCAATCACCTCTGTGCTGGTTGGGCCGACCAGGTCTGACCACCCTTGACAGAGCCGGTGAATTCTTGGATTTGTTTATTAATCAAATATTTAGCGGGTTAGTGAGAAGCGCTCTGTATTTTCTTGTCACGTCTGGACTAACCCTTCTATTTGGCGTTGTCGGGACACTAAACATGTCCCATTTTAGCCTCTATATGATCGCCTCCTATGTCACATGGAGTTTTGCGAGCCTTTTGAGAAATTATCAATTTTCCTTCTGGGCAGCCTTCTTCCTGTCCGCTTTGACCATGTGTTTTTTGGCTTTTATCATCGAACGTCTCGTAATGCGTCGGCTCTATAAACGCGAACTGGGAGAGCAGCTTCTGATCACCTTTGCAATGGTCTATATCCTGGATGACCTTGTTAAAATGATCTGGGGATCAAGCCCCCTCTTTGTTACTAGGCCCCCCATTCTCACCGCTATTGCGACTTGGCGGAATGTCAACTTACCCGCTTCTGGAATATTCCTACTTATCTTGGGCTTAGCCTCTGGCCTTGGAACATGGTTGATGCTTTCGAAAACCAGACTCGGGCGAATTTCGCGAGCCGCATACTCATACAAAGAGATGGTCTCCGCCCTAGGTATACCGATTCAGCACATCTATTTAGCCATGTTTATCCTTAGCGTTTTTCTAGCAACCCTGGCTGGCATTGCCTGGACAGTTATGGGAATGGTGGACCTCGGCCAAGCTCACTCTCTATTAATCGAATGCTTTTGTGTCATGGTTATCGGTGGAATGGGAAGTTTCGCAGGGACAGCCTTAAGCGCTCTTATATGCGGCATGACCTATTCGTTTGCCATACTTTTTGTGCCTAAGCTTGCCACCTTGTTGATCTTTCTACTCGCTGGAATCATTCTTGTTATCCGACCGTGGGGTTTGCTGGGAAGAGCCGGAAGATTGCATTGATTCGAGCTGACCTTTCCTTGAGGGAACGCTGTGAGACATAAGTGGTTAGTTACCTCTTTTCTTGGCCTTTTTTGGATCTTCTTAGGACTGGTGCTCGGAGATTTCTGGTTGCACGTGGCAACGGAATGTCTGATCATGATGCTCTTTGCCATTAGTTTTTCATTGCTTTATGGTCACACCGGTTTACTGAGTTTTGGGCAAGCAGCCTATTTCGCTGTCGGCGCGTACGGCTTTGCACTCCCTTTTATGCGGTTCAGTGTGCCTTTTCCCGTATGCTTCTTTATCGGGCTTGTTTCTTCCATCCTCTGGGCTTGGATTACAGGCTACATTTGTGTGCGACTTGCTGGGATCTATTTTGCCATTATGACCGTCGTGGTGACTCAATCCACTTTCTACATCATTTTTCAATGGTATGGTTTTACAGGCGGCGATGATGGCATCCAGGGTATTTTCCCCCCGGGATTTCTGAGTAATCCCCATTGGTATTACTATTATGTACTCGCTATCGTTGCAGCGGCCTTCATCATATATTACAAGATCATCAATTCCCCTTTTGGATTGTCCTTAAAGTGTATTCGGGAGAACATGGTGCGGTCCCAGTTCGTCGGTGTCAATGTGCATCGCCACAGGCTGAGAGCCTTTATCATCGCGGGCTTTTTCGCAGGACTCTCAGGCATCCTCTTCGCGCCCTTCACTCGCACAGTGGTTCCCCAAATGGGAAACTGGACTTCATCCGGTCATGCGGTTTTTATGGGGATACTCGGTGGTGCTTCCCAATTGCTGGGGCCTATGGTGGGAGCTGTCGTTTGGGTCTTTCTGGATGCCTTTGTGGCAGGCTTCACCGAGCACTGGCCCCTGATCATAGGCCTTGTTATTTTCACCATTGTGCTTTTTATGCCTGGTGGTTTGGTGGGTCTCGTGACGTCCTATCTTCGTACTGCCAAGGATAAAAGACACAGCGAGACATGGGTGACTCCTGAAAGTGAGGGTTTTAAGTGAGCGTGATCCTCCGTACGCAGAGCCTTACCAAGAATTTTGGCGGCGTGACAGCGGTCTTGGGGGTGAACTTAGGTGTAAATCAAGGTGTCACGCATGCCATCATCGGGCCCAACGGGGCTGGAAAAACCACCCTTTTCAATTTGATAACTGGGTACATGGAGCCGACCGAAGGGAGCGTCTTTTTCAAGGGAAAGGAGATTACCCGTCAACCTCCACATAGAATTTGCAGACTCGGGATTTCAAGATCGTTTCAGTTGACCAACATCTATCCAAAACTGACGCCCCTCGAAAGCGTCCAGATGTCCCTGCTATCCTTGAAAGGACTGGCCGGAAATCTCTATAAGTCATCCGGCAGCCTGCTGCGGGAGGAGGCAGAGAGGGTTCTCGAAATGGTGGGCCTGATCGACCAAAAAAACACCATAGGGGACCTTTTATCCCATGGGGATAAGAAGCGCCTCGAATTGGCGATTACTTTAGGCAATAAGCCTGAGCTTTTGCTTATGGATGAGCCAACAGCGGGGATGGGGCCGGATGAAACCTGGGCAATCGTTGACCTCATCCAGAAGCTCCGAAAGGAAGAAAACCTTACGGTGCTCTTTACAGAGCATGACATGAATGTGGTGTTTGATATTGCAGATCGAATATCTGTCCTCCATCAAGGAACACTGATTTGTGAAGGTTTCCCAGAAGAAGTGCAAAATGATACAAAGGTGCAGGACTGCTATCTGGGAAGTGCTTCTTTAATGACTTCTTAGGATCTGTGTACGCTCATATTCTGGAGAAGACTGATGCTGCTTAAGGTAGAGGGAATCCATACCTATTATGGCACCAGCCATATTCTTTTCGGGGTGAGTTTAGAAGTTGAAGAAGGAACAGCTGTGGCCCTTCTGGGTCGCAATGGCGCGGGAAAGACAACGACGCTGCGGAGTATCATGGGATTGGCACCACCAAGGCAAGGACGAATCATCTTTCTGGACACGGATATCACGGGCCAACCTGTTCATCGCATAGCCCAGATAGGGATGGGATACGTGCCCGAAGATCGAATGATTTTTCCAGACTTGACCGTATGGGAGAACCTCACTCTTGGTCTTCAGCCAAAAAGAAAGGGAAAGTATACTATTGAAACGGCCTATCAAATCTTTCCCATTCTAGAAAAGATGAGACACCGGCTGGGGGGAATGACGAGCGGCGGTGAACAGCAGATGCTGACCATTGCTAGAAGCCTAATGACAAACCCTAAACTGCTTCTTCTGGATGAACCTCTAGAAGGCTTAGGCCCCTTGATCGTTCGGGAACTGGGAGATCGAATTCGCTATCTCAAAGATGAAGAAAGCCTCACGATCCTTCTTTGCGAGCAGAATGTAAGATTTGCGACGGAATTATGCACCCGTATTTACATTATCGATAAGGGATTTATTCGATTCAAAGGAACCACAGAAGAGTTCAACAAAGACGAAGAGGTGCGAGAGAAATTCTTGCTCGTCTATGGAACAGGCCGGCGAAAGCAGCAGAACGGCTAGTCTCGATTTTCCTTCAGTCAGGAGGTGATCACTGTGAACGTAGGGAATATCATTCGCTTTGACGCCCGCAATTATCCGAACAAGGAAGCCCTTGTTTGTGGCGAAACGAGACTGACTTACGCACAACTCAACAATCGGGTCAACAGCCTTGCGAATGGTTTGCTCAACCTTGGCATAAAGAAAGGGGATAACGTTGCCATCATGCTCCAAAATTGCTCTGAATACATAGAGATCTACTTGGCTCTCGCCAAGCTTGGAGCTGTAGCGGTCCCCCTCAATTTCATGTACAAGGGAATGGGATTAAAGTTCCTCATGGATAATTCAGATGCCAAAATGCTGTTCCTGGAAGAACGAACCAGAGAAGACGTTGAAAAGATAAAGAACGATCTGACGAAAATTCAGTCTCAGGGCTACATCTTCGTTGGAGCGGACATGCCGCGAGGTTATGTTTCCTACGAAGATCTAGCCACGGGACATTCAAGAGAGGAGCCAGGCGTTCCTGGAAACGAAGAAGATGACCTTCTCATCCTTTACTCATCCGGAACCACAGGTCTTCCAAAAGGCATTGTTCTCACTCACAAGACAAGACTCACTTATTACCACTGGTGCGGCCTCCGGTATGGTATGCGTTTTCAAGATGTACACTTGATCAACACACCCCTCTATCATAACATGGCCTGCTTTCTGTCTATCACTCAATTCTATACAGGCGGTACATTGGTCATCATGCGCAAATTTGATCCGCGGGAAACCTTAGCAACGATCGAACGCGAAAAGGTGACCGGTGTATTTATGGTCCCGACCCAGTATAATCTTATCATGGAGCTGCCCGAACGAGAGAACTACGATGTGAGCAGCCTTAAATGGCTTCTTACAGCAGGATCGCCTCTTTCTACCACCACCAAGCAGTTTATCTTAGATTTCTTTAAGTGCGAACTTTACGATATGTACGGCCTGACGGAAACTGGCCCATTTACAGATATGTGCCACCACCTTGAGCCGGAAAAGGTCAGATGTGTCGGCCTACCCTTTTTCCATATGGAGATGCGAGTGGTCGATGAGCAAGGCAGGGACGTTCCACTGGGCGAGATTGGAGAAATTGTTGCCAGAGGCCCACTCCTTTTACGCACCTATTACAAAAACGACGAAGCCTACAAGGCAGCAATGAGAGACGGGTGGTTCTACAGTGGAGATTTGGGCAAAGAGGATAAGGAAGGCTATCTTTACCTTGTGGATCGCAAGAAGGACATGATATGCAGTGGCGGCGTCAACATCTATCCATCGGATATAGAGGCAATCCTTCATTCCCATCCCAACATATTGGAGTCCGCTGTTATCGGTGTCCCGGACGCCAAATGGGGTGAAGCAGTCAAAGCCGTTATTGTCCTGAAGGAAGGGCAAGATATGTCAAAAGAAGAAGTCATCCAACACTGTAAAGCCAATTTGGCGGGATACCAGGTCCCCAAATCTGTGGATTTTGTTCCATCAATTCCTAGAAATCCCTCAGGGAAGGTATTGAAAAAGGAGCTTAGAGCCCCCTACTGGGAGGGTCAAGAGGCAAAAATATGATTTAAGGATCTGTGGTTTATCGATTATTGAAACTTCGCGCGCAGAAATCTGAAATCAAAAGCCCGTCTTGGGCTACCTAGGGTGACATGGTCAGCTTTCAATGCAATCCCTTCATGCCCTCATCAAGTGCATTATACATTCCCCTGTTCGATAAGAAGATGCCAAGGAGAAGAACCGAATTGACCGGGAAACAAAGGAGTTAGAAATGCAGCTCATAGGAGACATGCTCGATAGCGCAACAAAGGCCTACCCCGAAAAGGAAGCCATGATTTTCGAAGGATCAGGAATGACTTACAGAGAGTTGACGGCGGGTATTAATAGATTGGCTAACGGCTTGATGAAACTGGGAATAGGGAAAGGCGATCTGGTTATGGTCCAACTTGTGAACGGGCCTGAAATTATTATGTCTCATCATGCCATAATAAAGGCTGGTGCCATTGTGGTACCTTTGAATGTGATGTACGTGGCCCATGAAATCACGTATATTGGCCGGGACACAGGGGCGAAAGCCATCATTGTGGATAGCAGATTTCTACCGGTCTTAAAAGAGGTCGTTCCCGAGTTACCAGACCTCGAGCATGTCATTGTTTTGGGTGATAATGTCATTGAAGGAGCCCTCCGCTTTGAAGACGTCATTTCAGGGTCCTCTGACAAAATCGGGCCATATGATGCAGACTTCGATAATATGGTTAGCATTATCTATACCTCAGGCACTACTGGACGGCCTAAAGGGGCTACACAAACCCATCGATCCATACTTGCCAATGTTCGTTCTTGCTGTGACTTTAACAAATTCAGCCATGAAGACCGGTTGCTATGTGCCCTCCCATTATTTAATAATTTCGCCATTAACGTGGTCATGATGTGCGCCTTTTATTCAGGCGCTACACTCATCGTGGTGGATAGATTTGAGGCCGAAAAAGTCCTTAAAAACATGACAGCGCATAAAGCCACCTATTTTGCCGGAACACCAACAATGTTTGTTTATTTGCTCCAGGCATATGATGGGAGCAAGCATAATCTTGATTCCTTAAGGGTCGTCAATTCAGGAGGAGCGCATTGTCCAGCTAAAGTCATTGAAGATGTGGAAAAGACCTTTGGCGTCATCCATATGGATGGTTATGGTCAAACCGAAGGCTGCGGATTTACGACCTTGAATCCGATCGTCGGGGGCAGAAAGCGAGATTCGGTCGGCGTACCCCTCTCAAACGTGTGGATCAAGATCGTTGATGACAACTTTGTTGAACTGCCAGCACGAAAAGTTGGAGAAATTGTAGAAAAAGGGGATGTTTTCTCCATCCACGGTTATTGGAGAAGGCCAGAAATCAATGAAGAGACGTACAAAAGAGGATGGTTTCATAGCGGAGACTTGGGGTATGTCGATGAAGATGGATACCTGTATGTGGTGGACAGAAAGCAGGATTTAATCATAACGGGGGGTGCCAATATCTATCCCGTTGAGGTGGAAGAAATTCTCTATACCCACCCGGCGGTGGCGCTCACCGCAGTCATTGGGATACCGGATGAAGTCAAAGGCGAACTGGCCAAGGCATACATCGTGCTTAAGGAAGGAGCACGTGCCTCTGAACAGGAGATTATTGATTACGTGAGAGAGAAGATCGCAAAATACAAAGCGCCTAGAATGGTGGAATTTGTGAAGGCTCTCCCTCAAGGTCCCACTGGAAAGATTTTGAAAAGAGAGCTTAGGGCAAAAGTGTTGAAAAAAGAATGATCTTGCAAGAGTAAACACGCTTGCTGCGGGTATGCGATTTGTCTGGAGCTCCCGAACCCCTGAGGGCGGGGAGCGCCCACGCCGGACCGGCCAACCTCAAAACACGGTCTACTGCAAATAGGTACGCGCTCCCACGTACCGCGCTGCGTAGTATTTGTCCGAGAGGGAATTGACCCGGATGGTCTTGCCCCTGCCCGGCGCATGAACGAATCGGCCGTCCCCTGTGTAAACACCCACATGAGACACCCTCCTCATGCGGGAAGTTGCAAAAAACACGAGATCCCCCCTGTCCAGTTCACTTCGCCCCACCGCTGTGCCGACCTCGTACTGCTCCCTGGAAGATCGCGGAAGATTCAAACCGTTGTATTGGTAAACCGCCATGGCCAGACCGCTGCAATCAAAACCATTATCCGGTGATGAACCGCCCCAACGGTAAGGGATGCCGATGAAGCTTTCCGCTGTTTCAACAATCTCATTTCTGAGGTGGGCCGCGCCGTAGATTCTGGCCTTGGCAGCAGCATAATCCTCAGGGCTGACGATGTAGTACCCATCGATCACGCCGGCTGCCGCAAGACTCTCCGCCCTTAATCGGGCTCCCTCCTTTGAGGGAAAATCACCGAAACGCACCTTGTAAAGCCCTGTTTCGTGATGAAAGTAATAGGCGCTCAGCCCCTGTTTCTCCAGGGACTCCGTAAGCCGGACCGCGTTGTCCACGTTCAGGAAGGCCCCCACTTGTATGGAATAGCCCATGGGCGCCAGTTCTTTCTTGGGCTTTTCCGGCGGGGGGATCGACGGCGCCTCGACCACACCCTTGCCCGCACATGCTGCTGCAAGGAGCACCGAAGCCATGATGGGCATTCCCCGGTGCGTTATTCTCGCCAAGATGGTGAAGGTGATCTTCTTCACGGTGACCTCTTATGCTTCCGAATCCTGGCTGTGAAAGGACCCGCAAGCCCATAAAAACTTCATGTCTCCCTGAGGTTATTCTTTGCTGGACTCCGGCATGTCCTCAGCCCTATACATTGATTCACAAAAGTTTCGGAGAAAACGAATGAGCATACGGGAATAAGCATTTCTTCAGATTCTAGTCGGGACGGGCTACCGGGTCATGTAATGATAATGCACTGGGATCAACTAAAACTTATTTATACTAATTCTATTTGTATTTGTCAATACTGATAAACTTTACCTTATTCAAGGGAAGTTTAAATTTCTTGGTATCGTTCAAAAGTGTTTGCATGCCGAAAAAACACGGCATCGACGGCGGAGGCCATGACCTTTGCGGTCCCTGTCTCTTTCTTCGAGAGCATCTCCATTATCTTCGGAGGCGCTGGTTTAATCTTTGAGGGTTTAACAAAACGCGGTGGATGTCTTCAAGAGAAATTCTGTTAGGGCTTACCGGGCGTAAACCCTCAAAGATCAAACCAGAGTGTGCTTCCGAGGAATCTTTTTTGGGAGATGCTCTTTCAGAAAGAGACAGGGACCGCACTGGGATGAAAGCCCTGAGCCGTGCCTGTCCTGTCGCAGACCCTGTCGGAGACCCTGAGGGAACTCGAAGGGAGTATAATCGAAGGGAGCCTTCAGCCATGCGCCCTCGGTTTAGATCTCCCCTTGGCTCCGGCCCTGAGGGTGTAACGCTCGAAGGGAGGAAAACCGCCATGGCCGGAACCGGGGGCGCTGTAAACGAGAGAGGGTCCATGCCAACACTTTTGAATGATACCAATTTTTTAGTTTTCCTTACACTCAAAAATGTGAAAGAAATGCCCCGTCTATGGAACAGGAACAACTCACATTAAAAAAGGTATTTGTTTTCTGGGTGCCGCTGGCGGCAACGTGGCTCATGATGGCGGTGGAGGGGCCTTTTCTGGCGGCCGTGATTGCCCGTCTGGCCGACCCGAAACCCAATCTGGCCGCTTACGGTGTGGCCTTTTCCATTGCCGTGCTCGTGGAGTCGCCGATCATCATGATGATGACCGCCTCCACGGCCCTCGTGAAAGACAGGCTTTCCTTGCTCAAGTTGCGCAACTTCACCTATGCGCTCAATGGGGGCATTACACTCATCATGGGATTGATTCTGGTCCCACCGCTTTTCACCCTCATTGCTGAAAAGCTGCTCAACCTACCGGGCGATGTGGCACACCTCACCCACTTGGCCTGCCTCCTGCTCCTTCCCTGGCCGGCTGCCATCGGTTATCGCCGCTTCTACCAGGGCATTCTCATCAGAAGCAACTTGACACGGAGAGTCGCATATGGAACGGTCGTCCGCCTGTCCGCCATGATCTTGACCGCCCTTGTCTGCTTCACCTTCTCTTCATTGCGTGGGGCCGTGGTAGGCGCCTTGGCCCTCTCCATTGGGGTCTGTTCCGAAGCCGTTGCCAGCAAACTCATGGCACGCCGTGCGGAAACGGCGCTCTTGTCCCGGCATTCGCCCCAATCGAGCAGAACACCCCTCACATACCGCTACATTGGGACGTTCTACTACCCTTTGGCACTCACTTCCATGCTGGGGCTCGGGGCCTACCCCATTGTCACCTTTTTTATGGGCCACAGCTGTATGGCCATCGAGTCCCTGGCTGTGCTTCCTGTGGTCAATGCCTTGGTGTTTATCTTCAGGAGTATGGGATTGTCTTTTCAGGAGGTGGGCGTTGCCTTGCTGGGAGAAAAGAAGGAAGGTTACAAACCCCTTCGGGACTTCGCAGGGGTACTTGGTTTTTCAGTGACGGCGGCCCTGGCGGTCATCGCATTCACACCCTTGGCGTCCATCTGGTTCCGGGAGATCTCGGGGCTTTCTGCAGAACTTTACAGAATCGCGGTCACCCCGACCCGGATCATGACCGTCATGCCCGGTCTCATGGTGTTGCTTTCTTTTCAACGCGCTCTCCTGGTGAACAGCATGAATACCAGACCGATTAACACAGCGACCATGATCGAGGTCACCGGTATCGTTGTTTTTCTGATTATCACGGTGAATTTCCTGGACCTGATCGGGGCTTGGGCAGCCGCCATTTCCCTTCTCTTGGGCCGGCTTTTTGCCAACACTTACTTGTTTGCGCCCTATTGGGGAGAACTGAACAAGTTGGAGAAACCTGCCGCAGTAAGCTGACACAGCCTCAGGGCCGACTAGGGACAACGGGGGCACGAGGTCTTTTCCGATGCCCCTGTCGCCGTAGCTGCGTCACTTCGGGCTCCCCTTGGAAACAATCCTCTGATCTTGGAAAGCCGGTGGCAGGGGAATGCGCTTCCAGGCTTTGATGAATTGCACCAGGAAGTCCACTTTTTCTTCAAATCGGGCTTCTGCCTCCTCGGGATCCGCTTCTCTGGGATCGTTCTTCCCGTATATGCCGCTCGATGTGAACTCATGCGTATCGGGCTCCACGCAGGCGCGAAAGATCTGGCTCACCAACTCATGGTCCTCCCTGTCGGGGTTTAGAAACGCCATGAGCTTGGGGTCCATTTTCAAGGTGGCCTTCCATCCCTCCAGCCTCCACATCTCAACCAGGTCGGGGAACAGATGCAGCGCTGTCCCGGTCTCCGTAGGACCGCTGTGAACATCCCAGTGCCGCTTCTGCCTGTCCTCGTGAAGCTTCCCTATCTCCGTGTCACTCGGGCCGCTGGGCGCTGCCACCATGACCTTGAATTCTCGCTTTGCCAGTTGAGCAAAGAGGTTCACAATATGGGTGTTGCCACCATGAATGTTCACCACCACAAAGCGCTTAATCCCGTGACGGGACAGACTCTCTACCGTATCCATCAACACGGACAAAAGGGTCGTCTCTCTGAGTGTCATTGTCCCCGCGAAACCCATGTGGTGCGGGGAGTAGCCCGGGAGGCACGGATGAACGCACACGCTGTTCGTTCGTTTCGCCACCTCGTGAACATATCCCTGGGCCGTAAGGCTATCCGTGCCCAAGGGCAGGTGGGGGCCATGCTGTTCCAAACTCCCCACGCCGACAAGCACCACCGGCGCCGCTTCCTCCTTCAACCATTCTTCAAAGGCCGGACGTGTCAGCTCATAAATCCAGAATTTCGAAAGCATGGCATCCTCCTAAGAGCCAATGGGCGAAGCCTAATATCATCAAAAATATGAGAAGGCCTTGTGCCTTACACCCCCACCTTCGGCCGCTCCTGACTATCGGCCCTAGAGCCGGGTCAGATACCGCATGTTCTCCAGGGATCGGCGATATCCGGTGTCACTGCGCAGAGCATTCAGGGCCTTATCCATGGTTTCGAGCATGAGCGACTGGTCCTTGGGAAGCTGCCCGTAAACCGGGACATAATTGGACACATGGTCACTCAAATACTGGGACGTCACCTCCAGCAATTCGATCATTCGGCGCTGTTCCTTGATTATGCTCTCTGGAGAGGCCAGTTCAAATGAGCCGTCCTGGACTTGATCCCAGAGCGGCGACCCCGGGGTCGGGACATAGGTCCGGATTCGGATGAAATGGGGATCCACCCGGTTCAAAACAGCCGCTGTCCCTTCGGCATGCTGGATCCACCTTGCCTCTCCGCCGATCCCTGCGAGCACATAAAGGCTCACCTCAAAGCCCGCCTCTTTGGCTCGGGTCGCCCCTTCCACCATCTGTTCCGGCGTTGCCCCCTTTCGAATCTCTTCGAGGAGTTCCGGGTCGCCTGTTTCCAGACCGATATGGAGGCGGGTCAGACCTGCTTCCCGGATCATCCGCAGCTGTTCCACGGGTTTCTTGGCCAGTGTTCTCGACCGGGCGTAGCTTGTCACCCGCTCAATTGACGGCAAAGCCCCGTAAAGATACTCCAGGATCTCCACAAGGATCTTTGAGTCTAGAATGAGGCTGTTCGAGTCGCCGAAAAAGACTGTAGGGGCATAAGCGCCGTAAAACGCCTTCAACGTATCAATATCCCTGAATATCTCCTCCACAGGCCGCCTTTCGAAGCGCGTACCCTTGTACATGGAACAAAACGTACACTGATTCCACGGGCAACCCCGGGTGACCCGGAGCAAGAGACTTCCCGCTTCGCTGGGCGGTCGATAGGGAGGGCAGTCATAGTGAGGGTAAAAGTTCATTTTTTATCCATACCTTCCTTTATTTAATCATAACTCGGGCAATGGGAGGATCCGATTTCAATGGCTCGGAGTCTGCTGGATTAATGGAAGGAGTAATTCGAGTTGAATCTAGGGCTTTGGCTTTTTCCAACACTCCAATCCTCGAGTACTCCAAAACCGGAATTCCCCTCTGGGGGCAGCCCAAAGCCGGACCCTCAGGACCGGATCTTTGCACTCTTAGTGTACCCGCTTTCGTCTCTCGGGACCGGCATATCCTGCGCTGGCCCTGCGCAGCCTTCGATCCACTATGGATGAAAAAAAATTGTCCATGAACCACTTTAAGTCATGCAGGTTGCTGAATTCCTTTTCCACCACTCTCCTGTCCGTTTCGATGGTGAGCCTCATCTTCACGGCCCTCACCGATTCCCTTCTCCCTTCAAGCGATTCCACACGCCCGCGTTTGGCTCGGGACGGGCTGCCCTCCACGACATCTTCAAAAGATTCAACCCGGACATTTGTGGGAGGGGCCGGAAATCTCCCGGCCTCCACAGAGCGCTTCTCTTCATAAACCCGCGTGCCTGATTCCCCTTCAAGCCTTATGGTAAGACTTGTGGTTTGGCCGCGACGGTCCCGGTTGAATTCGATGGACGCCACACTTTCCAATCCCCTCAGCGTGAGCGTCCTCAGATCGCTCAGTTCAGCGTGTTCGGTCTTTGAACCTGCATAGGGAGGACGACGGAAACGCGCAAAAAATACGAGCGCAACAATCACCCCGATGGCAACTCCGAGGACTAGAAAAACAATATCTGAGAAGCCCACTTCAATGGTCATTGGTCACCCGTCATTGTCAGGGCGGTGAAAAACGCCCATCTGCCATTCGACAGGCTCATGGCCCTGAGCAAAGCCGAAGGGCTGCGTTGCGCTCATCCCTCGTCGCTGCGACGTACTCCCAATGTACGACTCACTCCTCGGGTGAGTTTATCCTGAGCTTGTCGAAGGACGCGCCTTGCATCTGAACATTTTTCATCACCCTGCCGGTGTCTTCATGCTTATTTTGATTCTGAACTTTCGTCGTTACTTGGTGTTTGGATTCTGACATTCATTTCAAATTTTTCCCGCTCCTTACTGCTTGCTCATTCTCAGTGGTTGTTCAACTTTAGGCACTTCTTCTTCCTCAATTCCTGAATTCCTTCATTCGTCAATCGTCAATCGTCAATCTTCAATCCCTTAATTCC
>SMTZ1_10009908_pt1 | contig 16985 bp, 13 predicted proteins | sample DeeMarSWOR136_30_FD_25667 | JGI IMG/M metagenome (IMG submission 25667)
AAAAGTGGCATTGTAACCGCTATGGTAGGGCTATTGAACGCACCTTCGGGAACCCACCTGTTTCTGCGATTAAAGAAAGAAAACCGCTTACTTAAAATCAGTAGCGGAGATAACATGGATGGTTCAATGAATTTTATCCCCAAAATGAATTATACCGAACTTAAAAAAGGATATAAAAAGGTTTTAAAAACTATTTACTCGCAGAAAGAATACTACAGACGAATTAAAAGTTTTCTAAAGGAATATAATCCACCAAAAATCAGACCAATAAGAATAAATATTCAGGAAGTGCTGGCATTTATAAAATCATTATGGATTTTAGGAATTCTGGAAAAAGGCAAGCGATTTTACTGGAAGCTGCTTTTAATTAGTCTGTTTAAAGAACCCAAAAAGTTCCCGGTCATCATCACCATGGCCATTTATGGTTTTCATTTCCGGCAGGTTGTAGGAAACATTGCTTCTGAATAGCCGGAAATGATAATTCATTCTTCCATCTGGTAGAAAAAAACCTTCAAAAGGTATTTCATCTGACTCGGTAAAATATTGTTATTATTTAACCTCCCTGCCTAATAATATCAATGATATCATTTTTTTCCTGTATAATAATTTCATCTTTTTGCAATTATAATCAAAAGCAGAATTGATTTAACTAAATAGCAAATTTTAAATTGACTAGAGAGCGGAAATCGTTTAATATTTTAGATATGTACTAGATTGTAGTTAGCGAAATTTCAAATAATAATGAAGGTAATATGTTTGACATACGGATTAGCGGTATTTATACTCCTCCTGTTTTCATGTGAAAAAAATAGCTATGAGCGGGGGCCATCCAGTCAACTTACAGTTTCACTGACCGATTGGGATCAAGAATATTATCAAAACACAAACAGTTGGGGCTCAGTGAATGTCTATTTCTCCATTAAAAATACCGGAGATGTCACAATCCCAAGTTGGGAAGTTGGGGTGGAAATTTATATTGAGGATGGGGAAATTATAGAATACTGGGAGGAAGGTGAACAACTGCAAGTTGGTGAAGAACTTGGAAAGCAGGTGACATTAAATACCGGGGGTAAAAAAGTAATCCGGGTGAAGCTGAAGAAAAGAATTCTGGATATTTATTCCAATTAGAATACCTTTTTTCGAATAAATTTGGGTATATTTATTAATTTTCTTTTGATCATACCATTCACTCAGCATATTCAACTATAATATACAATTCAGTATTATTTTCTGAATAGTTATATTCTGGCAACTCGCCCCCTTCGCCCTCTCTCTCTTAAAGAGGGGAGTCCGGTTGACTTAGCTAGTGGTTATCCCAAAACAAAGTAACAAAAGCATTTGAAGGAAGGATTTATTTTGAAAGCTTCATTCTCAGCTAGTAGAACTGATCCACCCCTTTATCCCCTCCCTTAAGCAGACCTAAATTGTCCGGTTACAAAACTTATTAACTAACGTCCCAAGGTCCAGCTTACTCCCAGCGAGGGTAGCAAGTGAAACCAGTATTCCTTGGTTTCAACCAGATAAGGTATTCCATCAGGGTCGATCCTTCGGCTGAATTTAATATTTCGCAGGTTATCCCGATTGTACATGTTAATTATTGCCAGAAAAATAGACAGGCGACTTCTGGTAAAATAGAAATGACGGCTCAGCTGTAAATCTAACCGATGATAAGGTGGAAATTTGGATCCGTATAAATTGTCATAAGCAAAAATATGTCTGTTGCTGCCGTCCGGAAGTTGTTGGGAACGTACTACCTGACGGGTATATGGCCATCCAGTATGATACTGCCAGGAAAAATTCAGATGCCAGTGGCGGTTTGGACGGAAATTAAAATCAAGATATACAGTATGACGCTGATCAAATTGATTGGGAATGACAGAGTCTTCCAGAGTGTATGGTTCTTCGCCCGCATAAATGATATCCTGTACTTCCTCATCCGCATAGGCCAAGGCATAACTTGTCCAAAAAGAAATTTTCCTTCCCGGATCATATTTTAAATAAAACTCAAGTCCCTTTGATTTTGCTCCATTAAAAGTCATTGAGAATCGATCTTCCTCGACTTCGGGAAACATTTCAATGGTATTGGAAAAAGTACGATGGTCGGGCCGCAGATCAGATATATTTTTATAATAGGCTTCCAGACGGAAATTCAAGACATTATGAAAAGTATGTTCCAGTCCGGCAACCCAGTGTCTGGATAATTGTGCCGGAAAAAAGTCTGTCTCACCATAAGCCACCTTAATTTCATGCATTCGCTGACTTTGATAAAAATATCCCCAACCACCACGTAAAAAAGTCTGCTTTCCCAAGGTATAAACAAAATTAACACGCGGACTGAGATAATGGTCATCTGTATATACATTATGGTCATATCTTAATCCAACTTCAATAGTAAAAGGTGATAAAAGCCTGAAACGATTGGAAACATACCCACCGTATCTTGCTCCTTCTGGATTTAAATAGGCAGCCGTCGAATCAATAGATATCACATAATTATTCTCATCAATCCAATTCCGTTGAGATAAAGTGTTTAAATAATCATAATTAGCGGTTTGATAATTATAATAAAATCCCCATTTCAAAAACCAGTTATCGAGCAATTCAAGGTCCCAGTCCTGTTTCAAACCAAAAATATCAATCTGATTTTCATCCGCTACTGTATAATGTACTACACCAGTATAATCAAAATAACCAATGCCATTACGGGTATGGCTCAGCCGGCCAAATGAGAAGATACTTCGAATTAACAGACGGGAATTTATGATGGAATTCAGGGTGAACCAACCATAAGAATTTCCATATCTGGTATTGAGTCCATCATCATCATCATCCACAAAATCAACTTTATCACCTGAATGAAGAATATTCACAGAAATTGTGTTCTTATGACTTATTCTATATCTCAGTTTACTAAATACATCATAATAGATTGGCTGTGGTGGACTTTCTTCTTCCATTATCTTCAAAATCACGTCTAAATATCCTCGCCGAGCAGAAAATAACCAGGATCCTTTGTTTTGATGAAAGCTGCCTTCTGACATGATCCGGGCATTCATAAAACTGATGCCTACCTCAGTCCGGAACTGATCGGCATCTGAACTATTTGACTTCATATTAAAAACCCCACTCATACATTCACCGTACTCGGCCCCGTAACCACCGGTATAGAGATCAATCCCTTCAATTGCTTCTACATCAATGATACTCAACACACCACCATATACATCTTTCAGATGAAAAGGCTCGTAAAGTTCCTGTCCGTCCATGAGAGCCAATATTTCTTCACTTTTACCGCCCCGTATGGTAAACTTGGCAGAAAAGTCGTTTGCAGAAACGCCGGGTAGCCGGGTAATAGCCCGATAAATATCTTCTCCAAACGGTATGGTCTCCAGACTTTGCTTGGTAAGTGTCTGTCTGACGATCGGCTCTTTACCCATAACCGCAAACTGACCCGGAGTGACAACTATCTCATTTAAATGAAGCGGTGCGGGATCCAACGCGACATCCAGGACGACTTGATTTCCCGATGAAATAATTACATGATCAAACCGTTTTTCTTTATAACCTATGTAAGAAAATTCTAGACTATACTCCCCCGCTGGTAATTTAGAAATAAAATACTCACCATTAGTATCGGTGGTCCCTCCCATCCCTTTACCAACCACCACAATATTCGTCCCTATAAGCGGATTTTGTGTTTCTTCATCTATGACCCGTCCCTTGACCATGCCAGTTATTTGTTTTGATTTCCCGGAAGGCTTTATGATAAGTGTGCCATCACTGTTCATCATCAATTTAGCACGGGCATCTTTTAACACGGCCAGTAAAACATCCAGCGCTTTTTCCTCTCTCTGGTCAAGATTTATTTCCTTATCGAATAACATCTGACTTTGATTATAATTCAGATGAAAACCACCCTGTTCGGCGATAATACCAAGTGCCTGGTCAATGGTGGTCTCTTTGAAATGAACTGTTATTCTATTTTGCAGGAATTCAGGAATGGTTTCAGGTTTACCGGGATTTATTTCACTAAAGTATTCTGCTTTTTGGGAAAAAGCTACAACTGGTACCAACAGAAAAAGTAATGTTAACGGGATAAGGTATAATTTTATTAAATGCATTTTAGATTCTCCTTCCTTTTATATTTATCAGGAGGATCATTAAAAAGAGCAACTAAATTTTGCATTACTTCATCACAAGACGGTAGACATTGCCAGCCCGATTAAAATGTGCATCCACTAAGGCACCTATTAATATCAAATGATCTTCCAAGGGTTTTTCTGTTAAATGTACTGTCAGGCGATCATCAATAACAGTTGAGTCTTGTACCTCAAATTTCACATCATACCAGCGCTCTAACTGTACTAAAATTTCATGCAATGGTTTATCTTCGAAGTAGACCTCGTTGCGCATCCAAGACCAGGATTTCCGAACGTCGACCAGTTGTGGTACGGTCGGTTGTCCTTGCACCGGTAAGGTGCTGGCAAATCCCTCGCTCAGGGTAACGGATTTATCAATACCCTGTTTCTCAGGATAGAGTGATACCCTGCCCTCTGCTACGGTAACAGTGACCCTGCCTTCTGCCTGCCAGGCTCTGATGTTAAACTTTGTCCCCAATACTTTGATAACAGCATGGTCTGCATTAATGATAAATGGTTTTTCCGGATCAGAGGTTACTTCAAAAAAGGCCTCACCAGCTAAAAATACTTCACGCGTATTACCTGTAAATTGGGAGGGATAACTTAATTTACTGCCTGCGTCCAGGACAATTTTAGTACCATCGCTCAAGGTAACATTATCACGTTGAGCATTTCCGATGGCAATTGTTTTAATTTCAGAAGGCCCTCTCATTCCAAGCAATACTAAAATATCATCTGAAAAGAAATAGAGAGCAGATAATAAACAAATCAGGAAAATGGCAGCATATCGCCAAACCGGGACAGCAAAAATAGGTGAGGCAAGTGGCCATTTCAGAATTTCTGGATCAGGTTTTTTTTCAGCTTTAATTGACTTTTCCCTCAAAACCTGATCAATCCCGGCATTTTCTGACAATTGCTCCCAAAGTTGCTGGGTGTCTGAAATTTTGATTTTTGGTTCAGTGACATTCCAGGCAGCTCTCAAAGTTTCAGTAAATTGTCGATTTCTCGGATCCGCCTTCAGCCAGACTTCCACTTGATTTTTCTCCTGGTAATTACACTCTCCCGATAAAAATTTAGCAAGAAGTCGCCAGTTTATAGGTACGTCCATTTAAATAACTCCTTTTGTCTTCATTTTTAAAATCATCTATTAATAATACCCTTCAAAACCAAAATACCCTGACAAGAAAAATAATTTTATATGATTATTCTCTTAGCATCGTAAAAGTATTATTAAAAAGTCATTCCTGTTAAGGTTAATTAATTCGAGGACAAAAAGAGAAACAGTCATCTCGACCGGAGTCCCGGCTCGTCTGGCCGGGACGTAATGGAGAGATCTTAAGGAATAGTTCTCTCAACTTCCGAATACTCAAATCTCTCATATTTTAATTTAACTTTTTATTCTGATTGCTCGGTTTTTCTAAAATTTATTATTCTTGATAAATAACTGAATGAATTGAAATCCCGCAATCAGAGATATTGATCGAGTTTATCACGCAGATGTTTCAATGCCCGACCCATCTGGGTCTCGATAGTCTTAATGGAGAGGTCTAAAATCTCGGCAATTTCCGCATAAGTTAATCCATCGAAACGATTCATTGAAAAAATGAGCCGGCATTTATCAGGGAGTTCTTTTATGGCTTGGAAAACAGTGGTTTCAATTTCTTTGGTGTTCAAGGTTTCTTCCGGGGTTGGTATATATTGGTGGGAAAGGTGCATTATCATATTCCCCTGGGATCTGACACCCTGTTGACGTCGTTGTTTAAGCGCCTGGTTTTTAACCGCTACGTAGAGATAACTTTTTATATTGAGGGTAGGGTTCAGTTGTTGTCGGTTTAACCAGATTTTTAAGAAAATATCCTGAACAACATCCTCGGCTGTTGTCACATCATTGACAAAACGCAGGGCAAAACGAATGAGTGGCTGACAATAGGCACAAAATAATTCTTTAAATGCGGTTGAGTCACCAACTTTTATTCTTTCGACCCTTTGCTTATCTAATGAGGATTGCTCCGGAGTTGATTTTTTCAGGTGGTTTATTACCATCTGATTGAATGACCCTTTCAATTAACTTTAGGCTATACGGATATTTATTTAAAATGTTGAGGAAAATAAATTATATTGTCTGATTAAATTTGTTTCACTCGAAGCCTAACGGGTTTGATAAATCAAACCCCTACATATATTGTTTTTTCCACATGGTTTTGATGAATCAAATCCCTACTATTTGTTTTTGGAATTTGAGGGATTCTTTTTATCCACTAGCAATTTCGGGTGGTTATGGAGGATGTATTATCGGAAATTATCTAATGACCTATATCATTTCATACCAATATATATTCCACCGAAGTAAGGAATCAGCCAGATCAACCAAACGATAATGCTATATCGATGGAAGCTTTTTCGCACTTGCTCACTCCCCCTTTTTATAACAATGGTAGCCCACAGGGCGTGAGCGAGCATTAGCCAGAGAGCGATCTGTCCGGTCAGTGTGTGAATATCAAGCAGATTGAAAGGCCCTTTGGCCATCAGGTGCATGGTCCAGGTTCCTGAGATATCGAATGTAAAGCCGGTCCAGAAGGCAGCCACATGCCATAGTTTGAGGTAGCGGGCGATGCGTTCAGACCATACACCCACGGAATAGAAAAACAGGGCGAGCGTGATAAGAGTGGAGGATACAATAATGAGCATAGATATATTTCCTCGTGTAATTTACTAAAGTATATCACTCACACTATGCAATCCGTAATCAAGTCAACGTTCCCTGCATTTGACCGCCGCTGGTAGACTGGTTTTTCGAAATATCTCAGATCTGACGATCGGTTTGAGTCAATTGCTATATGGGATTTGGGACTGATTTACTGATAGGTAAAATTAAATCATATATAAAAGAAAACCTTTGCAGATACAATATTTGCAAAGGCTTTATTCAGTTATAATTTAATGGAGATAGTGGGAATCGAATTATTTCTTTTTTACTTCCATTCTTAATCTCCATCCTTTAGTGAGTTAAATAAAAACCAAGTAACACAATATTTAATCACGAATTTTATGTAGTTCTATGGGTAACTTCTTTTTATACTGATTGAAATCCTTATCGATTGTATAAATTGGCAAGTCATGATTTGCGGACATTGCACAGATCAAAAAATCAGTATTTGAACCTTGAATTCCTGCCTTTCTACAAATATTATAAAATTCTACCGCTTTTTCATAATCGTGTGTTTCAATTGAGAGGTCCGGGAAAGCACTCAGATAGTTCTTTAGTTTATTAAATTGTTGTTTGGTTTTAATTCCTGAAAGGATCTCTTGACGAATAGGACCGATTAACTGAACTCTCACATCCTTTATTAAACTGATAAATTCCTGAACAATAGGATTATCTTCTGGCTGTCCCTTGCGCAACGCCAATGACCAAATACAGGTATCAACCAATACTTTCATTATTTTCTTCTGTGACCACAGCTTTCTTGGTTTTATGTTTTCCAATTTTTCGAGCGTTTTCAATAAGTTCATCATCTATGGCTAGATTGGTTGGCATGTTCATTCACCTTTTTAATCAAATATTACACATATATATGTGTAAAATCAAGTGTAATATTACTTTTCTGATAAATACAATCCATTAGAATGGTTTATCGGAAAATGACAGATTCATACTGCGATAAGCTTCGAGTCTAACCTTAATGTTTTGAATAAATAGGTGGATTCTATTATATAGGGTGGAAGTAACCACTCCCGGAATCCAATTCCTCTAAAATTATATGTTTAGTGGAGACGGCGGGAATCGAATTCTCCGTCTGAGACACCCATCAAGTCTTATTTTTTCAATAACTTACAATTTTCCAATAATTTTCCAAATATACCATTTTGTGCCGTTGTGTGCGGTTATTTCCAAAAATGGTGACAGTTTTGAGACTAAAAACAATTTATTACCTGCAAAAAACTTGAAGGAATGATTTAATAGGTCATGAGGTGCGTGTACAATTTTCGATCTATTAGATTTGAATTGGGCAGGCGTAGCATGAATCACCGTGTGAATTATCTCTGAGACAATTCGATTTCCTTTCTTTATCACTAGAGTTCTTTTGTCGCGATATATATTCTAGCTTCTTTTCAATCCTTTCGATGAAAACTACCCATTCTGTTTGAAATTTTATACGTCACCCCATTTCTATTTCTAAAAACGTTTCAATTTCACACGCAAATACAGCATAGAATTTATTTGATTGAATATATTCTCGTTAGATGGGAGGATCAGGAGATGATTGATCACTTATACACATTGCTCAATAGATCTCAAGTCTGGATCAGAACAAATTATAATCTTGCTTTCTATCGCTATCTCCCCTATTATGCATATAATCTGAATTATTAGTCTTTAGATTTCGTTGGTAAGTATTAGTTTGCAAATGCAGAGAGAATTTTGACCAAATTAAAAGTATAATATAACACAAAATGTTCAATAGTTAATACGAATTATTGTAGTAGAATTCGGAACGACACTGATAAGGAGACTTGGGCTATGAAAGAATTTATTGAGTATGTTGTTAAGCAATTGGTCGATAAACCGGATGATGTACGGGTAACAGAAGTAAGAGGCAATAGTGTGACTGTGTATGAATTACATGTGGGTGAGGGTGATATGGGTAAAGTGATTGGAAAAAAAGGCCAAACAGCATTTGCAATACGTAAGCTTTTAAGCGCTGCTACTGCAAAAAAGAAGGGGACACGAAGCATACTGGAAATACTTGAATAAATCGTAAACAATACTAATGAGGTTATATCCGAATGAGCAGATTTTCTGAAAATCGTGCAAATCAGTCTATAGATAAGTATCTTCAAGAAATCGGACAGATACCTTTGATAACTCCGGAGGAAGAAATTCAATTAACGCAGCGGATCAAGCAAGGCAATCAGCAAGCATTGGAAAAGTTAACTAAAGCAAATCTTCTTTTTGTGGTGAGTGTTGCAAAAAAGTATCAAAACAAAGGACTTTCTTTAGGTGATTTAATCAATGAGGGGAACTTAGGGCTGATGATAGCAGCAAAGCGATTTGACGAAACCCGTGGTTTTAAATTTATTTCTTATGCAGTTTGGTGGATTCGCCAGGGTATTTTGCAGGCTTTAGCTGAAAAGACACGAATTGTCCGTCTTCCACTGAATCGAGTTAGCGCACTTACTAAAATTGGAAAAGCATATGCAACCCTGGAACAGGAATTTGAACGTGAACCAAGTGTTAGCGAAATTGCAAACCAAACTGACATGACCGATCTTGAAGTTACAAATACCCAAAAAATTGCAGGGCACCATCTATCCATGGATCTCCCTTTTAACAAAGGCGAAAGCAATAGCCTTCTTGATGTCATTGAAAATGATCATCAGCCGCCACCCGATGCTGATTTGATAGAGGAATCTTTAAAAATAGAAATAGAGCGTGCGTTGGCAACATTGACAGGGCGCGAAGCAGAAATATTACGGTTGTATTTTGGTCTGGGCCAGCGGCATCCTCTAACGCTTGAAGAAATTGGTGAGCGCTTCAATCTGACCCGGGAAAGGATACGGCAAATCAAAGAAAAAGCGCTTCAACGGTTAGGTCATGTTTCACGCAGTGGAGCTTTGCGTAAATTTTTAGGCTGACAAGGGTGTTACACATTCATATAGAATAAAAATGAATTATTATCTATACTTATTACAAGGAATTTTCGCTAGCGTTACAACGCGGTTTATTATGCCATTTACCCACCCAACTCTTGACAAATGTTCCTTGTTTTCGTATACTATAGAGTCTCCTATAGTAAATTGTTATGTATGGGAGAACAGAACTTCTGCATGTGCAGCATACGGGGGTTAAATTTAATACTTCTTCCTGTATATTGGAATTGATATTTCTTCCAAACAGATGGTCTATAGTCTTTTCTAAACATGGCATTTATGCAGGATAGAAATCAGTACGTTAAATTAGAAAAAGAAACTTAACTCTGTACTGGAAATCCTTCAATAAAAATAAGAAGTCGAATATGAAAAATTTTATGGATAAGGGAACTAAGTGTCTTCTGGTTCACCCAAAATGTTCAACCAATAGTTATTGGAATTATGTTGAAGTATGTAAAATAGTAGGTGCAAAATATCCAGCTGCACCCTTAGGATTAATGACAGCAGCGGCTTTGTTACCGCAACAGTGGCAGTTTAAATTAATTGATACAAATGTGACGCCTCTTCTGGATGAACATTTAAAATGGGCAGATATTGTAGGTACGGGAGGTATGCTGCCGCAACAATCAGGAACACTCTCTATCATAGAGAGAGCTCATAAATTTGGTTGTCCAGTTATCGTGGGTGGTCCGGATCCCTCTTCTCAGCCGAATTTGTATCAATCATCAGATTATCTTGTACTTGGTGAGGGCGAAATTTCTATTCCCATGTTTATTCAAGCGTTGAAAAAAGGCTGCACGAGTGGCGAATTCAAGTCGGATGAAAAAGCAGAGATGACTAGGGCGGTCATTCCCAGGTTTGACTTAATTCGTTTTAGAGATTATATCCAGGTTGGAATCCAGTGTACAAGAGGATGTCCCTTTAATTGTGAGTTTTGCGATGTTATTGAAATGTATGGCAGGAAACCTCGATCTAAATCCCCTGAACAAATAATTAACGAAATGGAGACTCTTTATGATCTGGGTTACAGGGGTCATATAGATTTTGTTGACGACAATTTTATCGTTAACAAAAAGAATACCAGAGAAGTCTTACTTGCTATCAAAGAGTGGTCTGAAATACATAATTATCCGTATTATTTCTCAACCGAGGCTTCCATTAATCTGGCAAATGATGATAATCTTATGCAGATGATGAAAGATGTAGATTTTCGATATGTCTTTATCGGTATTGAATCACCTGATAACGAAGTACTAAAATTAGCGCAGAAGCCATTAAATGTTAATGCAGATTTAGTAAAAACTGTTAAGAAGTTAAATTCGTATGGTATGATAGTTAATGCAGGTTTTATTATTGGTTTTGATCACGAAAGCAAAGACACTTCTGAAAACATGATCAAATTTATTCAAGAATCAGGGATATGCATGGCCATGCTTGGAAAGCTGTATGCACTACCTAATACTCAATTGACCAGACGTCTACATAAAGAAGGAAGGTTGTTTGAAGAAGGGTCAAGATTAAGAAATATCAATACCGATATAGATCAATTGACCAGTGGTTTAAACTTTATAACAGTTAGACCCCGGATAGATATATTAAAGGACTATGTAAGAATCATAAATTACATATACAATCCGAAGCACTATTATGAAAGAATAATCACAACCGGCTTAAATTTAAGACCAGCCAATAAATATAAACCAAGCATTACGAACATATTAAAGAGTATAAAAGCATTCTTAAAACTCTGCAAAAAGGTGGGATTTAATAAAACAACCGGCTGGTTATATTGGAAAATGTTTATGAAAATTATTTTCAAAAATCCAAAGGCAATTGAAGCGACTGTCAATCTAGCGGCAATGTTTATACATTTTCATAATCAATCTGAATTCATCATTGAGCTTACAATCACAGAGATTAAAAATATTGAGAATTATGGTGAGGATAAATACAATAAATTAATGCTGCAAACAGAAATAAATTCAAATCGCCACAAAGAACCTATACCATCAATTTAAATTTAATAATTGTATTTGTTTATGGAGTCTACATATACAGATTCCAAGTTTAGGCAGCCAAGTTATTTTTACAGTTAGAACTTACAAGTGTAATTTGAAATCAAGAGACACATTCCAAACGAAAGTGGTATTATAATTAGCGGAGGTGGATGGTACAATTTTCGAACCATCAGATTTGAATTAGGAAAATTATGAATTATGGAAATCTAACCCAATCTGCTTAAATCGGCGGAAAAAGTGGACCGATCAGCTGCCCTGGCATCTTTCGCCGCCAGAGGCAATTAAACATCCGGAAAACAACTCGCTCTCACGTACTTAATCCCGTTTTAGACGGAGTGGGTTTAAAACACTAGATAGGCAAATTTTTTATTTGCTTTTTAATATTTCATCTCGTCTAAGAAGCCGATGACCTTCAAAGACTGTCAATATAATAATCTCTAACTTTTGTACCTGATATACTAACCGGTAATTCTTGATCAGAATTTCTCTTATGAAGGCATTAGATATTTCTGGAACGATTTTGCCAATTCTCACATTGTTTTTAATTAATTCACCTCTCTCTATGAGATAGTCAACAAATTCTTCAGCTCTCTGGGGGCTGTCTTGAGCAACAAAATCTTCAATTTCAATCATTTTATTATTATCTGACGGTTAAGGTTAAGCGGCCCACCAGGCGGATCTGCTTGATACTTTTATTACCTATTTATCCCAAACCTGAAGGAATAATTTAAAGATGTGTTGTTCAATTTTTGCCCCAAATATAATATCTATTATTTCCTCAATGCCATCTCTTATTCGCTTCCATATCTTAGTCAGAAAATAATTGTTTTTTGTGGAATTATGATGTAAGATTACAAATTATTATATATAAAATAATAATTTCTCATTTATTGATCACAGCAAGGAATTAGTTTAGCCAGGCGCATGAAAATTTAAGAATCACTTTTTATTTATGGCTGCATGATCAATTTTAGAATGATGGTTTATGAAAATAAGTTGCTATAGCTCAACAATAGTTAAGACTGATTTGAAATATCCCAGCCTGCTTACTGATTTTGTACTCAGACCTGAATTGCCCAAATAAAAAATTCGGCATTTCTATATGAAAAAGTCCGATAAATACTCAAGAACACTTGATGAACATTTAAAGTTTGAATCGCTTCTTGGTGATCTTTCGGCTCGTTTAGTAAATCTGCCGCTCGAGTCTATCGACGCGGCAATTGAATCGAGCATTAAAGCAATTGTCGAATTCTTCAAGGTAGATCGCTGTCATCTTGGCACTTTTTCGAGTGATCATTCCAAAATTGTGGTTCCGTATTTCTATTCACAACTAGGAATCGATATTCCACAAATTACCGATGTCGATCAAAATTTTTTGTCATTTATATACGAAAGTATTAAAAAAGATAAATTGCTCGCTTTCTCAGACATCTCAGAACTACCCGATCACGCAAAAAAAGATCGTGAGGTGATTGAAAAAATGAGTATTAAATCCCTGCTGGTCGTTCCCCTGAAGATTGATGATATCGTTCAATTCGGCCTTTCTCTATCCACAATTAAAAAGCATCGGCAGTGGAAAGAGTATACCATCAATCATATTAAGATTGTAGGAAATATTCTGGCCAATGTGTTGCAAAGGCGAATCATACTAGAAGAAATTGTTAAGGAGAAACGCTGGAGTGAATCTATCATTCAGGGTATGCCCCAACTGGCTTATGTTTTTGACTTGCAGGGGCGGTTGAAACGCTGGAACAAGAACGTAGAAGAAATATTGGGATTTATGGCTGAAGAATTACAGAATAAATTTGTCGGCGATTTTATTGCAGAAGCGGACCGTGAGAAAGTAGTAACTACCGTTCAAGCGGTGTTTAAAGATGGTAAGGAACGCCAGATTGGGTATGATATACTAAAGAAAAACGGTGAAACGATACCCTATTATGGGTCGGGAAAGCTGGCCGAGATCGATGGGGAGTTATATATGATTGGTATGACCATTGATATGAGTGAGTTGAAAACGGCTCAGAAGCAGATTGAAACACAGCTGGAAGAAATAAATATCCTGAAAGATCAACTGGAGGCAGAAAACCTTTATCTGCGCCAGGAGTTAAAAAGCAGTCATACTTTTGATGAAATAGTCGGTGAAAGCAATATTCTGAAACATATTCTTTATCGTATCGAGCAGGTTGCACCCCAGGATACCACGGTCCTGCTGGAAGGTGAAACCGGAACCGGAAAAGAACTATTTGCCCGGGCAATCCACCAAAGAAGTAGACGGAGTGATAAACCAATGATCACGGTTAATTGCGCCTCATTACCAGCTAATCTGATCGAGAGTGAATTGTTTGGCCATGAAAAAGGCGCTTTTACCGGCGCCCTGCAAAAAAAGATCGGGCGATTTGAGCTGGCCGATGGAGGTACTATTTTCCTGGATGAGGTGGGTGAAATTCCCCTTGAACTTCAATCGAAATTACTGCGTGTACTCCAGGAAGGCACGTTTGAACGGATCGGCAGTGTAAAGACGATATCTGTAGATGTTCGGGTTATCGCCGCTACCAATCGTGATCTGGAGCAGGAAATCAGCCGGGGCCGTTTTCGTAAGGATTTATATTATCGGCTCAATGTTTATCCAATTACCATTGTACCGCTGCGTGAGAGAGTAAGCGATATCCCGCTTCTCGTAGAACATTTTGTCAAACGGTTCAATCAGAAGATGGGAAAAAATATCACGCGAATTCCCAGGAAAGTTATGGAACAACTGAAAATATACGAATGGCCGGGAAATATTCGCGAGCTTGAGAATATCATTGAACGTGCCGTGATACTCTCTAAATCTTCCACTTTATCTGTTGAACAGCTGCAGACCCCCGATTATGCCGCTGAAATAAAACTCCAATCATTAGCGGACCATGAACGGGACTATATTGAAAAAGTGCTTGAAAGAACCTTGTGGCGTATTGATGGACCTAAAGGTGCCGCCCGTATCCTGGAAATGCATCCCGAAACCCTGCGCTCCCGCATGCGCAAACTGGGAATCGCAAGACCTACCTTTTCACAATAACAATCATGATATTTAGTAATTTCCATGATATATCATGGATAATTATACCTCTTTGATTCCCTCCATTACGAGATATATTAGCTTAACTCATATGATAACAACATTTTATCAGTTTTAGGCATTTTCTGGCACAATACTTGAGTAATAATACCCATGTTCGCGTCACGTAAATGAGTCAACTTCTAATATTAAATATTACTGTGAATGATGAAAAGAAAACTTGAACTGGTGGTCTGGCCAAATTCCCGGAAAAGGTTAGAGTTCAGGCAATCTCTGGATTGCCTGGCTGATATTTTACAGAATTACTGTTCTAGTCTGATGATAGATGAATCGGGAGATGGTCTTACCTATACCATATTAGCTCAATGGGAAACACTGGATCAAATGCATCAAACATTTCAAAGTAAAGAATTTTCCATATTATCCGGGGCAATAACTGCACTTTGTGACAAAACCGTCATCCGGCTGGATGATAAAGTGTTTAGTCACCAGATTTCAGATTTAATAAAACAATAAATAATTCATTTAAATTCAATTAATTAGGAGGAAAAAGATGTACAGATTAAGATTTTTAGCAGCGTTATTGATGCTGGTTTCCGTAGTAGGCATGAGCATGGCTCAGGAAAAGATCAATCGCGAGATACTCCCGGTGGCTTTTCCAGAACCGCAAACATACACTGAATTAGATGTTAGAAATACTAAACCACCGGTACCCTTTAATGTTACCGCTCCCAAAGATGCTCCCAACGTAGTCATTGTGTTGATAGATGACCTGGGATTTGGGGCCACCTCGACATATGGAGGACCTATCAAAACACCAACGATGGATGAGCTTGCCAATAATGGCTTGCGTTATAATAATTTCCATACGACGGCTCTTTGTTCACCGACGAGGATGGCTCTTAAAACCGGGAGAAATCATCATACAACAAATGCAGGTTCCATTATGGAAACGGCAACTGCATATCCCGGCAATACAGGTGCACTTCCAAATAGTGTGGCTCCATTGGCAGAGATGCTCCGACTTAACGGTTACAGCACTGGTGCATTTGGCAAGTGGCATGAAACTGCCGCATGGGAAACCAGTGTATCTGGGCCATTCGACCGCTGGCCAACACATCAGGGTTTTGATAAATTTTATGGATTCATTGGTGGTGAAACAGATCAATGGGCTCCCCTGATTTATGATGGGGTTAAAAAAATCAATCCGCCTAAAATGGAAAACTACCATTTTACAACAGACATGACCAACCAGGCAATCAACTGGATAAAAGCCCAGCAATCGATGACTCCTGAGAAACCCTTCTTTGTCTATTTTGCTACCGGAGCCGTGCATGCCCCTCATCATGTTTCTAAAGAATGGTCAGACAAGTATAAAGGTAAGTTTGATAAGGGGTGGGACAAGATTAGAGAAGAAACCATTGTAAATATGAAGAAAATGGGAATTATTCCTGAAAATACGAAGCTTGCTCCGAAGCCTAAAGACATAAAAGACTGGGATAAGTTAACTGAAAACGAAAGAAAATTGTTTGCTCGTCAGGCAGAAGTATTTGCCGGATTTGTGGAAATGACAGATTATGAGGTTGGCCGATTAATAGATGCTATTGCAGAAATTAATGAACTGGACAACACGCTTTTCATTTTTATTGCCGGCGATAATGGTACCAGTGCCGAAGGCGGAATGGTTGGTATGTATAATGAAATGACTTATTTCAATGGCGTAGAGGAAAAAGTGGAAGATCTTATTCCATTGATGGATGAATGGGGCCTTGAAGGAACATTTCCTCATATGGCTGCCGGATGGGCAGTTGCTTTTGATGCACCTTTTACTTGGACCAAGCAGGTGGCCTCGGATTTTGGCGGAACCCGTAATGGAATGATTATTCATTATCCGCATGGGATCAAAGAGAAAAACGGCATACGCACCCAATTTTCACACGTCATAGATATTGCCCCAACAATTTTAGAGGTCGCCGGACTGCCGGAACCAAAGGTTGTTAATGGTATACCTCAGACGCCTATCGAAGGTACAAGCCTGGCCTATTCTTTAAATGTGGCAGATGAGGCTGAAAGACACACCATCCAATATTTCGAAATGTTCGGTAATCGGGCCATCTA
>SMTZ1_10005119_pt1 | contig 16983 bp, 16 predicted proteins | sample DeeMarSWOR136_30_FD_25667 | JGI IMG/M metagenome (IMG submission 25667)
ATCTCTCCTGCCGCGGCAACCATTCTATCTCGGTTTTATCTCCTTCACTGGCTATTTTATTGCGGCACTGCTGGCAGATGGGAGAGAACGGGCTATCGTTGATTTCACAGTCTTTGATTACCGGTACTTCTTCATCGAGAAGGTTTACCAGCAACCTCATAATTTTTGACTTGGCCTGGCCACGTTCGCCGAGAAATATTATATCCTGTCCCGAGATAATAGCGTTTTCAATCTGGGGAATTACGACATCATCATAACCTATTATTCCAGGGAATATATCTGCTTTCTTTTTAATCATTGTAATCAGGTTACGTCTCATTTCTTGTCTGATTGACTCGGGTTTGTAACCTGTTGCTTTGAGTTCGCCAACAGTATTCGCTTTTTTCCGTTTCGCCATGCCCTTCCCTCTATATAAGATTTCTACAAGATTTGGTTTTTTCATCCCGGGCTTTCTACCCTAATAAATCAGAAACCAATATCCTATTATACCATAGGAGAGTGTTAGATGATAAAGGGTTAGATTGGGGAATATAGACATTTATTATATCCGTTGTATTTTCTGCAGGTTGCCATGAATGATAGTAGGCCGGCTATTTAGACAGGGAAGCTAATTGTGGTATAATGAATGCTAGCATCAAAATGAAAATATCTATTTTTATTAAACACATTGCCTTCACAATTCCCTTTTTCTACCTTGGCTGTCCATGTCGTTTAGCTTAAGTAAGGATACATTTATCTAACATCGCTATTGAGTTAGCGAGTGGAGGAATGGGAAAGGGGGTGATATATCGCCGGAGTGTTATCCTGGAATATGGGTTTGCATCGGGTGTACTATCAAATCAGCGGTATTGTTTGGGTTGTCTGAACCCACCCGGTAGTTAAACTGAGATAAATATTACTAAACAAGGGGTGATATAAGTAATGAGTGAAGATAAGCCTACTTATGAGGAGTTAATCAGCCAGGAAATTGACCCTATTTACCACGAAATAGCGGCTAAGATTGGGGGAGGCCGGTCAGGGACTACACCGTATATACTGGCCAGGATGGCTAATCTGGAGCAGGCCAGGGTGGTGGCAGCCCTACCAGACCCGGACAGGGAGGCTACCGCTGGGAGGTCGCTCGAGGTATCCGATAAGTTTGCTGAAAAACTGGGTCTTGATAAGGAGACGGTGGATAAGCATATCCGCGAGTTGTATGAGAAGGGACTTCTTTTCCCCACCAGGGGAGGGCCCCAGATTGCCCGTACACAAATGCAGTTTCACGATGCTGCCCTGGGCAATCCCAAGTATGACGACGACGTCGGCCCCGAATTCTTTACGCTCTGGGGTGGTCCCGAGGGTAAAGTAACCAGGAAACCCAGACCGGAGAGTCTCCGTCCGCAGTACTCGGCGTTTCGAATCGTACCGCGGTGGCAATCAATCAAGGACCTTTCTGATGTCCTGCCCCATGAAGATATCAGGGAAATTTTAAAAGCGCAGGATAAAATAGCCTTGCTTCATTGTGGCTGTAAAAGGTCGTTTCCCAATAGGGATTGCGGTATCCCCGAGGAATCATGCATCAGTGTTGGCCGTACCGCTGAGTATAACCTTGACCGTGGAGCCGGCAAGGAGATTACCCGCGAGGAAGCGCTGAAGATTATTGAGGATTACGACGACTACGATACCATAAACATGGTGGTGAACCAGAAGGACGTTAACCAGTTGATCTGCAACTGCCACTGGTGTTGCTGTGGTGCCGTGGCTGGAGCGGCCAAGAGCCGTTTTGAAGCCTATGTTGACCCGGAGAAGTGCCAGGCATGCGGAACCTGTATTGAACACTGCCAGTTTGATGCCATTAGCATGAAACACTACCCCGAGGTCGATGCCGAACGTGCTTATGTTGACCCGGAGATATGCCGGGGTTGCGGCTGCTGTGTTATTCACTGTCCCAACGAAGCACGCTCCATGAAAATAGTGCGCCCGCCAGAGCACATTCCAGAAGCACAAGGAATATATTAAGAAGAATAAAAGATATACCGGCTGCTGGGACAATACTTTTTATGGTGCATTCACCATATGGGGGTGGTATTGTCTAAAAATGTTTTTATAATGATGGTCGCCTGTGTTTTGATATACAGTTACCGGCTGGTAGGGGGAAGCGGAGTATAGGGGATGGGCTTATTCCATTGCCCCATGGGGGCAGCTTTTTATGATGACGATGATTGTATTGACTGCGGTATGTGTTCGGCAACAACCCATGAAGAGATGGTCGCCGCCTCGAAAAAAATCAGGGCTTATTTGAGGTCTCATGTCGTGGATAAAGGTGTAATCCAGAAGATAGCTGTCTCCGGTAAGGGTGGTGTTGGTAAGAGTTCGGTAGTTACCCTGGTGGCAAATGTACTGGTAGGTAAGGGTTATCGTGTCCTGGTACTGGATACCGATGAGTCCAACCCGGGGCTGTACCGTATGTTCGGTTTCAATAACGAGCCGAAACCACTAATGACGCTTCTCAGCAGGTTTTCTCCGGGAGAGGCTGAAGCGAATACGGAGTGGATAACTCGGGATGAGATCGCCATTGAGGATATTCCAGCAGAATATATCCTTTCCCGCAATGGGCTTAAGTTTCTGGCCGTGGGCAAGATCGAAGACCCTTTCCAGGGCTGTGCCTGCTCGATGGCTGATATAACCAGAGACCTGATGGGCAAGCTTGTTATCGGAGAGAATGAGGTAGTGCTGGTTGACCTGGAAGCCGGTATTGAGAGCTTCGGCCGGGGCATAGAGAGAAGTGTTGATACCGTGTTGATGGTGGTTGAGCCTTCTTTTGAATCTATGTCCTTGGCCGGGAAAATAGGTTATATGGCGGAAGGGATGGGTATAAGCAGGGTCAGGGCTGTTCTGAACAAGGTACCGTCGGAAAAGGTCAGACAGAGGATGGTTGAGGAACTGGAACAGAAGGGGGTTGTATCAATCGGGACAATCTACTATGATCCTGAACTTAGCGAGGCCGGGTTTGAAGGCACGCCGTTGGGTGATTCCAGAGCCCTGGAGGATGTTAAGGGCATTATCGAGTCGTTGCTCAACGGAACAGGATGACTTTATTAAGTCCTGGTATATAGATAAACCTCAGCTTCTATCCGAATATACCGTTTTTCACGAGTATCCGCGAAGGGGGTTGTGTAATGGATTCTGAAATGAAAAAGCTGGATATTCTGCTGGAATTCACCATCAATCACAATAGCGAGCATGCCGAGGAGCTAAAAGACCTGGCTCAGAAGGCAAGAGAGCTGGGCAAGACAGCCGCTTATGATGAGTTGATGCGTGGGGTCGAGCAGATGAATACGGCCAATGAGACCCTGGGTAGTGCTTTGAAGAGGTTAAGGCAGTAGGGTTAATAAGACCTGTTGGCCGTAGTAAGAGTAGCAGCAAGAAACTGATGGGGGTAGAGAGATGTGTCTGGCTAAGGTATACTTGAAGGAAGATGATAATAAGACGCTTTTCATGGAAAACGTAGCTTCAGTGGAAATATCTGCGGAGAAGATCACCCTGACCACGATATTCTGGGAAACGAAAGAGATGCAGGCCGATGTTAAAAAGATAGACTTTGCCAATTCAAATATCCTGCTTGAAGAGGTTACCCGATAGATTGCCCTATTAGGAAAGGAGTCTGCAAGCTATGGCTACCGTAAATTCAGTACTCGGACCCATTGATACTGCCGACCTTGGTTTCACCCTCATGCATGAGCACCTTCTCGTCTCATCGGCCGGTGTTGTTCAGAACTATCCTGAACTGTTAGGTGAGGGGTTTATAGACCGCCTGGCCAGCGGGTTAATCCGTGCCAAAGAAGGCGGGGTGACCACGATTGTTGATGCTACCACCATAGATCTGGGGCGTGACGCGAACGTGCTGGCGGAGGCTTCCCGGCGGAGCGGGGTCAATATCATCGCCTGCACCGGGTGGTGGATGGAAATTCCCCGTTTTATAAGGAGTGTCACGGCTGACCAGTTCGCCCAGCTTTATACTGCGTGGCGCAGCCCGTGCCCATAAGCAAACGGGGCTTCCCCTCATGCTGCATTCCTACTCGCCGGGTCAGGTGGGCCGGCAGCAGATGGCCATCCTCAAAGAAGAGGGTGTGGAATTGAGCAGGGTCAAGTTCGATCACTCCAATGACACTACCGATGTCGAATACCTCACCTGGATTCTGGAACAGGGGTGTTATCTGGGTATGGACCGTTATCCCGGGCGTAGTGTGACTTCTGAGGAGCGTACCAATACCATGAAGGCACTGATTGATGCCGGCTATGTGGACCGCCTTCTCCCTTCCCATGACCATTCGCTGGTATCGACCATGGGGGCGGCTTCTGCTGCAACACCGCGGCCAGAACCGGGTACCGGATACCTCCACGTCAAAAATGTGGTCCTACCCCAGCTTCGGGAGATGGGTGTTGATGAGGCGACGGTAAACCGCCTTTGTGTTGAAGGACCGCGCCGTTTCGTCGAGGGCGTTTCCCAGGATTAAGCCTTAACTTCAAAGTGCCGCCCTTATCTCCGGTAGGGGACCGTTTTTCAAGTGATGTCTTATTGTTGTACTATTGTGCCTTTGGCAGTATGGTGATTGTTCGTGAACATATGAAGACTAGCGATTTTGACTATTCCCTGCCCCCGGAGCTTATTGCCCAGACCCCGGTTGAACCCAGAGACCGGGCGCGTTTGATGGTGTTGAACCGTGGAGATAATTCACTTAAGCACCATAGATTCCACGAGATTCTTGATTATCTGCAGGCCGGCGATGTTCTGGTATTCAACGACAGCCGGGTTATCCCGGCCCGTTTGACTGGAAAGAAGGCTGATACTGGTGGTGGTTTAGAGGTACTGTTACTGCGCCGTCTCAGGCCGGGTATCTGGGAGACGCTGGTCAGACCGGGTAGACGCGTCAGGCTGGGAACCAGGGTTAAAATAACCACAAGCCCGGCGACTGCCGGGTTACAGGATGCCGCCGTTACCGCCGAGGTGGTCGAGATAGGGGAGGGGGGAATACGGGTAATCAGCTTCTCTGACGAAACACTGTTGCCCAGTTTGGGTGAGGTTCCGTTGCCACCCTATATTCACTTACCCTTGGCAGACCCGGAACGCTACCAGACGGTCTATGCCAGTGTGGAAGGTAGCGTGGCGGCGCCTACTGCGGGACTGCATTTCACGGCGGAGTTAATTGAAAAGATAAAGCGCCGGGGAGTTAAGTGTCTTTTTGTAACCCTGCACGTGGGTCTGGATACCTTCCGGCCGGTTAAAGAGGAAAATCCTCTTCAGCATCCGGTACATCAGGAGTATGGAGTGCTGGGCCAGGAGGTGGCTGACGAATTGTCTTGCGCTAGGAGAGAGGGACGGCGGGTTATCTGCGTCGGTACAACCACGGTACGGCTGGTCGAGGCGGTCAGTCAGGCCGGTGACACGGAGCAGATGCCGGCGTTTTCCGGCTGGGTAGACCTGTTTATCACACCCGGGTACCGTTTCAGGATGGTTAATGCCATGATTACCAACTTCCACCTGCCCAGGACGACGCTGCTGATGATGGTGGCTGCCTTTGCCGGCAAGGACTTTTTGAGCCGCGCCTACCAGGAAGCCATAGCCAGCCGGTATAATTTCTACAGCTTCGGTGACGCGATGCTTATTATTTGAGAGGAAATCTTATCCCCCACTATCGGTAGTTTAGAGGCGATACGCACGGTTCTGTGGTCTTCCGATGGGTAAACCGCAATACCTAGCTTGGCAATCAGGTCTTGTTTCTCGCTGAAGTTAGCATTTTCCAGGTTCTCATCACGCACTTCCTCTAGCTTGCGATGTACTAGGTCGACGGTCTTCTGTCCCATAACCTGTTGTTCCAATAGCGTTTTCAGCCTTTGCTGTTCCTTCTCCATTCGAGCTATTAAATCTCGAAAAGCTCTGATTCTCTCCTCAGCCTCTTTCGCCGTGTACAATGGCGGCTCTGCTTCGTAACCTTCATGAATACGCCGGATCTTTGCATCTGTCTGGTCTATTTTCTGCCCTAGTGATTTGACTCTTTTAGTTAACTCATCAATACGTCTATCATTGTTACTAGTTGACAATTGTTCTTCAACAAGAGCCGGTTGTTTCATCAAGGCATATACACAGTCCCATACTACATCATCAAGCCATTGAACCCGGAAAGCAGGGAAATGACATCGCTCCTTCTTCCAACCCTGCGAACGGGTGGCGCAGGTATAGTACTTTAAATGACGATAATTGCTATCCCGATAAATGCTGAGAACCCGGTTGCACTGGGGACAGAACACCCGTCCTCGCAGCAAAGCTTCGATATTCTTTCCACTCTTGCCACGGCCTCTTCCTCGTTCTGCCAGATTATTATTAGCCAGTTCCCATAAATATGCAGGGACAAGCATGGGCACCTCAAACGAGACCCTTTCCTCCTCTGCTTTCGGTTGGCGGATAGTTTTTTTTACGGCACCGGTAATATCACCCAATGGTTTCCTTGGATTGGGCACATAGGCAGCTTTATTATAAACATGATTACCAGTATAGCAATGATTCTTAACGAGAAAGCTAATAAGTGCCGGTGACCATTGCTTGGCATACCTTGGCCTGATACCTAAAGCATTTAGTTTTTTTGCTACCCAATACAGTGTTCTTCCTTCATGTCCAACCCAGTGAAATACCTGTACTACAGTCCATGCTTCAGAGCCAAATTCTAATTCACCTTCAGGATCTGGCCTATCAACTACCCACTCTGCTTTTATCAGCTTCCTTCGTCCATGACCAAGATCTTCATATTGAGCTTGATACTTATATCCATAAGAAGTCTTGCCAGCAGGCACGTTACCACTAACAACTCTGCCGATATTCCCTCCTCTGTTGTTTTTACGGTTAGCGAGTTTTACCAGCTTGGCAGCATGAGCAAGTATGGTCCTGGCAAACTGGCTACCCGGATCATTACCACTTGGAGCATCTGCGTATAGAAGTCTCACTCCGTAGTGTTCTGCCTCTACCTCGAAAATCTGCTGGTGTAATGGCTCACGCGATAGCCTATCAAGAGCCGGGAAAATTATACCCGATATCCGTCTCTCTGCCATCAACTTGCGGAGGTGCATCATACCGGGTCTCTCCAGGTGTTCCCCGGTCTCATGATCGTAAAACACGTATTCCAGAGGTACAGTGATACCCTGCTCCTTAGCCATGTACGCCAGTGTCAATAGGTATTCCGGTAGCCGGTTATTATTTACCTGCTGGTCGAGGCTCTGCCGGCAGTAAGCTGCCCACCATATTGGCTTTGACAGATCGCAGTCCGGTATACCGAAACCTTTGTCGTAGCCGGCTGCCTTTGCTGCCTGGGCTACGTATTCGTCTATGGTTTCTTTACTTATTGGTACTATTGTCTGTATCACCATCTGCCTCCCTTCTTACAAACAGCCAGGATCTGATTTCGGCAAGTATTTTGTCCTGATCTATAGGCTGGGTTCCACCCTCAAGAATAAGGTCCGGCTCGTTTTCAATATTTTTCATGAGGTGTCTGAAGGCTTCACGTACTACCTTTCTCAAGTGGTTTTCCGTTATTTTATCCTTGTCACCCTCCATAGTAGCCTCCTTAGGCAAATCACTCAAGTTTAATGAAGTCACATGTCGGCAGCTTCAGACTGGAGTTGCCTCTCCCAACACAGGCTCAATCTCCTCAAACCAGAGCCCGGCAAAGACCGTCCACCCGTGAACGTACTGGTATTGATTGTTGACCTGAACAAAAGCATCGAGAATGTCTGAGGTCTGTTTCCCTGTTGGTCGGGGCTCGCTGGGATGTACCACCTCGAGAAGCCTTTGCTTCACCGTCCTCGGGGAACGAAGACTCTGTAAGGTCTGCCACCTGGGCAGTGTACCCGACATCCAATGCGTTCTCAGGAAATCAAGGGTTGCGCTCCTATCCGCGAATTGTCCTCTGACCTGGCCAGCCACAATTTTCGTTATGATTGTTTCAATCCCAATGCCGGAGAGTAGGTTCTCTGTTACCATGGCATAAGTGGATTTCCTGTAGTCAGGGACCAGGGAAGTGTCTTTGCCAGGCTCGGTAAGTACTTTACGGAGCGTCTCGAGTACGACTTGCTTATTACCGGGAATTACCCCCCATATAAAGCGGTCAGCATTACGAAAATACCTTTCCAGTTTTAATTTTTGGTTAGCTTCGATTTCAACACCCCCTTGCTGGAATTGATAACGTTTATAATATATCATATTATATGTTATTATTGCAAGTTTATATTTTAAGTATTATAATTAAATATGATTGCTATGACACCCGTTATGAAAATTATGCCAATTATTCCAATTATGAATTCTCTAGATCTATTTTCTCTACAATTTGAGCTGAAAAAAGCTTTTCCCAGGAACTGGAGAAAAATTAGGAAGGTGGTGGCCTATGGGTAAAAAACTATCACCCCATAAGGTATCCAAGATGATGTCCTTATATTTTCAGGGTTATACAGAAACAGGGATAGCCCAGAAACTCGGTGTAGACCAATCCACGGTGTCGAAAAACACAGGTAAATTCAAGTCATTAATAGAACAACAAGGTATCGAGTCTGCCGGGAAGGAGTTTGGAATTATGGATCAGGTTGTGGCATTGCATAGTCTGGCGTCGGAACTGAAGAAGGCCAAACTCACCGTTGAGGAGGCCAAGGTCGGCTGTAAAATGGTTACGGTATTTCAAGGGTGCGGGATCCAGCAGGAGGATTACCCGGACCTGGTGCAGGCCTGCACTAAGATGAAATCGGAAGGCATGACTAAGGCTGCGGTAGAACTCAACCAGCTGGAGAAAGCTACTGGTAAGGCTTGGAATGGTATTGTTACTGAAGCAGTCAGTGCAAATCAGGGTATTGAACAGGCACATGCTCAGGCAGCGATTATCGCCGATAAACTCAAGTCATCTCAGGAACAGCTTACCGCCATAGAAAACCAAAAGAAGCTGGCCGACCAGGATCTGATAGCCCACTTGGAAATGGTGGATACGGAAAAGAAAAAAGCCAGCGATGATCTGGCAGATCACATGAAACAGGTTGGTGTAGATATGGGCAGGCTTGCATTGGTGGAAGATCTGGCCATGGCACTTAAGGAAGGATCAGTCTCCGATACGGACCTGGAGCTATACATAAAACACCAGAAGCACCTTGATCAGTCAGGTATCAGCCTCAATAATCTCGTGACCATAGTAAATCAGGCTAAGGTGATGACAAAAGACGATAAGGGGAAGATTCTTGTAGAGAAGTTATCTCAATTCAGCAGCCTGGATGCAGCGATTGGAGCCCACCATAATAAAATCAGCCTACTCACCCAGGAGACAGCTGGGCTTGAGGAGAAAGCCAAGGTCAAAGCCAAAATCGAGGCTGACATAGTAAAGCTCCAAGCAGAGCGTACTACAAACGAGACTGTGGTCACCGAGTTAGCAATGGCTAAGAAGGATTTGGACAAAGCCCAGCACAACGTTACCGACCTCCTTCACCAGCAAGCAGCCTTGGTACAGGATATCAAGCAGAAACAGGAGAGTCTGGGTAAGCTCGATGAGGAGATTGTAGAGAAGGAGCAAAAGGTTATAGACCTGGGTGAGTTGGAAGCCAAGCGCAATGCCGTTTTGGCCACACTAGCAGAACTAGAGGCACAAAAGGAAATTAATGAGATGGAGTGGAAAGTATTCGAGAGTTTTCTGGGAATTGTCGGTTCATCATTATCCATGGAAGCAATAAATAAGCTCGCAGATACAGTCCCACAACTGTTTGCCTTTGCCAAGATCGGGGAGTACTCACCTGAACTGCTGCGGAGCGTTATAATCAAAGATCTTAGTGGTGGAACACTGGAAATTCTGCGTTGTATTTCCTGCCAAGCGAGGTTCAGCGTCGACAAGCCTGTGAAGGCCCCCCATCAGGGATATAGATGCCCCCTCTGCGGGAGTGGTGTTACTGTCCAGACGGAAGTGAATGGCCCGGAGATAATCAATAAGGCACTGGCTATGCTGGCTCCACACACGATCGTGGTGACCCCCGTAACCAGCCCTAAAGGAATCCCGCATAAGAACTCGGGGGAGAAGACGCCTCATTAACTAACACTGTAATCGGCACCACGGTACGATAGGCATTAACCATAATCTATCGTCACATTTATGTAATACCCCCATCAACTAGTCTCCGCGCGATTGCGGTACAAGCAGTGGTACCAATTTCGCTTCTCAACACGGCGGGGTAATGGAGATAGGACAGTCAACTTAGTCAAGAGACTATGGATATATAGAGTCATTTAACGGTAAGTTGAGGGATGAGTTACTTAACCGGGAGATATTCACGACGTTAACAGAAGCGAAGGTATTGATTAAGCAGTGGAGGAGGGAGTACAATCAGATTCGTCCTCATAGCTCGCTGGGTTACCGTCCACCTGCTCCTGAGACTAGAATTCCGGTAACCCTAACTTAAAGAGTGGTACCCTTTATGGGGGCAGGACATGACGGAGGAGGAAATAGCGGTCGTGGAGCGAAGGAATAATTCATAATGGCTATCAGTAGAACTGGCTCAGGTCCATTCCCTTTCTTAGAAGACAATCTAGGTTCTATTGTAGACCTTGTTACTATCATCACGAAAAACAAAAACCGGAAGGATGTAATTGCTACAATCAGGATGAACCTGGAAAGCTGGATGAAAAATCACCACTTTGAAGAGCTAAGAGAAGCAGAACTGGACTTGGCAATCATTGCCTGTGTAAGTCCCGGCCGGATGAAGAACCAGGATATAGATAATATATCAAAGGTTGTACTGGACGCATTGAAAAAATCCGAAGGAGATGACCGTTTCCTGTTCTATGATGATTGCCAGGTCATCAGATTATTGGTCTGGAAAACCCAACAGGAAAAGCTGGCCGATTATAACACAGACACCCTCACGATATCATTCCGGATTCATGATCCAAACAAGCAGATGATATTGGTCCAACCTGAAAAAATGTAAAAGGATAAAGATAGTTTCTGAAGAATCAGAGTAATAGAGACAATCAGTAAACAGTCAGTTGAGGTAAAGGTAATGGCAGATGAAATCTTTGAGGAAGAATGTCAAAAACTTGATATCACCATTCAAAGTATCGATGAGCAGATAGAAGGCCGTGACGCATGGCTTAATAAAAGCAAATCTGAGGCAGGTTGGGGTGAACCTGCTAAAGAACAACGAAGAGTTTTTGAAGAGGTAAAACGCAAACTCACACTTGCACGTCCATCTCCCTCAAATCTAGTAAAGTAACACCGCAATTACTCATTTATATAATGTGTGTTACTTCTGCCTTATAACCAGCTGATACATTTTTAGGGTGAAGAATCGTTATATGCTTCACCCTAATTTTTTTAAAGCTGGAGGTTAAGATGATTGGCTTAACAAGAATCCTGGAATTACTAGAATTAGTTATTTTCTCCGCATACGTAAAAGGGGAACAACCAGTAAGTGTATTAATCACCGCCCCAGTCGAGGCTGGTAAGACTGAGCTCGTGTTGAAATTTGGGGGTAATAAAGGTTGTGTCATACTCACCGATGCGACCGCCTACGGGATCATGCGTGATTACGGGCAGGGAATTATCGATGGAACGGTCAAGCATTTAATAATTCCTGACCTCATTAAACCCGTGAGTAGGGGTAAAGACACGGTTCATAGTTTAATAGCATTTTTCAACGCACTTGTTGAAGAAGGTATTGTACGCGTAAGTACTTATGCAGAAAGAATCGGAGTCCTCGATGCTGAACGGGCCATCCCTGTTAAATGTGGATTGATTGCCACGATGGCGAAAGGTTTTTTACTGGACGGAAGACATCATTGGTCGCGTATGGGTTTCATGTCACGCATGCTTCCGATATCCTATGATTACGCTGCCAGTACGCAGATGGACATCCATGATTCTATTTCCAGGAGGGATTACCTTGATGATGCTCCTATAGTTTTAGCCCTTCCAGATAGTGAGATTGAAGTGAGACTGGAATCTCACGAAGCAGAGAACCTTAAAATGCTTACATCTGCGGTGATGAGCGTTTTCAGTACAAATCGCCCAGAGAGAGTATACGGGTTCAGGCTGCAGAAGCAGTTGCAGAGGCTGGCGATGGCCAGTGCTCTGAAGGATGGCAGAGACATCGTTACGCAGGTGGATGTGGATTATATCCGCTCACTATCGGGTTGTATCAACCTGGAGTATTCACCGATCTAAACCTATGACGACAGTATGCCATTTCTCCCAATATGATGTTGTCATCAAGATGAGAATATCATTTACAAAGAAATAGGTATGGGTCATGGCCGGGATATTCAATATTGGTGAAACATAATAGGGGAGACCGGTAGCCATAGGCACGGTATAAAAAACATATATTGAAGGAGGATATAATGCAATTGTACGAAAGACTAAACGAACTGGTTGGTCATGAGGTTACTATCAACAGTACCATCGGAGCGGAATTACAGCCGACAAACGAAGGGATTCTTGAGGAAGTTGGCGAAGACTATATAGTCATCAAGCCTTTTGACTCTATAGATTGGCCTTTAGATTCACCGGAAGAATATTCACAAATGGATGGGCACTGGTTTGTCAAATTGGACGGTGCTATGCCTATCAACCATGTCCGAAACTGTAAGAAGTGCCTAGCTTCACCTGTCACTTAATTAGTATCAGGATTTATACCACTGTGGCTGTGTCTATGGCTACATATTCTGAGTTATCGCATAAAAAGTGAGTTTGCGAACAGTGTTGGTTGGGCATAGAGATGGAAGCGTGAGGGAAACACTATCAGCCGTAATCCTTTTTACCATATATCGCTGTATTCAATAGGCTAGGGAAACCTACCTCTACGTCTCGGTGTTGGCTTCACTTTATGGTCAAAGATTCATAATTGTATATTACATCTTGTGGACATTATGAAGAGGTACTAGGTCGGAAATGGCCGTAGCAGTATCTCACTCAATGGAAGGCGAGGCCTTGCTTTCGGTTCGGTATCGGTATAACCAATCGCCACAAGACCAAGTACCATAATACCTCTAGGAATACCCAGTAAATCACGTATTGCTTTAAAATCACTGATACCACCCACCCAGCACGAGCCCAGTCCTAAGGCAGTGGCCATCAGCACAATATGCTCTACAGCGATATAGGTGTTAGCTGTTGCCATGGGAAGGTAGGTAGCAGAGTCAGGCTCATCAGGTGCCTGAGTATAACGCTGTATTCTTGAATCATCAAGTTCTCGGTCGGCAAATACACCAGTATTAATCATCTCCTGCATCCTTGTTCGACGTGTCTTTCCCGAGTAGACCGATAGATCAGCACAGAATACTATAACCACACCCGCCTCCTCAATAAAGGCCTGGTCAAAGCACAAACGACGGAGTTCCTTCTTTTCTTCGGCATCGGTGACAACAACGAACCGCCACGGTTGAGAATTGCTTCCTGATGGGGCCAGACGGGCTGCTTCCAATATCTCTATGATAATCTCATCTGGTATGGACACCTGCTTAAAGCTACGTATACTTCGGCGTTTTTGTATTGTTTCAGGGACAGTTAGCATTATGATTCCTCCCGATAAGTAACCTTACTGGCTAACATTATAGCAGAGACAGCTTTACTGATATAAATAATACCGGCCTAATTCTTTAGACTTCTTTCCGCTTCCACCTGCCCAGCTTGAAATAAATAATGTAGGTGATTGCCCTCATTGCCAGGGCGGTAACCATTGCCCAACGTACACCATATACGCCTATACCAGTATATTTCGGCAAGAAGTAAGCCATTGGAACCTGAGTACTCCACATTGTTATCAAACTGGCTAACATTGGGACCATTGTGTCACCAACACCATTCAAGCAATCGGTTAGCACAGCTGCAACTCCCAATACAAGATAACCAACAGCGGCTATCCTTAGGAAAGTGCTAGCTATTTCAACTAGTCCAGGTTCTGCATTAAATATACGGACTATATTCTCAGCCCATATCAATGAAATAATGGCAGAAATCATCATGAGACCAGTAACAAGACCGGATGCTAGCCAACCAGTTTTTTCAGCACGCTCTGGTTGTTTTGCCCCCAGATTCTGACCAGCAAGAACACCGGCTGCCTGACCAAAACCGAAACTGACCATTAGTATTACCATCTCGACTCTTTGTCCCACTGTGTGAGCTGCAACGGCCAGTGTACCAAAAGGAACAATAAAATACATCATGACCACATTGACAAAACTCCGTTGCATACCATTGATAGAAGCTGGAATACCTATCTTTATCATGCGCCATATAACGCCACCATCAATGCGAAAGTTCTTCATTGTTAGTTTTATTCGAGTCCTTCCTGTGAAGAGGATCCAAAAGGAGATAATTGTTCCCAGACTTAACGAGAAAACGCTGGTTAGCGCAGCACCACTTACACCCATGCGGGGGAATATCCACCAGCCGAATACGAAGAAAGGGCAGAGTATTACATGGAATATCTCAGTTAGAATTACTATCCTCATTGGGGTAACTGCATCTCCTGAAGCCATCATTATACCTTCAGCTACAAGTAGGAAAGATATCGCTGCCATACCGATGAATTGAACACGCATATAAGAAGCCCCTTCTGAAATAACACCAGCTTCTACTCCCAATATACTCATCAGTTGTTTTGTAAAGAATATACCAACTATTGCCATAATTACTGAGAAACTGGCACTAAGGACAAGGGATTGCCGCGCAATATGGTTAGCTTCTTCGTAATCATTGGCTCCTACTGAACGGGCAACCATTGCTCGCAGGCCCATGCTAAGCCCCATCATCCCGGAGGCAATTAGCCCTACCATAATACCGGCGACACCAACTCCAGCGACAGAAGTAGACCCAAGTCTACCTACCCATATCATGTCAATGATTGGGCCAAGCATGCTAATGACATCAATTATCATCATCGGCCAGGCTAAACTCCAGAGGTTGCCGATAATGCTGCCCTTAGTTAGGTCCCGGTCATGTCGTGACTCGCTATAGGTAGAATCCTCTGCTTCTTGACCGGAAGGACCCTGGGTTTTTTCTCTGAATAACCAATCAAACAATGCCTTTTTACCCTTTGATTGCTATATTGGCTGCCAATAACAGACCGTTATTGACCCTATATCCGCGTATAGAGGTTAGTTGCTTGTAAAGAGTGCATCATGGCAAATGATAATGTGTCTTTCTATGCTGCATTCTCAATAACATACAAATATACACTATACACTTCATAGAGGTTATTTGGTAATACAAATACTTGGGCCATAACCTATAAGAAGGACATAAAGCAGAGAACAGATAATAGAAACAACTGGCCATACTAGTATAAAGATACAGCCGTCGATGGAGAGGGCACTGAAGCACAAGGAGATTCTGGGGGCATAGGTTATCGCCAGAAAGTATTAAGGTAACAATTCATCTGTTTGTTCAATGCATGAAAAGGACTTGTCGTATTAACCTTGATATCTCACGCTGGCTTCCCAATGAACAGCTTGGCCTGATGCATAAGGAAAGCTATTAATTGACATTTACTCTGGTAAAACTAATAATCAGAATGTGCAAGCTAATATCTTACCGAAGACAGCTTTGGGTAAATGGTCAACTGGATTGGTCGTGGCTGCCATTCTGTTTTTCGCATTGGGTGGGCTTTTATTTCCTTTTGAACCGTCCGACCCGAGATTCAATCCGATTCTTGCTCTGGCTGTGATTATCATCGTCGTGGGAATATCAGGAGCTGCCGTGGTAACGGGTCTCATCAGTATGATAAAGAGTAAGGAGCGGTCTGTTTTTGCCTTCTTGAGCACGGCAATCGGCTTGTGGTTTCTGACAGCGACAGCTGTCTCACTTCCCCAGATGTACTCCTATTTGTCTCTCTATCCCAAGCCTTGAAGCTACTACAACAAATCTTCAAACTCTTGGTTTTACACAGAACTTGATCTAACAATAAGCCAGAACGTTTAATACTGCTGGACTCGGTAAACTAACACTCCATGACTTAGGTTCAGGATGTCGTAATTTCGAGACTGGCATAGCCTACTGAAATTAAATAGGCCATCAATATAGAGGGTATTAAGGTATAAGGAGATTCTGAGGGCGTAGGTGACCTCATACCCGCAGCCCAAACAAAGGTCGTTGGTTCGAATACAATCCCCGCTACTAAGGTGATACTCTGGGGTGTAAATCCTCTGTATCATTATCTATATATTCGCTTGGTTGATTATCTTCAATTTATAAATTTCACCTAAAATCCCCTGCAGATACCCTAGTATCTCACCGATTATTAACCACTTAACACTTGAATGAAATATGTTAAGTTACATATGAAAATAATGGGGAAAAGTGAGGGAGAGGATTCTGATGTCTTAACAGTTGGACAGGAATGTTAAGTCAAAGTGGTCTTATTAATATACTAAAAAGAAGCCTATGACTACAAAAGAGGTTAGGTTTTAGGCGGCTCCTATTATGTTTAGTGATTTGTACGAGAGGTAAATAAGGACAAGTGAAATGGGGAGTATTACATACAGGTAGCCAAGGGATCCTGTAGAATACCAACAAATGGAGTTAGTAAAGGGGGAATAATGGTACAAGCAGTTACATTGCCAGTTGGTCAGACGCATCACCTAAAGTTTGGTAAAGACCGTATTACCTATGCGGGGATGGTATCGGAAGACGTATATTCTATAGCACAAAGGAAAGATAGTGGATACCGTTGATACGCTTGGAACCTGTTTTTCCAGAAAAGGCAACAAAAAATCGTTATAGATGGAGTGAATATAAATATTGAGAATGTTACTCCCGAAGAGATGAGATTCAGGGTAGGATAATTGTGTTTGCAGTGTTATATCCTACTTTACCACTGATAGCACAGGTGGCTAATTAAGGTTCACGGGCCGATATCATTACATACTTTAACTGATTGTCTAATAGTCTATGTTATCGATTGGATGGTATAATTCACCTCAGGTAGATT
>SMTZ1_10004242_pt1 | contig 16978 bp, 16 predicted proteins | sample DeeMarSWOR136_30_FD_25667 | JGI IMG/M metagenome (IMG submission 25667)
CCTGTAGCTCTGATTACAGGGTGGAATGTAGAACTGAAGGAAACAGAGATGAGAGCAAGTGGAGTTGATCTTATTGTGTATAAGCCTTTCGAGGCAAATCGAGTTCTGAAGTTAGTTCAAGAAGGGATGGTTCTCAGGGACAAATTTAAATCAGCTTGAAAGGAGGTAAAAAAATCATACCAAAAAGACCTCACTTAAATACTACATACTATATGTTGTAGCCCTGATTTATCACTAAAAACTTTGAGCTACTGCAATCTATAGATAAAAAACGGAGAGACGAGATTGTCCAAGTTACTAAAGCAATTATAAACTTGAAGATTAGTCCAGTCTTGTAGTTATACAAGCGTCGGTCGGATTTAATCTAAACTCGAAATTAATTCTGTCAGATTAAATCCTGGTTATTACAAATAACAACTTTACTTAATTTTTCTTTAATTCCCATTGACTCGTAGTTGCCCTCCTGATTTACCCCGTCGTATTGTCAAACTAAACCACAGAGAGATCACAGATGATCCTTTAAGTATCAATGAGTAAGATACCTTCATCTTTCTTCCTCTCTGTGTTCTCTTAAATTACTAGTTTTATATACCATCTTGTAACCTTACTATATAGCTTATTCGAATTTACACCATGGTGATATATCTTCGTTATTCCGTGGGATTAGAAAGTAAATTTGTGACTTAGCCTTTCCTTTTTCTGTCTTTCACAGCGAATTCCTTTTAAAGAAAATTATTTTTGATTTATAGAAACCATAGAGTGAACAGTGTAGTTTAAAAAATAAATTTTCTCTCCGTGTCCTCTATGGGTAATTTACTCAAGGAAAAACGTTTGACTTTGCTTGTATAAGTTTGTTATCTTTTTTATATATGCATTTCGCTGTTCCATTACTTCTTTTAAAAATCCTTTAATTTCAATAGATTGTAGATTTCCAAAGAAAAATTTACGGCTTAATGGAAAGAAAAGGGCATATCAATAGATCAAGAGAAGGAAGGTGGTATTTTTAAATGTTATTCAAGGTAAACTGGACCCCGAGGCAATGAAGAAGAAGTGAAAGGTCATTGCGAGAGCAGCAAAACACTCTCATACTTAAAGGTTGCAGAGCCTGTTCCTGGCTTTTCAAGAGATTGCTTTGGTTACCTTCGGTAACCTCTTAAATAGAGAGACTATCTGTTTATATCACGTCGATAAGCGAGGAATCTTGCCTTTCTTAAATGACAACTTTCTTTATCTTTCACTATAAATAAGATGTAGCAAAAGATGATGGAATACATATTTGGACCTGTACTATCTCGTAGACTCGGTTTTTCCCTAGGGGTTGATATTGTCCCTTTCAAGACCTGTAGTCTAGATTGTCTTTACTGTCAGTTGGGAAGGACAACTCACAAGACTATAGAAAGACAAGTTTATATCTCTTTGGACAATGTTATTTCTGAACTCAAAGATGCCTTGGGGCAGAATCAGAAAATCAATTATATAACGATCTCTGGGTCTGGTGAACCGACCCTCAATGTAGACTTAGGAAAGATTGTCACTGCGATCAAAGAAACAACTGATATCCCAGTTGCAGTGCTCACGAATACAACCCTGCTTCACCTTGAACGTGTGAGAGGTGAACTGATGGCAGCAGATTTGGTAGTGCCCTCACTCGATGCAGTTAGTCAGGAACTCTTCCTCAAGATCAATCGCCCTCATCCACAGCTCAATGTATCTCAGATGATATCAGGCTTAAAGAGTTTTAGGAAAGTCTTTTCGGGGCAACTGTGGTTGGAAATCATGATGGTAAGAGGATTAAACGATCTTCCTGATGAGGTGAGAAAGATAAAGGAGGTGATCTCACCTATTGAGTTTGATAAGATTCAGCTTAATACCACAGTGAGACCAGTAGCAGATAAAGTAATTGAACCGTTAACAAGCGAAGAACTCACCAATCTAAAAGAATTATTTGGAGAAAGGTGTGAGGTGATAGCTGGCTTTAAAGGGGAACAGCTTACAATCAAAACGAATATACCAGAAAAGATTATCAATATCATAAGTCGACGTCCCCTTAATCTTTCTGAGATTTCAGATTCTCTAGGCATACCAAAAGAGAGAACGACAAAGTATATATACTTCTTAGAAAAACAAGGGAAAATTGAATCTCTTACATATGGTAGTGAATCATATTATCAATTAAAACGTTAATTGCAAAGATCCACGTTCCTATAGAGACAAGCGAGTGTTATGATTATCCTGAAAACAAAGCAAGAAATAGAGCAGTTAAGAAGATGTAACCAGGTTGTTGCAAGTGTACTTAAAGAACTCAAACAAGCAATAAAACCCGGGATTACAACCAGAGAATTAAATGATATAGCTGAACAATCTATTGAAGCTCACGGTGCAATCCCTGCTTTTAAAGGTTATCGAGGATTTCCTGCAAGCCTTTGTACATCGATTAATGAACAGATCGTACATGGAATACCTAATGAAAGGAAGCTTAAGGGAGATGATATAATAAGTTTGGATCTTGGTGCAAAGCTTAATGGGTTTTATGGAGATGCTGCTATAACACTCCCGGTAGGAGATATTGGAAATAGGGCAAAAGAATTGTTGAAGGTCGCGGAAGGAGCACTATATAAGGGAATAGAGCAGGCAATAGTAGGTAATAGGTTATCTGATATCTCTCAATCAATTCAAGCATGGGTCGAAAGCCATAGTTTCTCAGTAGTGAGAGATTTTGTGGGACATGGCATAGGCAGATCTCTACACGAAGAGCCCCAAATACCCAATTTTGGAACCCCTGTGCCTAATCCTAGACTTCAAGAAGGAATGGTGTTTGCACTAGAGCCTATGGTCAATGAGGGAAGCTATGAGGTTAAAATTCTACCCGATGGCTGGACGGCAGTGACTGCTGATGGAAAACTCTCTGCTCACTTTGAACACACTATCGCTGTCACCAGTAGTGGACCCATCATCTTGAGTGAATGGTGAAACCATAACCAGAAGAAGTATCGTTGTAATGGCTTTAAAAAAAATTATTAAGTATCCAGATCCCACCCTCAGGAAAAAATCGAAGCACGTGGAGAGGGTTGATAAAGAAATCAAACAGTTGATTGAAGATATGGCAGAGACTATGTATGCCTCTCGTGGTATTGGGTTGGCAGCAATCCAGATAGGGGTTCTTAAGCGTGTTATTGTGGTAAATATAGGAGAAGGGTTAGTTGCACTGGTCAATCCAGAAATTCTTGAAGGTGAGGGAGGAACCCAAATGGAAGAGGGCTGTCTTTGCTTGCCTGGAATTATGGTAGAGGTGAAAAGGAGTGAAAAGATCAAGGTGAAGGGGCTTAATGACAAAGGAGAAGAGATTGTTATTGATGCTGAAGGTTTATTGGCGAGAGCCCTTCAACATGAGATAGACCACTTAAATGGTATTCTTATCATTGATAAAGTATCTAGGATAAAAAGAGAACTCCTCACGAGCAAACTGAGAAAAGAGGCCAGAGAGCATACCGCAGCAAAAAAATTATAAACACCAATGCTAGATTTACCGTATGCCTGAACTTCCGGAAGTTGAAACCATTAGAAGGGGTTTAAGTAAAACAATCAGAGGCAAGAGAATCAAAAATATTACTATCTCACTGCCCAAAATGGTGAGACGGCATGCCTCAAAAAAAGAGGTGATAAATAAAGCACGGGGAAAAATAGTTGTAAATGTAAAGAGAAGAGGGAAATCACTACTTTTTGTTCTAAGCTCCTCAGATGTTCTCATTTTCCGACTGGGGATGACTGGTCAGATGCTATGGAGCACTCCCCAATTCCCTCTGAGCAAAGATAAACATACTCACGTAATCATTGATTTCGGGAAGGGTGAAGGGGTTCTTTTTAGGGATATTAGACAATTTGGGGAGGTTTATCTTACAACAAAAGAACATCTCGAAAAAACACTCAAAATGGGTACAGAACCATTGGATAAAGGTTTTACACCTGGAACCCTTAAACATATAACCTCTTCATCTGTGAAGATTAAGCACCTCTTGATGGATCAAAAAAAAATCGCTGGTATAGGGAATATCTATTCTGATGAAATCTTGTTTGAGGCAGGAATTCATCCTTTCAAAAAAGCAGACTTACTTAAGGGTGGGGAATTAGAAAAGCTCCACCGGGCAATAGGATCCATACTAAATGAAGCCATTGCGTGCAGAGGAGATACTATTGCGCAGTACCGGAATATCTTTAGTGAGAGTGGACACTATCAAAATTTTCATCGAGTCTATCAAAGAGAAGGAGAACCCTGCCATAGGTGTAATACTCCTATCAAAAGGGTTAAGATATCTGGCCGCAGTTGGCATTTCTGTCCCCACTGCCAAAAATAAAGGGGTCAGTATTCAGCTATCAGGGAACAGAATGAAAAAGTGAATGACTGCTTCTCCCTGGCAACTGACAACTGATGAAAACAAAGACCTTAATTGAGCAGGTAACCATCACTGACTGAAGCTTGGGGAGGAGTTGCTGATTTTGCACAGCGAAAGCCTATGATATAACTACGGTGAGTGGGAACATTTCTCGCTCGTTCGGAACAGCGTAGAAGCTCTTTTCCACTAATCCATGCCCCACCACGAAAAACACGATATACACCATCCTCTGGGCCTTGAGGGTTTTTGTAGGTGCTTACTCTATAGTACGTTTTACCATACCAGTCAGCACACCACTCCCAGACATTCCCTACTATATCATAAATCCCATAAGGATTTGGAAGCAGACTGCCTATTGGTTTCATCTCATTTTTAGAGATTATACTGGTGAAATAGTTGGCGTGTTTTTCATCAATCTGTTCCCCCCAAGGATAGTGCTTTTTCATTAATCCCCCTCGGGCGGCTTTCTCCCACTCTGCTTCTGTAGGAAGGCGCTTACCCGCCCACTCTGCATAGGCAGTGGCATCTTCCCAGCTCACTAACACTACTGGGTAATCAGCTCTGCCTAGTGGATAACTACCATTTCCCCAGTTATAGGGCTTAGCCCATTCAGCATCTACGTAAGGAATTCGATGACCTGTCTCATCAATGAATCTTTTATAGAGTCTATTAGTAACTTCATAACAATCAATCCAAAAGTCGGCAAGGTACACCTTGTGAAAGGGATGCTCATCATAGTGAAGATCATCTTCTTCGGGGTTTCCCATAAAAAACTCTCCTCTGGGAATTAAAACCATCAAGGCTCCATCCTTACCAATTTCAGTTGATGGCAGGTGGGTATGCTTCTTAATCTTATTGGGTGTTTTTCTTTTCTTCATAAATTTAAAATCTGTTTTATCTTTTTCTTGGGAATTATTCCATAGATATAGAAGGATTCCACCAGCAATGGATATGATTAGAAGGGATAGAATAAGAATACGTTTCCTCATTTTCCCTCGCCCCTGAGGAGCATAAAGCAATTCATATGAGAACTGTCTTACCCTAAATTTTAAGTCCCAAATAAAAACAAATATATAGTGCGTAGTCCAAGACCTATGATTGACTAGTATTGTGAATTTATATCAAAGTCATTACCTATGCTCAATTTTCACTATGTTATTTTTTTAATGTTTGAGCAACGTTACTAAAAAACCTTCTTTAAGGTCAATAGCACCATGAGGACAAACCTCCATACAACATAAACATTGAATGCATTCCTTTGAGTTAATTACTAACCCACCTTCATAAGCAGCGATGCATTTCAAGGGACAAGCATCAACACAATTATTACATTTTTCACACTGTTTCCTGTCTATGAAAGGATGGGTAGTAAGTTGTCCTTTCAGAAACCCCATAAAGGTTTTGCGAAATCCCTTGATTTCTGTAATTTTTGGGGGGAACTGATAATCATCTACCTTTACCTCATCAATCAGTTCTCCCAGCACTTCAATGTTGTTTAGATGGGGAGTTCCATAGCGTTCATTAAGAGCTACTTTCAAGGTAGGAAATTGTTCCGGATATACCCCTATTAGCTCAGCTATCACGGTATCTACTGCTACGGCATCGATGCCTGAAATGATAAGTCCTAGAGGTCGTGGTTTACCAAATCCAGGGCCTTTACCTTCCATTGAAACAATTCCATCTACTACAGATAATACAGGATTAATTAAAGTATATAAATCTAGTAACATCATTGAAAAGTATTCGCTTCCTTTCTGTGAAGTTTTCACATGCCATTGAGCCTTTCGTGCTCCTGGAATACATCCGAAAATGTTTTTCACTGCGAGTGTAAGAAAGGTAAAACTATGGGTCTTAAACTTTGGAAGATTGATTATTTTGTCGGCTTCAAGAACCGCTTTCCCTAAAACAAAATGTTTGAAAAACTTTCCATCCGGGTGCTTAACCTCAATTGGTTCAAATTCAACAATTTCTATACCGAGATCTCGGGCAACTTCAGCTACTCCACATTTCTCAGCCACTCTCAGAGCGCTCCCCAACTGAGGACTATCCCCAATCATAGGATGAGCTCCTATCTCTAGCACTAATTTCGCCACCGCTCTCACAATTGCAGGATGCGTGTTGACACATTTCTCTGGTAACCTACCCACCAGAAAGTTTGGCTTAAGCAAAACTTTCTCTCCTTTTCTGACAAAACAGTCTATGCCACCAAGGAGATTCACCCCTTCTCTCACTTTCTGGTAAACCTCTTCAGATTCGTAGTTCTTACACCTCACGATGGATACCTTTGTTCTCATTTAACATTCCTCACTTTGCAAATGTAACGCTATGAAACATGGGATTGATTTCTTACTACTATAACCCTATTTCCTTTTATAGATTCTTCTAGATTTGTGTAAAGATATTATGAAAACTGACGATAGTAATAGAGAATCAGTAATCTTTATTATTATAGATAAAGTACCATTATGCAACTTAAAATAAATAAGCTAGCCAATAAAATCTTCATTTTCTATAATGTAGTCATTATTCTTCTTTTCCTACCCATCTATCTAATCATTCCCCCTCAATTTGATAAGTACATCTCTAAGGAAAAGGAATCTTCCCTAAAGGGGCTGAATCAAATGCTCAGTCAAAAAAGTAAATTGTATCTTAATTATTCACACACATATTCTTACGGTATTGAAGGGGGTAAGAATTATGATGTAATGTCAGGGATGGTAAAGACTGAACTTCTTCGTTACTTTCAAATCAATTCAGATTTTGTATACTATGCACTGATTCCTAAACGAGAAGGTCAATCTATAGAGCCTCTCATCTATAACTCGGAAAAGATGAGAGAAGCAAAAGAGTTATTTGCATATGAAACAGATGAGACGATTATGATTAAAAAAGCAGGAATGTTAAATCTGATCACTCCTGTCTTTCGTAAGGATGATTTGGGACAAACGGAAGAGATAAAGCTCGGTTACCTCATATCTGGATTTAGCTTAAAGGATCAGGAAGACGAATTAAAGAAGGTAGAACATGCCATTTATGTTATTTGTGGATTTTTTATTCTTTTCGGTAATCTGTTGGGATACATCCTGTTCCGTCATATTACCATGCCACTTAAGAAATCCACTGAACTAATTAAAAATGTTGTTCAAGGTGATTTGACGGGAATGGTAAAATGTAAGTCCAAAGATGAATTAGGCAGCTTGATGCACACCTTAAATACTATGGTTAACACATGGAGACAGAAGGTAGAAAAGATAAAAGATATTATTGAATCCTCCAGTTCAGTATCATCTGAAATATCTATAGCTGCTAATCAACAGGAAAAGATTACTGCTCAGCAAGCTTCTTCTATAAATGAAATTGCTGCTACCATTGAGGAACTCAACACTAATTCTAAACTTATGCACAGAAAAGCTGAAGAAGTTGAGAAAAAGTCAGAAAAGCTCCTTCTGGTTTCTCTTGAGGGCCAAGAGTCAGTTAATATGAGTATTGAAAAATTCGCTGTAATTCGAAAGTACGTAGAGACTATTGCAGAGTATGTCCTTAACCTAAGTGGTGAAGCACAACAAATAGGGATTATTTTAAAGGAAGTTAGTAGTATTGCCCGCCAAACAGATATGCTGGCAATCAACGCGGGCATCAGAGCAGCAAAGGTGAAAGAACGGGGGAAAGAATTCACAATAATTGCCACAGAGATAAGGGATCTTGCTACTCAGAGTCAGATTTCTGCTGACAGAATTACCTCTTTGATTGAAAAAATTCAAACTTCAACTCATTCAACAATAGTAACAATGGAACAAGGAATCAAAAGGGTTGAAGAAGGAATAAAATTAATCTTGGAAGCAGGCAGAACTATAGAAACTGCTATCATTAATTTTAGGGAAACAGTAGGTTCCGTCAATGAGATTGCCACCTCATCCCACCAACAACTCTTGGACACCAACCTAGTTACCCAATCTGTAATGAGCATAAATAGAGGAATGAGAGAGACAGCCGTATCTTCCAAACAAGCTCTGAGGGAGACAGAAACCTTAAGTGAAGTTCATCAAGAACTTTTACAGATGATGAGCTCCTACAAAATCTAGTAATGTTTTTACCCCGTTAGAAAGAAAGCCACGTTAAATAGCTTTTCTAACGGGGTTTACTTCTCAAAAAAATATAAGGAACAATCGTGATTATTTAAGAGGTGAAAGCTTGCTCGAAAAATTTAAAAAAATAGATAAGACCTGACCAGAGAGTAATGAGTAGAGCTATCCATAGAAGGATCAAACCCACTAGGTGGAAATTTATATTAAAATAAGTGTAGTGAATGAGCAGTCCCTCAGTTGCTACTAGTTGGAAGGCTGTCTTATATTTCGCCAGCTTGTTGGCTTCAATAATAATTCCTTCATGAGAGACCGCAATTCTTAAGCTGGTTATAGCTACCTCTCTGGCTATAATAATAGCAACTATCCAGGCTGGAACCCTATTGAGGGACAGAAGCATGATCAGAGTTACGCTCACTAGAATCTTATCAGCGAGGGGATCCAAAAATTTTCCTAAGGAGGTAATGAGGTTTTGTCTTCGAGCAATATAGCCATCCAACCAATCCGTGAAAGCAGCTAACGCAAAAAGTGTAGCGGCGATAAGGCAGGAGCTTTTACTGGTGGAGTAGAGAAAAATAACAATCAAGATAGGAACAATTACAATCCTAAAAAGTGTTAAATTGTTAGCGAGGTTGAAAATTCGTCTTGCCATGGTTTTGATACAATTGTTGTTAATGGTAATCTTTTACTCCGTTAAAAAAATGCCCCGCCATTTATGGTGAGGTTAAACCCGTTAAATACCTGTCTCTAAGTGATCTGGTGCAGGAATTACTTAAAAACATGTATGGACGATATATGCTGGAAAACGGGTTTTTGTTTAACGGGGTAAAAAAACCAATAAGTATGAGCAGGATTTAAAGCTCCTTCCAAACTTTTCTAACGGGTTTTACTTTTCGATTCGTGGAAATAAAGGAGGTATTTTAGTCACTACCATTCCCGTAGCTAACTTTCCCCAGCTCTCAATGCTGTCGAGTCTTTGCTGGCTCAACTTTCCGTTAATTCCCAATGCCTCCCACATCTTTTCTGCTGATGAAGGGATGAAGGGAAAGAGTAAAATAGCGATGAATCTTAAAGATTCTATCATAGAATAGACCACTGTAGCGAGCCTTCCCTGTTTACTTTTATCTTTAGCTAGTGACCATGGTGCAGTTTCATCAATATACTTATTGGTCATTCCCACTAACTCCCAAATGGAATCCAATGTCTTGTGGAAAGCTATTTCCTCCATATGACTATTTACCTTTTTCACAACCTGTAGCGCCTTCTCCTGCAATTTCTCATCAATTCCTTCTGGTTGTAATGATTTTGGTATATGTCCATTAAAGTATTTGATAGTCATAGCAAGTGACCGATTTAACAGATTTCCCAGGTCATTGGCCAAGTCACTATTGATGCGATGAACAAGTGTCCTGTGTGAAAAGTCAGAGTCCAATCCAAATGTGCCTTCCCGAAGGAGAAAAAAACGGATAGCATCGGCTCCATACTTTTCAGTAAGCAACGTGGGCTCTACCACATTGCGGAGCGATTTGGACATTTTCTGACCCTCTATAGTCCACCAACCATGGGCAAATACCATCCGGGGTGGTTCAAGACCCATCGCCTTCAGCATTGTTGGCCAATATATAGTATGTGTGGTGAGAATATCTTTGCCAATGAGATGAGTTGCATTCTTCCAAAAGGTGAAAAATCTATCGTTTTTCGTAAGGTATCCTGGCGCACTCACATAATTAATGAGAGCGTCAAACCATACATAGGTCACATAATCACTGTCAAACGGAATGGGTATCCCCCACGAGAGACGCTTCTGTGGACGTGAGATGCAGAGATCTTCCAAAGGCCGTCTTAAGAATCCTATAATCTCATTTCGGCGGGTTTTAGGAAGAATAAAGTTTTCGTGATCTTCAATATATCTGACCAACCATTGCTGGTATTTGCTCATTCGGAAGAAATAATTTGATTCTTTTATCTGTTGAACGGTGCGCCCGCATTCTGGACAGCACCCCTCAATCAGGTCTTTTTCAGTCCAGAATCTTTCATCAGGCACACAGTACCATCCTTCATAGCTTGCCTTATAGATATCTCCTTTTTTATAGAGGTTACTGAGAATTTCTTGCACAATGGTTTTATGCCTTTCTTCTGTAGTTCGGATGAAATCGTCATTAGAAATATTAAGCCTTTTCCAGAGGTCTTGAAAGAGCACGACCATTTCATCACAGTGTAGTTGAGGGGTTACATTCCTCTTATCTGCTGCTTCTTGTATCTTCTGTCCATGTTCATCCGTACCAGTTAAGAAGAAGACCCTCGCTCCCAACAATCGATGATATCTAGCTAGGGTATCGGCTGCTATAGTAGTATAAGCATGACCAATATGAGGAAGGTCATTAACATAGTAGATTGGGGTAGTTACATAGAATGTGTTTTCCATAAGTGATCCTATCTTATTTTTTCCTTCCTATTTTTAGAAAGCCTTTATCCTTAATCTCATTGGTAGATACCTCTATTTCTTTACCACTTTCCAGTTTAACCCAGATCCTTTGCCTCAAGATATCTTGTTTAGTAACCTTTCCTGTTCCAAACTCTGTTGGCACCCTTTTACCACATTTTGGAAGATTTTTCCTATGCTCGCAATAAGTTTCATGCTCATAAGTGAGACAACACATCAATCTGCCACATACTCCAGAAATTTTCATAGGGTCCAGGGCTAGTCCCTGATCCTTAGCTATCTTAACAGTAATTGGCTCGAAATCCTGAAGAAAAGAGTAGCAGCATAACTCTCTTCCACAACGGCCAACTCCTCCTATCATTTTTGCTCTATTGCGAGCACCGATCTGTTTCATCTCCACTCGTGCATGAAAATCAGTTGCGAGACTTTTTACCAAGTTTCTGAAATCTACCCTCCCCTCTGCAGTAAAATAACAGATAAATTTATTGATATTCGGGATGTGTTCTACTTCAATCAACTTCATAGGAAGATCCATCTCCTTTATCTTTTCGAGGCAGGCTTGATAAACCTCCTTTTCTTTATGAGCCTTCCTAGATTCATAATCAAGATCAGCTTCGGTTGGCTTTCTTATAACCCTTTGATAGGTCTTAAAAGAGGGGATAGCAGATTCAAGTTCTTTCAACTTTAATACTGTTCCCATCTTGAGTCCATCCTCCCACTCCACCATTACCTTATCACCTATTTCTAAATCAAGGTTACGCGAATCGTAATCATAGATCTTACCGCTTTTTCGAAATCTAATTCCCGCAATTCGTTTCATACAAACTTTCCTCTGCCTTAATCAATTAAGAATTTCCTTTTTTCCGATTGATTCATTGACCATTTGATATGTAATAATATTTTGGATTTTGGATCTCGGATTTTAGATTTTAATTCCGCATTCCGCAATCAAAATTCCGCATTCGTGTAATCCAGGGTCTAGTATCCAGTATGTGACATCTTGTACGCTCGAAGGGTGCAGAGTTCCTCAAATTTTAATGACATAATTTTAGTAGCATAGTTTCCATGGCGATCCTAGGATTAACATTGCCTTGTAAAGCCAACTGAGCTTCATTCAAAGTCTGTACCTTCTCAAAAAGGGCAGGAAGACTCAACCGAAAGGCTATTGTGCTCACCTCGTTTTTAAGGTCTCTGTTGATAAGGTGCTTTGGCTGATCAGTTTCTTTAAATATTAAGAGGTCTCTGAACCATAACCTCAGTAAATCTAAATTTTCCATTAGTGTTTCTTTGTCCTCACCCAGTGATTCAGCTAGATCGAGGATTTCTGTGATGTGACCTTTGTTCAGATGGTTAATCTTTTCAAGCAACTTCTTTCTCTCCTTAAGTACACCTCTTTCCATCCACTGAATAGCCTTACCAATACTTCCGCCAGCCAAAGAAGCAATAAGCTTAAGTTCCCCACTTTCCCCTCCTTGCTTTTCCCTCAACACTTCTATAACCAACTCTGCAGACAGGGGTTGGAACATGACCCTCTGGCATCTAGACCTAATAGTTGGTAGTACTTGAAAAGGAGCAGTTGTCAGAAGAATTAAAACTGTGTGGGGCGGTGGTTCCTCCAATGTTTTAAGCAGACAATTAGAAGATTGAAGGTTCATCTTTTCTGCTTTATCGGTGATTACTACTTTGTTCCTTCCTTCATATGGTCTATATTTAATTTGTTCTTGCATTCTTCTGATTTGGTCAATCTTAATATAGTCTCCTTCAGGTTCAATCCAAAGAATATCGGGATGATTGCGATGTTCAATCTTTTTACAGGAGGTACAGTAGTCACAGAAGTCACCATTATTAGCTTCGCAATTGAGCACCTTAGCCATTGCTGTGGCTGTGGTCATTTTCCCAATCCCAGGAATGCCACTGAAAAGATAGGCATGAGAAACATTTCTTCTCTTTATTGCATTTATTAGCATCTCTATCTGCCTATCCTGTCCTTTAATCTTTTTAAATGACATTTATACTTTAACTCAATAAATTAGGAATATCCTTTTTTACCCCATAAGAAAGTTCACCATTTATGGTGGAGTAAAAAGCAATTAGTTTGGGAGGGTTTAAAGACCTATTCAAAATTTCTAACGGAGTTTATCAAATGATTCAGTGATCGTAGTGTGTGTAGTAATATTTTGGATCTCGGATTTTGGATTTTAATTCCACATTACGCAATCCGAATTTAGCATTAGCTAAATTCAGAATCCAGGGTCTTGTATCCAGCATCTTGTACACCCGAAGGTGCTGTCTTAAATCCCTTAGCCTTCTATCTTTTTAAGGAAAGCTAACTGAATCTCTCGATGGACTATTAAAGGGTCTTTTCTACCATCAACAATGTAGATACGATTACTATTACGCTCAGCAATTTGAAGATATCCTAATCTTACCGTTTGGTGGAAGGCGATGTTCTTTTTTTCAAAACGATCCTCACTAACTCTCTGGTTTACAGTTTCCTCTCTATTCTTTGCTCTTTTGAGACCTATCTCTGCTGGACAGTCAATCAAAACTGTGAAATCAGGAGTTAGATTTTCGGTTACAAACTGATTAAGGCTCTCTATCACATCCTTATCTATTCCTTGAGCATAACCTTGATAGGCAGAGGTCGCATCGATAAATCGATCGCACAGAACAATACATCCTCGTTCTAGTGCTGGTCTTATTATATCTTTTATATGTTGAGCGCGAGAGGCTTGGTAAAGTAGAAGTTCTGTTCTACTATCGATATTAGCATTTCTGGGATCAAGCAGTATTTTTCTAATGCTATCTCCAATGTGAGTACCACCTGGCTCTCTGGTAGTAAAGACTGAGTAACCCCTTTGTTCTAGGAAATCTTTAAGCAGATACATTTGTGTGGTTTTACCACAACCCTCTATACCCTCAAAAGTGATAAATAGCTTCATAAGTGACCCACATCAACGTGTAAAAGACTGTTATTTATCTGTTTCCAAACTTCTCATAGGAAATGAAATCATGCAATGCTTTCCTTGATGTTGCTTTTGCCTCTCCAGCAGGATATCCTAAAGGAGTCATCTCAACTACCACGATTCCTTCAGGAACCTCAAGTATTCGTGCTGCTTCTTTTGCATCAAAGAAGCCGACATGGACTGTACCCAATCCCTTTGCATGAGCAGTTAATGTTAGGTTTTGCATAGCCAAGGCAACATCAAACATATACCAATCACCCTTATCGGTTCCTGCCTTCCCCTTATAGTAGCCTGCTTTCCCCAATTGAGCGCAGGCTACAATTACAGCGGGTGCTTCGGTAAAGGAAGAAAATGCAGGATTACCTGAAGGAAGTGTTTCTGCTAATTTTTTCTTGGTCTCAGGATTTTTGACAACAATAAATTCCCAACATTGGGTGTTAGCCCAGGAAGGAGCCCACCGTGCAGCTTCCAATACCTCTGTTAAATCACTATCTGATACAGGGTCTGACTTGTACTTTCTGATACTTCTCCTTTCTTTTATTGCCTCTTTAAATATCAATTATTAGAAGGTTTTATCTTTTTATTCCTCTTTGTGCTCTCTTAAATCATCAATCGTTTTACGCCAATGGTAATAATGGATTCGATAAATTTTGTTCATTGTTGCCACAGCTTTTAGCTCGAGAATGACATGATTTTCTACCAGAAAGTCTATTCTGTATATCCCTATCTTTCACCCTTTCACAGTGAATTCATTTAAAAGGGAATTTCCCTTGAGTTATATAATCCTAAGAGTTCACAGAGTTTTTTATAAAATAGATTTTCTCCCTGTGCCCTCTGTGGTTAAAGTCTTTCCCACTACTTTTAAGTAACAAATCTACCTCACCCTGTCAAGGTGCATATTCTAAAAAATCCTTGACAGGTAGAAAGTTAGTGTGTTACTTAATCTATTAATAAATCTTCACTTGTAACGATTGTTTTAACTGATAGGATGTGAGAGGGGGCTTCTGTGGTTGAGAAAAAGATTAGGGCAATGGTTGCAAAACCGGGTTTGGATGGACATGATAGAGGAGCGAAGGTAATCGTTCGTGCTCTCAGAGATGCTGGGATGGAGGTAATTTACACTGGCTTGCGACAAACTCCAGAACAGATTGTGAGTGCTACGCTGCAAGAAGATATCAATGTTCTGCTGCTGAGTATACTTTCAGGTGCTCATGGCCATCTGTTTCCTGCAATTTTGAGAGGATTAAAAGAGAAAGGTATGGAAAAAGTTCTTGTAATAGGGGGTGGAGTAATTCCCCAAGAGGATATTCCTGATCTAAAACAAGCAGGAATTTCAGAAATTTTTGGCCCAGGTACCTCCACTGAAACAATCATCACCTACATTAAGGAACATCTTCCTTCCTAAACTACTACCCTTACATATGGTCAGTGTTTATGGAACTAGTAAAAGAGGCAATGAACGGCTCTGAACGTGCTATTGCTCAGCTCATAACTATGGTAGAAAATGAAGTTCCTGGTTGGATAGAGGCCATGAAGCAACTCTATCCACATACGGGAAATGCGTATCTTATTGGATTCACAGGGCCAACTGGTTCAGGCAAAAGCACATTGGTTGATAGAATTGTGCTTACTCTATGCAATCAGGACTGTAATGTTGGTGTTATAGCCGTTGACCCTTCCAGCCCCTTTACTGGGGGAGCGCTTTTAGGTGATCGTATCCGCATGGGTAATATCACCAATAAGGAGAAGGTTTTTATTAGGAGTCTTGGAACGAGGGGAGGGTTAGGCGGAATATCTCAAGCAACCTCTGATGTGAGTAAAATTCTTGACGCCTCTGGTAAGGAATTCATCCTCATTGAAACCGTTGGAATAGGACAAGATGAGGTTGAAATTGTGCAAATAGTAGACACCTCAATTGTAGTTTCTGTTCCAGGCTTGGGTGATGATGTTCAGACAATCAAAGCAGGTGTTATGGAGATTGGAGACATCTTTGTGGTCAACAAGGCGGACCGCGAAGGTGCCGATCATGTTGCCACCATGATCAGGACTATGTTGGATTTGAAACCTTCTGCTAATCTCTGGAAACAACCTGTGATCAAAACGATTGCCACTAAAAATCAGGGAGTCGATGAACTAATTGCACAAATTATGTCTCATCGCAGACATCTCATAGAAAATGACCTTTTAGGTGCCAAACGCAAAGAGAGGATAGGCAGAGAAGTCACTAAATTATTGGAACGGAGGATATCTCAGTATGTGCATGATCGGATCGAAGGGATCCATTCTTTAAAAGACTTCGTTGAACAAATTAACAACCGTGAGAGAGATCCCTATTCCTGTGTTGACCTTTTATTAGAAGTTTTAGAGAAGAAGTAGCACACATAAAACCACAGATCACAGAAAGGGGAAAAGATGAAAAATCTCCTTTATCGATAGTTAAAGAATTCTCTGCGCCTTCTGTGGTGAAGTTTTACAATATTATACTCAAGGAAAGGAGAGAAAGATGAAAGTGATAAAATTAGATCACATCGGTATTGCAGTAAAGAATATGGAAGACGCTCTTGCATTTTACCGTGATACCCTGGGTATCTCCTCTGTAGGTACAGAGGTAATCGAAGACCAGAAGGTTAAGGTTGCCTTCATGCCCCTGGGTGATACCGAATTGGAATTACTGGAATCAACTTCTCCCGATGGTCCTGTCGCAAAATTTATTGAAAAACGAGGAGAAGGTATTCAACATATAGCACTTAGAGTTGAGAATATAGAGGAGGCCTTAAAAGAACTAAAAGAGAAGGGAGTCCAATTAATCGATCAGCAATCACGATATGGTGCAGGTGATGCTAAGATTGCCTTTCTGCATCCTAAGGCAACGGGAGGCATTCTATTAGAGATATCGGAACGAGAGTGAGATAGGGCACGCAAAAGTGATTCATGCTGAATGATGCATGATTCATGATGTGTTCACCGCTTGATAATTTTCTTTCTGAGCGTAATAAAAGGATAAATTCCGAAGTTAAAAGTGCAATGTTTTGGATTACAGACATTTTAATTTCATTTGTCCTTTGAATTTTGAAACTTGAGTTTTTGAGTTATACA
>SMTZ1_10003013_pt1 | contig 16977 bp, 12 predicted proteins | sample DeeMarSWOR136_30_FD_25667 | JGI IMG/M metagenome (IMG submission 25667)
TGAAAACCTCAATCACCGATGAGCTAATATCATCGCGTGCGCCTTATCGAAAGGCTCTAAACCCACAATTTCCTTAATTCTGAAGCCTCGTTTCTTCAAGACCTCGGCTTCTTGCTGATATATTTCAGCTGGGTTCTTTGTTACGTCAATGCTCTGCGCCTTAACAGTCAAGATAATCCACCCTAATGATTTTAGAAATATATCGGCGTTATCCGCCAAAACCTTGGCTTGTTCAGGCTGTGCTATATCACAATAAATGCAATCAACTTTTCCCGAGATGAAGGCAACATACTTCTCAGGGAAACGTGCATCCTCAAGAAACGGCGACATATTAAGCCTATAAGCTGCAACGTTGTTAACCAAGTCCCTCATCGAACGTGAAGCAAACTCAACACAGTAGACGTGACCTCCTTCCCCAACTATGTCCGAGATGTGGCTTGGTGTAGTACCGGATGCAGCGCCCAACTAGAGAACGCGACTGCCTGCTATTATCGGAACAGTCTTCACACCTTTAATGATAGCTGCAGCCAGTTTACTCCTGAAAGCGTCCCAAACACGGTATTCAACTTTCTTAAATCGAACAAGTCTCTCGCCGTAAACAGTTCTGCCAGCAGTCAGATTTCGAGTAGCTAGCCGTTGCGCACCGTCTTCTAGCGTGACGCAGTAGATTTCTGCGAACTGCGGATGAGGTTTAACCTTGGCGTGCACGCCCTTTCTTTCTCCACTTTTTATCTCGCCGTCGCTGGTTCTTGCGCAGTGGTCTCTGTCTCTCCTGTTTAGGTCTCATTGTCTTTTCTTTCATTGGCGGTGGTTCATTGTACTTTTCGCGAATCTCAGCAAGCCTCTTATCTATATCAGCCTTCAAAGAGTCACCGATGTATTTTCCTCCGAAAGCGTCAACTCGCACGGCAATAGCCAATTTCCCAGCTAAGACTCTTGCGATTTTGCCTCTCTGCCATCGTTTAGCGTCATGCAACAATGCATGTTGAAAAATTAAGCCGTGCTTCGGCGGTCTCGCTCCCGTTTTTAACGAGCGAAATAGGGCTTTCTCGGCGCCCAAAACTTGGATAGTGCTGGCTGGTCTCATCGCAAGGTTCTGTAAGCTTCCTGCTATAGCGATTAGGCGTGCGCCTAAGAGTGCACCCGCTATTGCACGGGTATTAGGTGCTACTTCCTCCATGGCCTTGTCCACGTAATTTTCCATATTCTTCCGCAGTTCGTAAAGTTCTAGTACATTCTTGCTCAAGGCTTGAATTTCTTTCATATCTTGTTCTGCTATATCAGCCCCCATGGATTTTTCCGCAATAACAGCAGTGTTCTCAGCTTTCTCTTTTGGAATAGCTTCTTTTTCGAGAGCTTCTAGCGAAAAGTTGTCCCTGTAACACAAATCAGCTACAAGACGTGCGTAGGTCTCGTGTTTTTCGATTAAGCGGTCAAGTTCTGGAAAGTGAATGCCATACCACTCTCTAAGGCGACCCATAAACAAGTTTGCAGTTCGGTCCAAATCGTCAAGGGTCTGAATTGCTTGAGCGATTATTAAATCTCTCTTCTCAGTGGCACCCTTAATTTTTAACTTGGCAAGTTCCATGCTGACATTGTGGTTCCACAGGCTGAGTTCTTCCCCATCGCTAAGGAAACCAGTTTCAACCGCAATTTGCTCCGTGCGAGCGCGAGGTGACTCAACTTCGAAAGCCTTCGAGATTTCCGTTTTAACGTTTAAGGTTTTTCGCGCTTCGCTAGCTATTTCTGCGTTTTCGAAAACAAATTCATCATAACCTGTGTTCTGCAGCGCAGAAATCAAGGATGCAACTTCGGAAATTTTCCCAGACTCGATTTTCAAAAGAGTTTTTGCTGCTTGTCGTGGTTTTTTTGGAAACAACACCTTTTCTATTATGTTGCCCTGTTCATCAAAAGCTACAAATCCGAAAGGGAACTGAATTATCATTGTTTTCATTATTTCTAAGCTCCGTTACAAGCTAATAATTGCATGACGCTGTCTTAATAAATAGTTGTTGCCATTTTCCAATAGTTGTTACTATCATTTTCGTCTATTTCCTCTTCCTGAAAAGCTTCTTTCCGTCAAACTCTGTAACATACTCAAAACCAACCTCCACAAGTTTGCAAGCTTCTTCAACGGTTAACGCAGTTTTAACAATACAGTCGTCCGAATCTTTAAAGATTACTTATTCAAGATTGACGTAAATCATGGTCACTATCACGGCGCGCGCTAATGATAAAGAAAAATGATTGGAGATTACACCCAGTCTGGCACTTCAATTGCTTGTGGTTGAGCTCGCTCTTGAATTGAAAATATTTCAAAGGCATATATTGGCGCAGTCTGGTTATACCTTTCCCTGAGATATATTCGTGCCCAATCGTACGGCGGTATCATAACATGCCACGTGACATACATCTCCCAATCTTCGGAGAGAAACATATAGTGCATTACAACCAAAACCCTTGGATTCACCAATGTACCAGTCCACGTGGTTTCGCTTGTTATATCCAGCTCTGAATGATGGATTGAAAGCCATTGAGTGAAGTTATTACGAATGTTAACAGCTTCTGGACCCAAAGTCTCTTCTCTATCTTCTTCAGGTATGACTTCGAAAGTTACTGTTTTCGTCTGCTTAGCTCCATCTCTCTCGCCTTTTATAGTGACGCTTACGTTTTTGCCTACCTCAGCTTCCACGGGGACTACAGTAACTTCGGCGACTTCGCCAGAAGTTATCGTTTGAGGAAACACGGTCACCTGACAATCAGGGGCTGTTGCTGATATGGTAAATGCTTTTAACCCCTGACTGGTCTGATTCTCTTCAATAGTTACTAGAAAGAGGCATTCTTGGTTGGGAATGGTGTAGAGCGCTTCACCGAAGGAAGCTGGTCTGTTGGTAACGTTCAGTGAAAAGGAGATAGCTTCTGTATTTGTCAGTGACATTAAGTACGCTGAAAAGGCAACTGTAACAATCATGATGACCACGATTATTGTTGCTTGTAATTTTGATATAGCAAATTTATTTTCCATTTTTCTCATTAGTTTAGTCTCCAACAAACAAAGGTTGGTTGGTCGATAAAATACTATATTTTGGAACATTCTGTTCCAGAAAATGGAACAAAGCAGTCATTTGCATCGCAGGGGGTACATGTGTTAGAGCGCGCGCTAAAAGAAGGAATAGCCTGAATTCCAGCTTTTACTTGGTTGAATTGAGCGTTATTTCAAGCTTTGTTTTGTTATCGGAAGTTATATCGGATATATCGAACAATTCGGAAAGACCCCTGCCTTGTTCTTCTTTCTTCTTGTTTGCTTCTAAAAAACTAATAAATAGCTCCTCGTTCTTTTTTGAACCCTTAAGAAATGCTTTAATTTCATGCTCATTTCATTATCTGATTTATTTTTGCTGTTCGAATTACAGTCGACAAAATATGCAAGTAAGGTTCCTACAAAACGATTCCCAACACTCTGCAAATAACTTCTAGAAATATGCCACTCCACACCAGGATCTTGTCCTGAACAAAATGTCTTTATCCACCAAGGAAACTCTTTGGTTGAAGCCGTGTTTAGCTTCGTTTCGGATATGGTGGAAAGGATCTTTCCGGAAAAAGTAGCTGCAGCGCCTGCCACAGGGGATACAGGCGTTGCCATAGATCCCGCAGTTCCGACACCCTTTCCAAAAGCACTGATAACAGGTTGAAGCGACTCGAACCAACCAACTACCCCATCTTTCTTTTTAAAAGGGGGGCAGCTATTTTAAGTCAGCATCTGTTTCTCGAATAGAAAAACCTGCTTTATTTGTGTGAAAAATGAGTTGAACAACGATTGAATCATTTTTATCCAATCTTTCACACCACGAAACTTTTCCAACTCCAGTAATACCCACAGACCAAACATATTCATAGAGAACAGGGCTCTCTAGTTCAAATCTCTCTTTTAATTTATCATCTGGTTTGGATTCATTAGTCAAGTAAAATATCTCTCTTGTTGCTTTAGGTTTGGTTTCTCCCAAAAGTTCCAAACCCTTCTTTCAATATTTCTGAAAGTGGAATTCTTTTCAATATGTCTCGAGAAATTTTGCTTTCTTCTTCTGTCGGTTCAATTTTTCGTTTAAAGCCAAAACGAACTCTTTCTATCATATTTTCCACAATCTGTAGTTATTTATAGTTTCATTATTTTTTTCAACATTTTACAGAACTCATTCTATTTTGTCCAAATCTGCTCTAAAGGTTATATGTTATTAGAATGTCGCTTTTGACATGAAAATTGACTTCTTAGATTTCTATTTTTAAAAAGCGGAAAAAGGTTGCTTGGGATACTGGAAAAACTCTAAAACGAATTAGGCTACCTCACCTCGCCCACTTTTTGATAAAAGAAAAATTTGAGAACCTGTTAATTTCAACAGTTCAGCTTTGGGATCAAAACTTGAGATAAAATCCCTAAAGCGCGCACTTGCCCTTGAACTACTGGACGTTTTGCTGTTGCTAAAACAGATATCACTCTGAGAATCACTTTTTGGATTGAGACTCCAGTCATTTTCAACTTATTAAATAATATTACTCCTCGTAGCTCATGGCATTTTTAGAAAAAGGGGGGTTGCTGACACATTAGAAAAAAGCCTCTCAGCGCTCTTGAGGGCAGCCAGCAAAGTCCTACCTCGTTCAGAAGTAACATAAACTGTCCAATTATCGTTTCCATCTACCTCTTCAAGCAATCCCTTCCGCAAGAAATCATCAAAATACGCGTTAAACCTCGCAAAATTAAGATTCGACTTGTACATTAGACGCGTTTTCTTCTTAGGAGTAATAGCAGATTCTAGAACATCGATAGAAACCTCTACCCATCCCCGTTTCTTCATTAAACCTTCTTCCTTAACGAGCTCGTTGCTCGTTTTTATTTCTCTATTTGGCTCTTATTTAAGCTCTAGTCACATAAATGTTGCAATAGAACAGCCACTATTTCCTATGGAATTTGTTGAATTATACAAAATCCCCTAAATCATAAACCTGTTGCAAGTGGTTTTTTTGGTAAAGAGGTATATTTCTGACAAATTTTGACTGTATTTAAGCTTAATTTCGGGTTATTTTGAAAAAGAAATGCATATCGTAAGCTCTCTGGCTGGCTTTTATAAGGAAGCAGGACAAAGAACGATGGGATTGTGCGGGAAATGTATCCGCTAATACGCTTTTAATTGTGAATCCACGTTTTTCTTTATTCCCACACTTCTTCTATCAGACAGCTGCAGAGCTTCACAGTTTTTCATTTTTGCCGATGCCTATGTCTACCTCCCGAAAACTGAGAGACCTCGTCAATCCTTTATTGCAACTATCCTAATTAATTGGAAAGAGCCAGGATCTCTCGTCAATCATTCATAAAAAATTGGAATACTATTGAACAGCAGTTACGTCTACATTGAAAGAGAATGTAGAGACATCAACTAGACTTGAGGATATTGCCAATGTAAAAGTTATTTGTATAGTTTCACCCAAATCAATTACAGAGTTGTCGTAGTCCCAAGTCACCGTGAAATATTGCTCGTAGCTTTGAGAAAGAATTTGACCAGCACTATCTCTGAGTATCCAATCGGAAGTTGACATATACAACTTAAACGGAACGTTTCCTTCATTTCTAAAGTAAACGGTGTATGTTGTGCTTTGCCCAGGGTAGAGTAAACCAAAATCATTGCAATTTATTGAATCTATGGGCATAGACGTAGGAAGCGAAGGGTTGTCATCGTAAACGGCTAGTTTTAATTCAGTTGAAGGTGTTTGGGTGGGTGTTGGAGTGGGTGATGGGGTCGGGGCAGGAGTAGATGCTGGAGTAGGTGATGCATTCCGAGCTTGAGTTGGTGTTGGAGTGGGTGATGGAGTCAGAGCATGGAAGTTCTCGGGGACGAAAGCTGAGCCTTGCATGAAATGCAACCAACCAAAAATTGTTGCAATTCCAAAAGAGGGCTTCGGAGCAAATGATGCGGTCGGAGCAGGAGTGGGTGATACGGTCAGAGCTGGAATTGGTGTTGGAGTAGATGGTGAGGTCGGAGCAGGAGCATGAACTGGAGAAAATGTGTCTGTACTTGATTCAACGTTACAATTTAATATTGAATTGGTTCGCGCTGAAATTGTTATTCCCGCAAGCAAAATCGCTAAGACAATTAGTATCGAAAAGAAGGCAAATAAGGTTTTTTCTTCGTAATATTGGAAAAGCACTCTTATTAAGACCCTAGAGGGATATCTAAAACATCATATTAATTGATTTTGTTTGCTTTCAGCAAATTGTACATGGGTGCTCGATTAATCCCCCTTTTTAGATAAAAAAGGGGAAGCCCGGGATCTTTTTTTAAACTTGAACAAAAAACTTCGGTTATGAGAATATTAGTGGCGGCATTCTCAGGAATATATCAAGCATAAATATATTGTTTGATTCACGGATTTACACGGACATCCAGCCATTCTACACATCAATTTGTAATCCCCTACTAACTGCTGGAATCTTCGCTGGATAAGACACGTTCATTTTCTGCATATGGTGTTTCTTTGGAGCATTAATCGTATGCATTGTCAGATTATTACTAATTTGGAGAAAAGCAAATCAACACAATTTTTGTCGATTGTCAAGAGTCTTTTTAGCCTGTTCAAAACATAAACGCCAAACGTGTTAGTTGAAAAGAATTAGCGAGTCTTCTTGGGCTTTTTTGTTCTTTTAATTGTTAGCTATATACTCTATTTTAATCCTTGTCCAATTTGGAGGTCATTCGTTTCAGTTGAAGCAATTAGCGTTTCATCCGTGCTTTCATATTTCATTGTTCTCTTGATTGCATTATTTCTTTTGAGGAAAGACTAAAAGAAATCATTGTCAAGTGTCTTCAAAAACAAAGGTGACCTGTTTATTCTTATTGGTTTAGCTTTTAGCTTAATTTATTTGGGACTTTTCTATTTGATTAGTTTTCTTCCTTGCAGTGCTTTATATTCCAGTCTTTTCCGAGCCTAAGAGAATTTGAAGTTATGCTGTTTATTTCCATCGATCAGCGTTTATTCTCTATTTATCATTCTCTATTTTTGGGGCTTTTGCAGAAGTATCGTATAGAGGATATATTCAAACAGGTATCTCAGGAAGGTACGGCTACACTACTTCTTTTTTGCATTCCTACCTAGCCTAAACCATAGTAATTCTTTGCGTCATGCATGGAAAATAAAGAAAAAAGAGGGTTATTGTACGGGAGATATCGCCACTAAGGCATAAACTAAATAGTTGTTGATTGTTTTCAATAATTGTATATACTCTGGTCTTTCATTTTAGTTTTCTAAATAGTTTGTTGTAAAAAACCTCTTACGGATTTGAAACATACTAACTCATTCGAGTTTTCTTAGAAAAAATGATGAAAGAATCGCAAAAGCTAATCCCATGGTCCAAACCATTCCGGGAAAGTGTAGTTTGCTCCTGTTTCTTCAAGAATCTTCTTTAGCCAAACAAGTACTTGATTTCTATTTTGCTATTGGAACTTTTGTTCGGTGGAAAATTATTTGAGTGTTTAAATACATAGAATTGTTTTGAGGGCAGTCCTTGAGTAAGGATAACTTTTGGCTTTTTCAAAGCCAAGCAAAAGAATTAGAAAAGAAGTACGGTTGGTCGGAAGCGATCGGAATCTATGAGAAAGCGTCTGATTGGTTGCTTATTGTGCAAGATTTTCTGCAGATGGCTGATATTTGTCAGAAAATCGGGTATTGTTTCTACAGGGCTGCTCTTCAAGCGGAAACGAATGCAGAGTTTAAAGAGAAAATGATCCATTCAGCTGAAGCGTATGAGCGCATGATTGAATTTCTTGAAAAAGCTGGTGGTGAAGAAGGCAAGATTAACCATGCTAAAGCGATGGTGGCTTGGTCACGTTCTTGTGTGGAATCAGAATTTAACAAAATTGCGGATTTACTTGATGAATGGTGGAACCTTGAGAACAAAGCCTTGAAATATTATCAAAAGAATGGTGACCTATTAGCAGTTGGAAAAATCTGCAACAACCTAATGGAAGGCTCCCTCCACCATCGAATTTTTCTTAATGCTAAAGAATTTGTTAAGAGAACGCTATTAGGAGTCAAGCTTGGAGAGAGAGCAATCAAAGCCTTATTAAAAACAGATGATAAGTACGAGCTCGCAAAAGCCTATACTTTTTCAGCTTGGCTCTACGGCATAATATCATTCCATTATAACATAAGAACTGAGGATGAAAGCTTTAATTTAAGATATCAACTGCAAAAGTACAGCAAGAAATGGCTCACTTATTCTGAGAAGGCCATTTCTTTTTCCGAAAAAATCGGGGATGCATGGTTGATTGGTTGGTCGCATGAGGTAAAAGGAATGGGGCTAGACAAGGGACTGGAGTTAGACAAATTATTATACCATGCCAAAAAGGTAATGACACAAGGCGAAATAGCCAAAGATAACATGTTAATAGCGAAAGGGTTGCTGGGTTCCAGCTTGCTCACAATCCTTTTTTTAGGTTCAGAAGAAGATCCAGAAAAACGAAGGTACAACTTAATAAAAGCTATGGTTTCGAGCAAAGAAGCTTTGCGGCGTTTTCAAATTATTAATTTGTACAACTCTATTTTGATGGCAACACGCAATTATGTTAGTATCCTAACTAGATTGGCTCTCTCGGAAGTGGATTCTAAAAAGAAGCAAAGGATGTTAAAAAAGGCTGTTCAGATTGGACGAAAAAGTTTTGAAATTGCCTCAAAAGCGTTTGATCAAGGTCAAATTTGGATTAATTTCGAAAGCGCTATGGTTGCTTTGAGCATGGCTCTACATAGGCTGTCCGGTTCCGAAACGGAAATAGAAGAAAAACGGGCGCTTTTAAGAGAAACACTTAGAATCCTTGAAAAAATAGTGGAAATCTATGAAAAGGTTGGCCAACCAACGAATGTTGCTTCTGCTTTTGGCAGGATAAGAGTAGCTATGACACAAGTTCATCTGGCAAAAATCAGTACATCAACAAAAAAAAAGGTTGAAATGCTAAATAAAGCTATTTTCTCTTTTGAGAAAGGTCTTGAAATATTCAAAAGAAATTTGCAATTGCATCCCTCAAGACCTTTACTGCAAGCAATACATTATGGCGGTAGTTTAGTTGGGTTTGGCAATATTCTCGCATATTTTTACACAATAACACAGGAAAGAAAACACCTTTTTAGAGCACTAGAAGCCTACAAGAATGCAATTATACAGTTTCAAATGGGCGGATTATCAACCCGTGTAGCCGAGACCTACTGGGAAATCGCAATATGGCACGATTTGCTTGGTGAATATTCTGAAGCTGCAGACAATTACGAAAATGCAGCAGCAGAATACGGTAAAGCGACAGAAAAAGTATCCCGCCTCAAAAACTTCTACCAAGATTACTCTTTATATATGCAAGCTTGGAGCCATATCGAAAGAGCAAGATTATGTCACTCAGCAGAAGAATATGATAAAGCAAAGGACCATTACGAAGAAGCAACAAAACTGCATAAAGCTTCAGAGCAATGGAGCTATCTTACCCCAAACTATGCTGCTTGGTCTCAACTGGAAGAAGCTGAGGATCTAAGCAGAAAAGAAAACACCGTGAAGGCTGCACAAGTTTTCGGACAAGCATTAAAGCAATTTAAGAAAACGGAAGTAGCTTTAAAAACAAAAATCGATGCAATCACCGAGGCAGAAGAAAAAGAAATGGTCGCGAAATTGATTACAAATTCAGAACTTAGACGTAGATATTGTCAAGCAAGAATTAGCATAGAAGAAGCTAAAATACTTGATAGAAAGGGAGATTATGGTCTAAGCTCCAAGAATTATGGTGAAGCAGCAAAGAACATCAAGATTATAATTCAACAAATCGAGTCTGAAGCTGAACGGAAGGAACTTCATCTCATAGAGTTTTTATGTCGTGCTTGGGAGAAGATGGCTATAGCAGAAGAGACCACTTCCTCAGAATCCTACTTAGAGGCCGCGTCACTCTTTGAACAGGCAAAAGATCTGAGCAGAAATAGAAAGACAAGTCTTTGGGCTTTAGGCAACAGCAGTTTTTGCAAGGGTTTGGCAGCCGGAATAAAATACCAAAGTACCGTTGATTTAGCAGAGCATTCTAGGGCTAAGAGTCTATTGAAGAGTGCTGCTACAAGTTACTTCCAAGCTGGATTTGAAAGTGCATCCGAATATGCCAAGGCTACTCAGCGTCTTTTTGATGCCTACGTTTTTATGAATCAGGCGGAAAGCGAAGTTGACCCTGAAAGAAGAGCTAAGCAGTATCATATGGCTGAGAAATTGCTACAAATTTCCGCTGGGTCCTTCGTGAAGGCTAAACAGCCTGAGAAGGCGGCACAAGCGCAACAAATTCTCAGAACTGTTAGAGAGGAAAAGGACTTGGCGGTTTCCCTTAATGAGGTGTTGCATGCTCCAGCTGTCGCTTCAACTACTATGTCTTTTGCTACTCCAACACCAACTGGTGAGGCATCAGTTGGCTTAGAACGGTTTGAACATGCTAATGTCCAAGCTAACCTTATCGCTGGTTCCGAGAAAGTTAGAGTTAGAGAGTCTTTCTGTTTGACTTTGGAGTTTGTTAACGCTGGCAAGGAACCTGCGTTGTTGACTAAGGTTGAGGATCTTGTTCCGAAAGGTTTTGTAGTGATGGAAAAGCCTGAAATTTATAGGTTGGAAGAATCTTGCTTGAACATGAAGGGGAAACAACTTGAGCCTTTAAGGTTGGTTGAGGCAAAGGTTGTTCTTCAAGCTTCAAGAAAAGGGGTTTATCAACTGAGACCTACAATCTACTATTTGGACGAACTTGGACAACAGAAGTCTCTTGAACTTAAGTCACTAAAGCTCAGAGTTGAAGAGGTCACATTTAGTGACCGAGTAACTACTGGAATAACAGAGATAGACTCACTATTATTTGGGGGCATTCCCGAATGCTACGCTGTTGCTTTGACTGGGCCTCCAAGCGACAGTCGAAACTTGCTTGTGAAGAACTTTTTGGAGGCTGGAGCTGAGAGGGGGCAAGTGACGTTTTATGTTGCCGCTGAGCCGGTTGGCTTGAAGGCCCTGTTGGGTAAACCTGGCTTTTACCTTTTTATGTGTAATCCTAAACCCAAGATTGAGGTTCCTGACCTTCCAAACGTCTATTTGCTGAAGAGTAAGATTGACCTGAATAACCTTAATATTGCTTTGGCGAAAGCTTGCCATGGCCTTAGCAAAACCCGTGAAGGATCAAGGAGAGTTTGCATTGAGATTGTGTCTGAAATTCTGCTCCATTATAAGGCTGATACCACTAGGAAATGGCTGGATGAGATTACTCACGATTTAACTTTGAAAGGCTTCACAATTCTTTTGGTGATGAATCCAAGTGCTCACCCATCAGATCAAGCAAACGCAATTCTCGACCTTTTTGACGGCGAAATCAATGTATACGAAACTGAAGATGTTTTTGAATGCAAAAGGTTTGCTCGTGTTAGAAAGTTGATGAATCAAGATTACATTAAGAACCCGATATGCTTGACCAAACAGACATAGAACTTGAAAGAGGTGTTGTTGCTTTCATGCCTCAAATTATAGCTGATTGCTCTTGGTCTTTCTCTGAGTAGCAAAAAATCTAATATATTAATAGCGTCCTGAAGAGAGAAGGGTGGCGACATTGATTGAACAAATCCTAATTAGTTCATTGATTTTAGCTGGTTTGTATATTTTACTTTCTGTTGGTTTTTCACTTATTGCTGGTGTAGCACAAATCCTAAACTTTGCACACGGTGCTCTTTACATAATTTCCGCGTATTTGATTTACTCCCTATTGCCCTTAGGCCATGGGATTGCGATAATCATTTCACTTGTAACTACTCCTTTACTTGGACTAATAATTTATAGAGTATTCATCGGACCTTTGCGTGAAAAAGGAGCTAGAGCAGCACTAGTAACTATTGCATTAGCACTAATAATTCAGGAAATTCTTAAACTAATTTTTGGTCCCCAAATAATAAGTATCCCTAACGTTGTCTCGGGTTCCACTACAATTATTGGTGTTAAAGTAACAAATCAAAAGATACTATCCTTTGTGGTTGCATTGGTTAGTGCATTAGTTCTTTTAATTTTCATAAAAAGAACAAAACGGGGAAAGGCTATACAAGCTGTAGCTCAAAATATGGATGTTGCAAGATTGGTGGGAATAAACATAAGAGCAGTGCTGATGACTTCCATGGGAATATCTGTATTTTTGGCTGGAATCGCGGCGGTTTTATTCGCCCCCACATGGTCCGTGACACCGTCCGATTGGGTAATATTGTTTCGAGCTTTTCCGGTAATTATTCTAGGAGGCTTGGGAAGCCTTAAAGGAAGCATCGTAGCGTCTTTTATTCTTGGTTTTACAGAAAATATAGTAATATTCACTACGCAAGGAGGAAACATAGTACAGATTGTTAGTTTCTTCCTTATGCTCGCAGTCATTTTCATACGACCTAGAGGATTGTTTGGCAAGCGCACAGGGGCAAGGGAGTGGTGAAAATGAGCCAATACTTAAAAGGAGGAGGATCGGTCAAAAGAGTGCTTGTCTTCGCATCACTTATCTTATTAACTCTATTTCCAGCTATTACAACAGATTACTATGTTTTGTCCATACTAATTTCAACAAATATCTTCGCGGTTTTTGCGGCAAGCTGGGATATTTTGGCGGGAGTAACTGGCCAATTCAGTTTTGGTCAAGCTCTATTCTTTGGAGTTGCAGCCTATATGTCTGGAGCCCTAAACCTATATCTTGGTTTGCCGCCATGGCTAACTATACCTTTAGGAGGAGCCTTCGGGGTAGTTGTTGGTTTTCTCGTTGGTTTACCTAGTCTGAGACTGAAAGGTAGGTATTTCACAATCACTTCTGTAATCTTTCCTACTATTTTGGGAATAATAATCGTGGAGTACCCAGAAATTACTGGGGGCGAAACAGGATTATATGGGCTTTCTCCTATATCCAGCGATATTCTAGTAACATATTATGGGTCGGTGCTTCTGATGCTAGCTTCAATATACCTTCTTGTTAGACTCGCAAACTCAAACTTAGGATTAGTTTTCAAATCTATAAGAGAAGACGAAGACGCAGCTGAAGCAACAGGAATTAACACTACCAAATACAAGTTCTTGTCGTTTGCTATAAGTGGATTCTTTGCAGGATTAGCTGGAGGTTTCCAGGCTCACCTGCTTATGTTTGTTGGCTCTTACGTCTTCAACGTCTTCTACTCATTGCAAGCAATGGTAACAGCTGCTTTAGGAGGAATAGGAACAATAATAGGATCAGTGGGTGGATCCTATCTAATGTCTATATTAAACGAAATTCTTAGAGATGTACTCTATTTTCGCGTATTAATTACAGCCATATTGATGCTTATAATATTTCGATATTTTCCAATGGGAATAATGAGAAAAATAGCAATTCGATTTAAAATCTCAATAGGTTCGTGGAGAGGCTTAGAAGAATTGAAGAGGATAAAAGATGGACACAATTCTCGAAGTCAAAGACCTTAACAAACGCTTCGACGGCATAACAGCAGTCGACAATTTCAACCTTCAGATAGGTAGAGGTGAACTCATAGGCTTAATTGGACCAAATGGCGCTGGAAAAACGACTTTTTTCAACCTACTAACCGGATTCACAAAACCTGATTCAGGAAACGTGTTTCTCAAAGGAAAAAAGATTACAAAACTCAAACCTCACAAGATAGCCAATTTGGGCATGTCCAGAACCTTTCAAATTGTTAAGCCATTTAAGCGATTGCTTGTCGTGGAGAATGTTGCTATTGCTATCCTGTCTGAAAGAGGTAAGAAGAAAAGAAATGGAGCTAGCGTTCTCACCAAAGCTCTTGAATACTTGCGGAGGGTTGAGATAATTCCGCCTGCTGAAAACATGTTCAAACTAGCGAGTGAATTATCGCATGGATACTCTAAACGCTTGGATATAGCTCGTGCTCTTGCTCTTGAACCCGAAGTTTTGCTTTTGGATGAACCTTTTGGGGGTCTCGGTTTAAAGGAAACGCCAATCATGCACTCAGTGATTAAGAAACTGCATGAAGAAGGGCTAACCATAATAATCATTGAACACAAGATGCGAGAACTTGGAAAACTTGCCCAGAGGCTAGTTGTGATGAATTTTGGCGAAAAGATTGCTGAAGGCACTCCTAAAGATATCGCTATGAATCAAAAGGTTTGCGAAGCTTACTTAGGAAAAGAGGTAGGTAATCTTTTTGCTTGAAGTCAAAAACTTATCGGTGTATTATGGTAAGTATCAAGCCTTGCGTGATGTTACCCTAAGAGTCAAGAAAGGAGAAAGTGTTGCGGTCATCGGACCAAATGGAAGCGGAAAAACAGCATTACTACGTGCAATATCTGGGTTGCTAAGACCCTCAGAGGGGGAGATCAATTTTTTTGGTGAGAGAATCGATAAACTAGAAACTCATGAGATTGTAGAAAGAGGCATATCACATTGCCCTGAGAGAAAGAAGCTCTTTCCAGATATGACTGTCTTTGAAAACTTGGAATTAGGCGCTTATCTGCGGAAAGACTCCGAAAAAATCCAGAGAGACATAGATGAAATAATTTCTCTATTCCCATTGCTAGGAAAAAGGAAAAACCAAGAGGCGAAAACTTTGAGTGGAGGCGAGCAGCAAATGCTATCTATAGCAAGAGCGTTGCTATCGAATCCAAAACTATTGATGCTTGATGAGCCATCCTTGGGGTTGGCACCCTTGATTAGGGAGCAGCTGATAAGTGTTATTGGGGAAATCAACAGAAGGGGCATAGCAATCTTGCTTGTCGAACAAGACCTTGGACTGGCATTAACCCTTTGCACTAGGGGCTACGTACTTGAAACAGGAAGAGTATGCTTGGAAGGAACTAGAAGGTACCTCACCGGCAATCCACGTGTAAAAGAAGCCTATCTAGGATTGATTTAACCCAAACTGAGTTTCCAAAAAAGCTTAATCCCATGGTCCTGGCTTTTCAGGATACAGATAGGGGGTTTCTGCATCCAACATTTACTGAATAGCTGTTGCTTCAATGAAAGAGATTTTAAACGGCTTGTGCCAAGGACAATAGTTAACCTTTAAACTCTTGCCTACTTATTAGGTATCTGCAATTTGAGAGGGGATACTATAGTGGTGAAAATTCCACGTCGAGCACGAGGTGTGAAAGTTTTAAAAGCTGTTTCGTCACCTCTCAGACTGCAAATTATAAACCTAATTTTCGATAGAGGCGCCCTTTCCTACACCGAGTTAATGAACTCATTAAACATGAACCCTAGCCGAGACGCAGGACGATTCGCCTACCACCTCAAGTTTTTGCTCAAAGCAGATCTGCTTGAAGCTGACACTGAGACTAAAAAGTACAGTTTGACGGACTTAGGTAAAATGGTGTTGGATGTCGCAGATCGAGTTGAAAAGAAAGCCGACAAACCCAGAGGAATGCTCGTTCGTACCTCTCGCTTCACGCTGGAAGCTTTTGACGCGAACAAAATAGCGAACTCACTCATAAAAGAAGCCAAGGTAGCCCCTGAACTCGCTAAAAAAGTGGCAAAGGAAGCCGAGAAACGACTGCGCAAATCGAAAACAAAGTACTTAACAGCTCCGCTAATTAGAGAATTTGCGAACGCAATTTTGGTTGAGAAAGGATTTGAAGATTATCGCCATAAGCTAACAAGGTTGGGCATGCCAGTTCAGGAAGTAACAACTTTAGTAGATGCAAAAAACCGTAATCAAGATTCAACATCTATACTTTCGAAAGCGGGAAAAGCAGTATTAGGGGAATACACACTTTTGAACGTTTTTCCAAGAGATATAACCGACGCTCACGTTTCCGGCGCTATTCACGTGGAGGACTTAGGAACATGGATTTTAAAGCCAAAGGAAATTATGCATGATTTGCGATTTTTCTTTTTGCATGGACTTAAACGCACAAGCCCATTTCAACTTTCAATAGAGCCTCCTCGAAGTTTTGAATCTGCACTATCGATTGCATTTAACGTTCTACTACACGCTAGCAGAGAAATTCAGACAGCTCAGACCTACGACTACTTCAACATTTTCCTTGCTCCCTTCGTGAAGGGTGCTGAGGTTGCAACAATAAAGGATAGCATACTCCGATTCATTTTGAACGTAAATCAACACGCAAACGCAACTCTGGGTCTGGAGATTTCAATACCTAAATTCGTAGCTGGCAAAGCAGCTGTTGGACCTCAAGGAAAAATATTCGGAAAGTACAGTGATTATGCCGAAGAAAGCCTATTATTAGCATCACTTATCATAGAAATATTCAAAGAAGAAAGCTCTCATAGGCCAATGCTAAACCCTAAACTTGTTCTTAAGATCAGCAAAGAAACGTTAGCAGATGAAAACGCAAGATCTGTTCTCCTAAATTCTCACAGTTTAGCGACGAATGGTGGAACAATATACTTCGCTAATCCTTCGAAGAAAGGAGAGAAAAACACGGTTTTTTCTGCTACAGGATGCAAGCTTGAGGCAGATTTAACTGGAGACTGGGAGACAGACACGCTACGAACTGGTTGCCTCGGAGTGGTAACCGTTAATCTGCCTCGGATTGTCAATGAAAGCGAAAAAGATACGAACACATTTTTCAAGATTTTAAAGGAACGATGCGAGATGGCATCTCGCGCATTACGAATCAAATATCGTTGGCTCAAGCAACAAGGAAAAGCAGAACTTCAATTCACAACTCAACGCTTAGACGGTGACACGTACTTCAGAATTGAAAATTGTTCGCGCATAATAAACCTTGCAGGTTTCGAGGAGTCCGTAGAAGCCTTCTGCGAAAAAGACCTGAGCAATGAAAAAAGCATAAACTTCGCGGAAGAAATAATTAAGAACTTGTTAGCTTTTAAGCGTAAACTCAGCAGAAGGCATGGAAAACGATTATTTCATGCAGTGTTACCCAGTTTTGATGCTTCTATACGACTAGCAGAGCTAGACGTTGAAAAATATGGC
>SMTZ1_10008783_pt1 | contig 16977 bp, 12 predicted proteins | sample DeeMarSWOR136_30_FD_25667 | JGI IMG/M metagenome (IMG submission 25667)
CGGCGGGGATTCCCTTTCAGACTATTGCCTTAAAGGCTCAGGCACTGGGCTCAGACATCATTGTCATGGGCGGTCACGGAAGGATGGGAGACGGCCAGATCGATAAAATCTTTTTCGGTAGCAAGGCTGAAAGGGTCGTACGTCTGCTCCCCTGCCCGGTCCTATGTGTTCCAGCAGAGGCTTTGTAGTGACAAGAAAAGATTTCGGTTAGGGAACAAATCTCGCGCGCTATTAAAGGGGTTAAAGTAAAGGGGTCTACGGTTGACTCTAGCTATTGGCTTTGATATGAAGGTATTATGTCGAGGCCATTAAGAATTGAATACCCCGGTGCATGGTATCATTTGATGAACCGCGGCCGGAGGGCTGAGAATATATTTTTGGGCAAAGAGGATTACCATAGGTTTCTTGAGCTTCTCAAAGAATCCTCAGAGAAAACCATCCCAACTAAGAGTCAACCGTAGACTTGATGACCCCTATCCCAACACCAAAATCCGGCCCAAGAACTTGACAATCGTTGCCATATCAGTTAGAAATTTTTGAGAAAATGTTCTGATTGGCGAGTGCATCTGTTGGCAAGATAGTTATAATCCCGCGCGCTGGAAGTGACCCACTACATCATTATTTGTGTGCATGTTTTCTGGCAGAAAGCGCCAATTACAGAGATGAAGGGGTTGTTCTGCTTCTGCTGAAATTGGAGTTTTCTTTGGATTGGGTTACCTACAAGTAATCGGAGAAAGGACCTTGTTGAGCTTGTTCCGAGAGCAGAGAAAGAGGTGAATGGGTATGGTAGAAAGACAATATTTGATTGATGCAATTTCCGTGAATGATTCCTGGAGGCTTTTTAAGATTTTGGCCGAACTGGTTGATGGCTTTGAATCTTTATCCGATATCTATCCCTGTGTTTCCATCTTTGGCTCCTCGCGTGTCAAGCCGAGCGAGGCAATATATGAAAAGACCGTCGCGATTGCCAAGAAATTGGCTGAAAACGGTTACCATATCATCACTGGTGGCGGCCCCGGGATCATGGAAGCGGGTAACAAGGGCGCAAGAGAAGGGGGTGGAAGGTCTATTGGACTCAACATTCGCCTGCCTATGGAGCAAAGCCCCAATCCTTACGCGGACACACAACTGGACTTTAAGTATTTTTTTGTCAGAAAGGTGATTTTCGTCAAATACGCTCAAGCATACGTGGGGATGCCGGGTGGCTTTGGAACGCTGGATGAGATCTTTGAAGCGATCACGCTTATCCAAACCAAGCGAATCAAACCGTTTCCTGTGGTTCTTGTAGGGTCTGATTATTGGGGAACGTTGTGGGAATGGGTACGAGGCAAGCTCTTGAAGCATAGATTTATCTCGTCCGAAGATGTGGATCTGGTGACCATACTGGATGATCCAGACGAAGTTGTAAAGACCATCAAGCGGACTGTGATCGTATCGTCTAGAACTTTCATTGGGAATAGATCCAAAATGCGAAGATTGCGCTAAAGCGGCGTCGGACAGGCTGACTTGAACAGGAGGCGTTTCATGCACGTAACCTTTTATGGGGCGGTACGGGAAGTGACCGGTTCGATGCATCTTTTGACTACCGAAAATGACCGAATTCTGCTCGACTGCGGAATGTTTCAGGGCCGCCGCAGGGAAAGCGCGGAAAAAAACAGGATTTTGCCATTTGACCCGCGGATCATCACCAACCTAGTCCTGTCCCATGCCCATATCGATCACTCAGGGCGCATTCCGGTGTTGACCGAGCGCGACTTTACGGGACGCATTGTCTGCACCCGCGCTACCGCAGGGGCATGCGAATATCTCCTTCCCGACAGCGCTCACATCCAGGAATCGGATGCTGCCTACCTCAATTACAAGACTGTGAGGTCGGCTCTGGCTCAGATAAAGAAATCCAGCCGGGCAAAAAAAATTTCCAAACGTGGACTTAAGAATATCAAAAACCTCTTGAAGAAAGATCACCACGCACTGAAAACTGAGACCATCAACGAATTAATCGACCATTACCATCTGGAAGGGGTCCGACCCCTCTACAGTACTGAAGACGCGCGACAGGCCCTCACCTATTTTGACAGCTATCCGTATCGCCACTCCATCACCATTGGAAAGGATACGACCTGCACACTATACGATGCCGGACACATTCTCGGCTCTGCCATCACGATCATCAGGGCCAAGGAAAATGGCAGGATACTCACCATTGGTTATACCGGGGATATCGGCCGGTTCAATAAGCCCATCATCAAGAATCCAACGCTTGACTTTGGAGAAGAAGACCGGCAGGTAGACATGCTGATCATGGAAAGCACATACGGTGACCGCCTTCATGAACCAGTGCAGGATCTGAAGCCTCATTTGAAACAGGTGCTCGTGGACACTTACAACCGAGGCGGGACCGTGTTAATTCCGGCATTCGCATTCGGGCGCACTCAGGAACTGTTATACTTGGTGCATGAACTCCGTAATGAAAACGAAGTGCCCAAGGTTCCGGTATTTGTGGACAGCCCGCTAGCAATCAATATAACGCGGGTGTTCGGAGAGCACCCTGAAGTTTATGACAAGGAAGCGCATCAAAATTTTCTACAGCAGGGTAAGAATCCGTTTTCCTTCAAAGGGGTTCATTTTGTTCAGTCTGTTGAAGAATCCATGGCGCTCAACCGCGAGGGTGCTCCGCATATTGTCATTGCGGCCTCAGGCATGTGTGAGGCTGGACGGATTCTGCATCACTTGCGTTACAAGATCCACAATCCGAAAACGACGATTCTGATCGTCGGCTACATGGCACAGAACACCCTTGGTAGGCGTATTCTTGAACAAGGCAGGAGGTATGAAGAGTCCGGCAGGAACGGTGCGCCGCCCATGCTAAGATTCCTCAATAAGGAATATCCGCTGAACGCCCGTATCATCAGTCTGGGGGGCTTCAGCGCCCATGGGGATAAGGACGAGATGTGTCGTTTCTTGAAGGAATCCAATCTGAGCATCAAGAGAATTGCTCTTGTCCACGGTGAAGAGAACCAGTCTCTGGCCTTTGCACAACATCTTAAAGAGGAAGGTTATTCCGTCTCAGCGCCGAGGGCGGGGGAGACGCTCCAGATAAAATGATTTATGAGAACAATGACACAGCACAGAACGGTGTCAAAGCTATATTCAGGTATGGTGCCGGACTATGGATAGACCACTTCGACTCGAGTTTCCGGGTGCAATATAACAGCAAATCTTTCGCCCCCTAATCCTTTTCCTCAACCCCCAACTCTCCCCCTTTTTTCTTTTCTTGCCATGGATATGCCATCCGGGGGTGCAAGGAGGCCGCCAGGGAATCCTCCAGTGTTTGGACGATCTTGGCGAGGTAGCGAGTGGAGAGGTTACATTCGTCGAACTGGCCGTCAGCCACCCGCTTTACGACCAGGAGGCGAATCAACTTGGCGATCTTCGACTGTGTGGGCTTCTGAAGGGAGCGTGAGGCGGCCTCCACAGCATCAACGATCATCAATATTGCTGCTTCAACGCTTTGTGGTTTTGGCCCCGGATACCGGAAATCTTGCTTGCGAAGCCCGCCCCGCCCACTTGCTTTGACGGCCTTGTTGTAGAAATACTCTACAAGTTGGGTACCGTGATGCTGGCGGATAAGATCCAAAATGACTTGGGGCAGCCTCATCTCACGTCCGATCTTCTCGCCATATTGGACATGATTGATAATGAGTTTGGCGCTTTCCCGGGGATCTAAATCATCATGAGGGTTCTTCCCCCCGGATTGATTTTCCACAAAGAGCTTCGGGTCTCCCATTTTTCCAATGTCATGGTAGTAGGCGCCTATCGTCAGCAGGGAGGTGTCGGCCCCGATGGCCTGTCCCGCTGCCCGAGCGAGGTATGCAACTGTCATGGTATGTTGGTAGGTGGCTGGAATCTTGGTCAAGAGGTCCTTCATGAGGGGGTGTTGAAGGTCCGCATACTTATTCAGCTTAAAGGTGGAAGCAGTATGCCAACTCACCTCCAGCAGAGGTAAGAGGAGAAGTGCCACTGGGCCTGCTCCAAAGCCTCCCATAAAGGCCCACCCCATATTCTGCAGCAAACTCTTGCTAAAAATTTCGGTCACCGAGGAGATCTCGATTCTCAGCAATTCCCCGGACAGGACACCGACAGTTTCCCAATCCATTGAGAAAGCCATGAGAATGACTGCGTTGATGATTCCTACCACTGCTGAGGGGAGTAAAATGTCAATCCTGTTTCGTATCTTGAAAGAGGCCAACACAGCCACCACCCCACCGAAAGCAAAGAATAGCAGGACATCCAACGTGTGATCAAAAAACAGACTTACCATCATCGCCCCTATCACTGTGGTCCAAGTAGCAGAGACTCTTTCATTGTGTAACAGAATTATAAGTAGGGGTAAAACGGCGAAGGGGACTATATAGATGGGAAAAGCAGTAAACAAGAGGCACGCCTTGCAAAGAAAAATGGTTATGATAAGCAATGAGAGGAGAAGTAGGGAGGGCGGTTTCTTCCGCCACTCGGCCCACAGGATTTTCGAGAGGAATAAGTTATAAAGAACTACCATGAACACTGTAGCAATCAGCATCCAGATGGCCTTCCCATATAGGTCTTTCTTTCCCTCATCCTGATAGGCAGCCAGCAGAAGCACATCCTCCTCACCCAAAACCTTACGAAAAGGGACAAGGATATCTCCTGGTTTGTAAGGAATAACGTTAGAAGGGTATCGCCTAATGATATTTTCGATCCTCCTATCATTCTCCTTATTGTCGTACTTGAGGTTTGGTAGAAGGGTTGAAAGGGATATCTGAAGAACCGGGTCCAAAATCTCTTTATCCACCTGCCAGAAGAGTTGATTGACCTTCTCGTGCAACGTGAGGCGGGCCTCATCAAGGGTAGTCACCTCACCGGCGGGATGGACCACAATTCCCGCGGGTTCGGGATATAGGACCTCGATGGTCTTCTTTCCCTTGAGGGGTTCTGGATCTTCCACAATTCTACTTTGCAGAATCGATTCCTCGATGGTAAGGATGCCGGCTATGAGGTTATCAAGATCTTGGTACCAGAGAAGCTTGGCTGCCACCTCCAGGTCTAACACCAATGCATACTCGATGTGAAGATAGTCCAAAAGATTCTGTTCGCCAGACGACTTCCGGTCCTTGAGGGTGAAAACCTTTTCGGTTAAAGCTTTCATTACTTTGTTTGCTTCCTCTACTCTATGAGGAACATAGGTATAAAGAGGAACATACTGGGAAAGGGCTATTTCCCGCCTGCCACCGAGGGCCTTTTCTTGATCGAAGTTAAAGTGTCGTTGGGAGCGAAAGGTGAAGGGAACAACTTTTCTTGTTTGTGGCGGCAGAACGAAAAGGTAGATGTCCTCAATATAACATGCAAAAAACGTTATGAGAACAAGAATAACGTTAAGGACCAGTTTCATCTTCTGACCTCACCAGGGTCATCAGTTGTCCGAAGCCTAGATCTATTTTATAGGCTAACACGGATCGAACGATAAGTCCAATGAACTTCACTATCACTCAACTCACTACGATCCCTCCTCAGTCCGAATCGAGTATCATCGACCCCCACCACTGTCAAACCAAATCCTCGTCCTTACAATCAATGGAAGGCCTGTCTTATGTAATCGACTCCGTTTTTCAGGATCTGGACGCCAGCTGTCAGCTCGTGAGGAACCGACTGACCATGCCGTTTCATAGCTTCTTTCATGCGGGTCCAATCGGGATGATTGGTCCAGTGGTTGAAGGCCTCAGGGTGGGGCATCAGACCAAAGATGCGGCCGGTCGAATTACATATCCCTGCAATGTCATGGACTGATCCGTTTGGATTGAACGGGAATTGCCCCTGTGCGGCCTCCCACTGAGGGGTAGCATACCGAAAAACCACCTGCCCATTATCAATTAGGCGTTTGATCACCTCAGGGGCTGCATAGAATTTGCCCTCACCGTGCCGTATGGGAAGCTCTATCCGGGTCACCCCTTTGGTGAAGACACAAGGGGAGTCCGGGTCTCCCAAAAGGGGCACCCAGTCGTTCCTAAAATTTCCACAATCGTTGAACGTGAGAGCAACGTCTCGTATCTCATGTTTCCCGTCAAAGCCGGGCAGAAGCCCCAGATTCACCAGGGCCTGAAATCCGTTACAGATGCCAAGGATAAGCTTCCCCGCCTCTATGAACTCGTGGAGCGCCTCGCCGATGTTGGATCTGATGCGCACCGCTTCAAGCACGCCGGCTCCATGATCATCGCCCCAGCTAAACCCCCCATCAAACACCAGGATGTCATAGCCTTTAAGGGAAGCTTCCCCAGAGATTAGGGCGTTGATATGAACACGGGTCGAAACCGCGCCGGCCAGTTCAAAGGCGTAGGCGGTCTCATAGTCGCAGTTGAGGCCGTAACCTGTGAGGACCAGTACGTGGACACTTTCATCGGATTTTGGATTTTGGATTTTGGGTTTTAGATTTACGTTGCACATAATTTGTAGATGTAAACTAAAGTACTTATGTGAGAAACTAGTAACTTTTCAAGAAACTCGGGTTGTTGTCATTGCGAGCGAAGCGAAGCAATCTCTTTTACGGCTATGGGATTGCTTCGTCGCAAACGCTCCTCGCAATGACAGGGGGTGCCAGTGACAAGGAATCACCCGAAATTATGAGGAAGTTTCATAAACTAAACTATAGTTTTTGCTACTTGTCATACAAGCTCCCCAAACGGGCGTTTCCAGGCCGCCTTCAGGTCCGGGACCGGCACGCGGATAATCGGCTTCCCATCGAGCCCGTTGATCGCAAGATCTGTTCCGCTTGAGACCGTCCCAACACAGGCATGGGGCAACATATCAATAAGGGCCTCAAAGGACAAACGATGCTCGGGGTCAATGGTTACAATGTATCGGCCGGGAGTCTCTGAATAAAGGATGACATAGTTTCTGTCCGCCTCCGCCCTGGGCACCCTGGACAGGTCGATATCCATGCCCAGTCCCCCGCCCATGGCTACCAAGGCCAGGTGCACCCCCAGTCCCCCACGATAGATGCCGTGGCATGATGCCACCAGCTCCTCCTGGATGGCTCCGTTCAAAGCTTGATAGAGTTTCATGGATGGCTCGGGCTGGACTCTAGGCACGCGCAGCCCGCCATATCCGAAGTGTTCATAGTATTCAGATGCGCCCAGCTCATTCCTGGTTTCACCCAGCACATAGACAAGATCCCCGGCGGACTTGCAGTCCATGGTGACACAGCGGGTAATGTCTGAAATGACACTAGTGCAGGAAAACTGGAGTGTAGGGGGGGCAGAGACCTTGCAGGTCTCACCGTATCGGCCCTTGAGGTGGCCGTCCACGTACATGCTGTCTTTCCCTGAAAGTAGCGGGATTCCATAAGCTGTGCAAATATCCCTCAAGGCCCAGTTGGCCCGGACAAGTTGTGCGGCCTTGTACTTGCCATCAGGGTTGTCGATTGGGTCATACTGTATGGTGGGCCAGCAAAAATTATCCACGCCACCAATGTGGTCCATGTCCCCACCCACGGCTACAACGCGCCGCACTGCCTCATCAATGACGCAGGCTACCATGTGGTATGTATCGATCTGTGAATAGGTGGGCAGCAGAGCCTGAGCCGCAGCCAGTCCCTGAGGGGAGTCCAGCCGTGGCCGGATCACAACCGCATCGCTGTTTACGTCGCGATCCTTTCCAACAAGGGGCTTGATGACGCTTGTCCCTTGCACCTCATGATCGTACTGCCGGATGATCCACTCCTTGGAAGAAATATTAGGTCTAGAAAGAATGTCCAGGAGCAAGCCGGATTGATCTTCCGGTTCACCCAGCACCGGTTCGAAAAGCCCTCGCATTTCCGGAGGGGTCCATTCGGCCTCAAAGGTCCACTGGGGAAACTGCGAGGTCATAAAATCGATGTCCACATAGGCGCAAGTCTGTCCGTCATAGGTGATGTGGAGTTTGCCGGAGTCCGTGTAGCGACCGATTACGGTGCTCTCGACCGCATGTCTTTCGGATAGCGCCGCAAATTGTGCCCAATGCTCGGGCTTTACGGCAACCGTCATGCGCTCCTGGGATTCAGAGACCCAGATTTCCCACTGGTCCAGACCTTCGTATTTTAGAGGGACCTTCTCCAGCTCAACCAAGCACCCGTTGCTGAACCGGGCCGATTCCCCAATGGACGAGGAGAGCCCACCACCGCCGTTGTCCGTGATGAAGGCAATTAGCCCTTGATCACGGGCCTCTAAGAGAAAATCGTGCATCTTTTTTTGTGTGTAGGGGTCTCCAATCTGCACGTGACCTGCGGGGGTATGGGCAGAGAAGCTCTCAGAGGCCGCGGTCACACCGTGGATACCGTCCTTTCCCACGCGGCCCCCACACATGATGGTCATATCACCAGGAGAGGTTGTTTTCTCCTCAGCAGGCTCGCCTTTGATCTGCGAGGGCATCAGGCCGATGGCAGTGACAAAGACCAAACACTTTCCCAGGTATCCTTCATGAAACCAGACCTGGCCAAAAGGCGTGGGGATGCCGCTCTTGTTGCCCCCATCGCGGACCCCTTCGATGACGCCATCCAAGAGACGTTTGGGATGAAGATGGGGCTTGAGCTTCCCTTGATAGTCCCGAGGCCCCACACAGTATCCGTACATCCCCATGATCAGCCTGGCGCCTCTGCCCGTTCCCATGGGGTCCCGGTAGACCCCGACGATCCCGGTGATGGCCCCGCCGTAGGCCTCCATATTGGACGGTGAGTTGTGGGTTTCGCCAGTGATCACATAGTAGTAGTCATCGTTAAGGCGCCCGACACCCGCATTGTCCCATAAGACCGAGATCACCCCCGGCTTTTGCTTTTGAATGGCCAGAGTGGGGGCTTCGATACAGGTCGCAAAAAGGTTGTCCACAACCTCGGTTTTGCCCGTAGCAAGGTCGCGGTAGTGGAACAGGCCCTTAAAGGTGTTGTGGTTGCAGTGATCGCTTCTGGCCTGGGAGATGTATTCCAGCTCAACATCGGTGGGGGCCGAAAGACCCAAGGTCCGGCGCTGTGCCAGGACATCCTCCCTGAGAAAATAGGCCCTAATCGTGGGGATGTCATTGGGGTTCAGGGCCAGGCCGCGCTCCTTGCTGACGCGCATGAGGGTTTCCTCGCTATCGATGGGGATCTCAGTGACGGTCGGTTTATGATCCAAGCGTACCTTCGGGATGATGATCCCGACACCAATCTCTGGGTCCCAATCCTCTTTGGAAAAGACTTTCCACTGCTGGATGATGTCATTGGCAAGAAGCTCCCGGGCGATGCGGTCTGCATCTTCAAAGGTTAGGTTGCTACCCTTCACACAATACCTTTTTGAGGTGTAGATTGCCTCGTGCGGTTTCAAACGGATACGAAAAAGGTCTTCCACCGCTTCTTCGGCTGTGCTTCCAGGATTATCCCGCACCCCGGGCCGGTATCCCACCCACAGAACCGAGTCGAAATCGATAGCAAGGGGTCCGTACGAGGAGATCTGGGTGACGGGATTGGTAAAGATTTCTGTTCGGACGGCTTCAAGCTGATTCCAGCTGAGGTCAATATCGATGGTGAGAATGGAGACCGTGCGAACCGACTCAAGATTCAATCCAAAATAGTCGTTCGCCTTCCTGCAAACGGCATCCCCTTCGGCATCAAAAAGATCGGGTTTGAGAGTGATTTCCAGGCGGGCAGGCATGGGAAATCTCTACCAGAAAACCGTGTTAGGTGTCAAAACAAAACAGTTCTCTATAATGCCTTGGTGGGTTTTACTTACCGAAATCAGCTCACCAATTTTGCCGGATATTTTGGGATAGGAAGGATTATATTAAAAGGACCACTTTATTATAGATGCACCCCAAGTCAAGCCGGCTCCAAAGGTGACCAAGAGCACGTAGTCACCTGCCTTTAAAAGACCTTCCCGGTTGGCTTCGTCAAGGGCAATAGGGATAGTGGCCGATGAGGTGTTTCCGTATTTTTGGATATTGGTGTAAACCTTGTCCATCGGTATAGATAGCTTTTCTGCTACCGCTTTGATTATCCTGAGGTTGGCCTGATGGGGAACCATTAATGTGACATCCGCGCTTGAAAGGTTGTGGTGTTCAAGGGCCGCCAAGGCAATGCCAACCAGACAGGAAACCGCTTTCTTGAAAAGCCGGTTTCCGTCCATTATCATATAAAAAGGCTTTCCTTCGATAGTATTCAGGATTTCAGGGATTTTGGAGATTCCATCGGAGGAATAGAGGAGTTCCCAGAAACTGCCATCAGACTGCAAATGGGTTGAGAGGATACCGTCGTGGGCCGTACTGGGAGTCAGGACCACTGCGCCAGCACCGTCGCCGATCAACACGCAGGTAGATCGATCCTCCCAGTTTGTAATGGCGGAAAGACGTTCGGCACCAATGACCAGGGCGTTCTGACAGGTCCCCGTTGCAATGGCATTATCTGCAATAGACAGGGCATAAAGAAAACCCGAGCATCCGGCAGAGACGTCAAGGGCAACTGCCTTACTGGCCCCGAGCGTCTTTTGCACAAAACAGGCTACCGAAGGAAACTGACGATCCGGTGTAATCGTTCCCACGACGATCATATCCAGGGTCTGTGGCGAAATATCCGCCATCTCTAAGGCCCTTAAAGATGCTTTTGTGGCCAGATCCGAGGTGTTTTCGCTTTGGCCGCCTGAAGAGATGCGGCGTTCTTTAATCCCGGTCCGGCGTGTGATCCATTCATCGGTTGTATCTACGATGCTTTCAAGGTCCTTATTCGTTAGGATCCTCTTGGGTGTTGTAGAACCCGTTCCAACGATGCGTCCTTTTATCATGATTGGTTCTTTATATACTCCTTTGTTTGAAAAAATTTTGAACGGGAGAAATAACACATAAAATGACCCCCGTCATCCTTTTTTAAAAACGTGTGATAGCAAAATGATAATGTTCCCTCTTAGACTAATTCTTGAACATCATAGTTGACGGTTTCGTAAGAAGTCCCAACAACTTGTCATTTCGAGCGGAGCGAGAAATCTTTCCGATGTGACATGTTGAAAATATCAGATTTCTCCCTGCGGTCGAAATGACACATTCACTAAATCTGACTTTTTACGAGACCATCATAGTCATGGGACCAGCCTCTCACAATATAATATTTTGCCGAGACGATATGTCAAGAGGCCTTTTTCAGTCAAGCAAGAATTGGTCAGCTGCATTCCTCAACTGCCTTGTAAAGCGCCCCAGCCGTCCGACTCAAAATATCTTCCGGGGTAATGAGAGGAGGCATGAGGTACACAACGTTGCCAAGGGGCCGGATCAAAATGCCGTCGCTGAGAAGACGTTCGCGAATACGTTGGGCGCGCCATGGCTCTTCATCAAGTTCTACCGCACCAATCATGCCGAGGCACCGAACATCGACCACATGAGGCAAGTCCAAGAAGGATCCCATTTGATGTTTCCTGAAAAAGTGTGACCGTGATAAAAGGTGCGGTCTTCCGGTTGATCCCAAAATGTTTCAAATATCTTATCTTTGACAACCGTGGCACTGATGGGCAGATATCCTCCCGCGAGACTTTTTCCCAGACAGACGATATCCGGATCAACGTCACCATGTTGGAATGCAAACATTTTGCCCGTTCGTCCGAAACCTACGGCAATCTCATCAACGATGAGCAAGACATCCTTCTCCTTACATAACTGGTCGAGAAGCCTAAGATATTCGATAGGATAGATTCTCATACCGGCCGCCCCTTGACACAGTGGTTCAATGATAACTGCGGCCAGCTCGTCTGCGTGCTGCTCAAAAATAGTCAGCATGGACTCAAAGCACTCTTGATTACAGGATCCAGGCTCCTTTTCGTGCCGACAACGTCCACAACAGGGTGACTCAGCACGATATGCGGGAAACAAAACCGGCTTGAACGGTGAATGAAACGCTTCCAGGTAACCGACTGACACTGCCCCTAAAGTATCGCCATGGTAGGCATTCTCAAGTGAGGCAACTCTACTGCGCTCAGGGTGCCCCAGGTTGTGCCAGTGTTGAATGGCTATCTTTATGGCAGCTTCCACTGCGCTGGCCCCGTCGCTGGCGAACAGGACGTGACAGGGATCGGAAAAAAGGTTAACCAGTTCTGCGGCCAGTTCAATAGCACAAGGATGAGAAAGATTGCCCAGGATGCTATGTTGTAGCTCACGAGCCTGCCGCATGATAGCTTCAACCAGCCGGGGATGGTTATGCCCCAGGTTGCAGGCCCACCAGGATGAAATGGCATCTACATATTTGTTGCCCTCAATATCAAAGAGATGAACCCCCTCTCCCCTCGTTATGATGGGAAAGTCGCCGGCTTCCGCGGCTGAATGGCGGGTATACGGATGCCAGATGCTTTGCCTGTCCATCTCCCTGTATTGATCGGTAACTATGACCATAGGCCATTGATCCTTTCCAATAGATCTCTTGCTGAGGGCAAATGAGGTGAACACGCATCCAAGAAATCTTTGGGTGATTTCGCCTTGATCTCTTCTATGAAGGGAAGATGTCCCAGAATAGGAGCATCACCGAATCGCTCGATGGTCAACCGGTTATCACGTACAATCTCGTCCCATGCGCACGGGCGGGAATCACTAAATATCACCCCTAAGACCGAGACTCCTGCCCGCGCAAGTTCTCGCAATGAAAGCAGTGTATGGTTGATGGTGCCCAGCCATGGTCGAGCCACCAAAAGTACAGGTAATGAAAGCCTAACCATCACATCGAGTATGGTTTCTTTGCCGTTGATCGGCACCAGCACCCCCCCAGCACCTTCAACGATGACCAAGTTGTGATCCGCCTTCAACGCCGAGAAGTCATCAGCTATGCGAGAGACGGATATTGTCTCGCATGCTTGTGCGGCTGCCAGGTGGGGGGAACAAGCCGGTTGAAAACAATAAGGCGTCATAAGATTACGTTCGGCAAGCGACGGCACAAGGTTTGCCATACTAAGGCAGAATTCAAGATCCACAACGAACAAACCACCTGCCTCGGGAATACAGCCGGTCTGAACGGGCTTCATGGGAATGGCGTCGATACCATCTGCCCGAAAGAGCGACACCAGCGCAGCCGTAACCACTGTCTTTCCGACACCGGTATCTGTGCCTGTCACAAAAATTCCTTTGCTATTCATGAATGGAGTACCTAAAGTGCCCCAAACCGACTAAAGTGAACTGAGTTTGATGGGCTCACTGGGTTTGTTGAGTTAACTCGCAAGTAAGTGTTGACGTGGTATTTCCTATCATGTCATTGCGAGCGGAGCGAAGCAATCTCATAATTACTCATACAAACTCAACCATTTCCCATTTATGCTGTTAATCAGGTCAATTTTCTTTTGCCTTGAGCCAGCCTTTATCTGTTTCTCTCTCAAAATGGCATTTTCAGGGTCGTCAAAAACCTCATAATAGACCAGCTTTGTAATGTTATATTTCTTTATGAATCCATTAACCAGTTTCTCCTTATGTTTGTAGACTCTCCTCTTCAGATCGTTGGTTATACCTGTGTAGAGGACGGTATTATGCTTGTTGGTCATTATATAGACGTAGTATTGCCTGTCCATTCTTATACGTCACAGGAGATTGCTTCGCTCCGCTCGCAATGACTGGCGGGATATTCAAAATGTTTTTCGTAGTGTGTCGTACCGTAAATTCATATACTTAAAACACAGGAGATTGCTTCGCTTCGCTCGCAATGACGAAGTGGCATTGTTACTGTCATTGCGAGGCGTCCCGAACGGAGTGAGGGAACAGCCGAAGCAATCTCATTAGATAATATTTTGCAAGACCCTCTGACTTCGGGGAATTATACAAAGTTAGCATTCAAAAAGAGTATAGTAAATTACGATACAGCACACTATGGTCCATAGTGCGGTGTCGGTTTTGTGGCTCTCAGATATAAAACCTCATAGCTTGCGAAAACCCCAGAGCCATCATTACTGTACTCGGCTTCGTATTCTGCCATAAGCCTTTGCAATTCCCCGCGAGTCAAGGGGCGTTCGGAAGAGGAGACGAGATACATGATGTGCACGAATTGTCTCTTGCCACTTTTTCACCACACGCAATCCCGTCTGTTCCAAGCCACACAGGACTTCCTCAGCCAGCGGCAATCGGCCAAGCGGTGGTTTGTGTGGTGCCACACGAAGACGTGCGGTACGCAGTTCACCTAACGTGCCATGAAGCATTAGCGCTACCACGACATCACCCCCCACCTCTAAGAGGTCAGCCATACGCCTCAAGGCATCCTCGATAGGGGAAATCCAGTGCATTGACGAACTGCTCACAATGAGTGGATATGAAACAAGGGGGTCGAATGTTCTGAGATCGGACATGAACCACCGAATGTGGTTGTTTGATGACAAACGGTTTCGTGCCTGGGCAATCATATCTCTTGAGACGTCCATTGCATGAATCATAACCGTTGGAAAATGCTCCATGAGCAATTCGGTTAATACCCCGGTCCCGCAACCAATCTCAAGAATATGGTCGACGGGCAAAGGAGCCGAAACCAGACTCAATAACTTTTCGGCAACGATTCTCTGAACGTCCGCGTTGTCGTGATATGTTGGAGCAGCCGCAGAAAATCGGGCGGTTACCGAGCGTTGATGTTTTTCACCATTCAACACCGATCCTCCAGGAACTCTCTTATTTCAGACGCAAGCAGGGCTGGTCGTCGCTCGGGAATGTCATGACCGACGCCTTCATGTATGATGATGCGGCTGTTCGGCAACGAATGATTCAGCCATGCCCCGGCCTGCCACGGGACAATCCGGTCTTCTCTACCATGAATGATCAATATCGGAATTTCGAGTGCCTTCAACCTATTCCTTAGATCTATCTTGTGGAGATAGCGCAGGCCATGAACAAGGTGCTCGATTCCTACGTCATGGGCTGCGATTACTTTCTTGTTTCGACAGGACTCCGATTCAACCACAGGCCAGGAAACATCTTGAAAGAAACGATTGAGTACGGCCTTTGGATACTTTTTTATTTCCAAGATCATGGCACGCACATTTCGGGCAGCCACCCCACAGGGATATCCATCCCCAGCACAGAATTTCGGCGTTGCTCCTACGAGCACAAGCGCTTCTATCAACTCAGGATTTTCACGGGCTACTTCCAGGGCTACAATCCCGCCGGCGGACCAGCCGATAACAACAGAAGGGTCGTCCCGTTTTTCAAGGATTTGCTTAAGTCCCTTGGCATAACAGGAAAGACCGGAGTTTTCTTTGCAAGCGGCTCTCCGCGCAAAGTCTTCCCTCTGGGAAAGGCGGCACGGTTTTTGTTCAAAGTCTTGCCGTGTCGCTTTTTCCGTCCGGCCTAATAATCGCAAGCTTGACTTCAGTCTAACGTCATAGGCTGCAGCGTGTAAGGCCGATGCAACAGGGTGCAGTGCGTGTTCCGTGTGAGCCCAGCCTGCAATCAATATTAAGGATCGCCTTTTCACAGTAATCCCTCGCCCTGTGCTGTGGCAATAATGACCTGAGCTACACGTTCGAGATCTTCCCTGGTATGAGCCAGGGTCACGGAGAGTCGAATCCTGGCGGTTCCCTGAGGGACGGTCGGAGGTCGAATGGCCACGCCGATTATGCCCTGCTCCCTTAGTTTGCTCGAGATGGCCAAGGTTTTGCTATTTTCGCCAACCATGACAGGGATAATCTGACTGGCGGAATTCCCGGTATTCAGCCCCCCCTCTTCAAGGCGATTTCGGAAGGCCGCTGCGTTGTTCAAGAGTTGCGTGCCGAGCTCACCGCTGCCCTCTATCACTTGCAGTGCGCCCAGCGCGGCCGCGACTACGGATGGTGCAAGGGCGGTTGAATAGATGAAAGAGCGGGCATGATTGATCAGAAAGGCACGCACCGGCTTTGAACACGCAACAAAGCCCCCATAGCCGCCAAATGCCTTACTCAGCGTGCCGAGGGCGATATTAATCAAAGGCTCAAGTCCCCACTCTCTGACAAGCCCGCTTCCCTTCGGCCCAAAAACACCGGTTGCATGTGCCTCATCTACCATGACCATTGCACCATGCCTCTGTGCCACATTGGCAATATGTTGAAGAGGCGCTATGTCTCCGTCCATGCTAAACACGGACTCCGTCACAATGAGTTTGCGTCCGGATGTTGCACTCTTCTTCAGCAGTTGCTCAAGATGTTCAACATCATTGTGGCGGAAACGGTACAGCTTGGCCCGGCTTAACGTGACGGCGTCCAGAATACTGGCATGCACCAGTTTGTCTGCAAAGACGTGATCATTTTTTCCCATGAGGGCCGGTATTGTGCCGACATTGGCCAGGAACCCGCTGCCGAAGAGCAGGGCACAAGGATGGCCCTTGTATCGGGCCAGCTTCTGCTCCAGCTCGTCGTGCCAGGCGAGGGTTCCCGTGAGTAATCTTGATGCCGTAGCGCCACATCCTGCTACACGCAGAGCCCCGGCGGCTTTTGCAACTACGTCCGGATGTCGGGCAAGGTTAAGGTAATCGTTGGAAGAAAAATTGAGATAAGTCCGATCTCCCATCCGAATCTTGCCGCCTGCCTCGGGATAAACCTGCACATGGCGATCCAGGTGGCTTTTGCTCAGATCGGAGAGCCGTTCGCTGATCCACGCTTCATGATGCATGATGGACCTCGAGATCTCTTAGCATCTGCAAGTCATCCTCCACATTTCGTCCGGCAACCGTGAGCAACGGCCCGATCATCATCCCCGTAGCCCCAGCAAAAAAGATCATGGACTGCAAGTTGCGAAGCTGCAACCGGCCGGCACATATTTGTATCTCCGCCTGTGGATTTACCATCCGAAACATGGCGATAGAGCGGATGATGTCCAGTGGTTTCATGGGTTCCTGCTTTTCGAGGGGTGTGCCTTTGATGGGAATCAAAAAATTAAGGGGAATTGAATTCACCTGTTCTCTTGCCAGGGCAAAAGCGAGTTCGACTCTTTGCTCCAAGCTTTCGCCCATGCCCAAGATGCCGCCACAGC
>SMTZ1_10005541_pt1 | contig 16974 bp, 17 predicted proteins | sample DeeMarSWOR136_30_FD_25667 | JGI IMG/M metagenome (IMG submission 25667)
TTTATGGGGGTCATCCCGATTTGTCCAATTAGCCTAGTGACTCCTGGTGTTCCATATTTCGACATAACTTTATAGCTTAGACTGTGTACTGATCCGAAATTCTGATCCATAAGATCCCTTTGACACTTTAATGAAAGATCAAGGAAATTTTCGGGATCAAAAATCTTAACACCTCTAGTGCCTTTTAACACCAATCCTTTAAGATTTTTTGATCCCATTATTGCTCCACCCCCACATCTTCCCAGACTGCTCGACCTATGTGTTCTCACGCTGGCAAATCTAACACGATTTTCACCAGCAGGTCCAATAACGAGCACTTGGCATCCAAGATGCTTCTTATGTAATATTCTGATACATTCATCCACCCCTTTTCCCCATAAATCACCAGCCGACTTGAATTCTATCCTCTCATCTTCAATATAAACATAGGATGGTTTATCAGCCTTTCCTTTAACCACAACTGTATCCCACCCTGCAAACTTTAGTTCCGGTCCCACAGCTCCACCCATATTAGAATCTCCCCACCCGCTATAGGACAAAGGAGAAATAAAGGTCGCCTGTAATCGACCTGCACTTGGCCAGGTGGTTCCACACAAGGGACCTGTACCAAAAATGATTTCATTTTTTGGGTCAAAAGGAGAAACTTTTGCTACATCAATGTCTTGAAAGAGTAATATATGATTAAGCGCCCTGCCTCCTAAATATTCCTTAAAATAGGGACTGCTATCCTCAGTGGTACAACTTCTCTTACTCAAGTCAATTCTCAATATTTTCCCTGTAGTGCCGTACATGTCATGCCCCTCCTCTCAAAATCATTTTCCTCATCTGCTTTATTCTTTCTCTTTGTCTCATCAAATCATAGGCATTCGCTGTGATATATTCAATAGCACCAGTAGGGCAAAATTTTACACATGCGGGATCCCCCGAGCATAAATCACACTTCACTACTGTTTTAGTCAGTGGATCTATCGAAATTGCCCCAAAAGGGCACGCAATCTCGCACATCTTACATCCTATACACTTATCATAATTAATTATTTTAGCACCCGTTGCATCATCCACATAGATGGCCTCCGCTGGACATATATTCATACAGGCAGGGTCATCACACTGCTGACATTGCATCGGTACATCAAGGATATCCTCATCAAAATGTATGGTTCTCCTCCTGGAACTGGCAGGGTTACACACACCTGTTTGAATCAGTGAACAGGCCATTTCACATGTCCTACATCCCGTACATTTTCTTACATCGAATAGTAATAATTTCTCCATTCTATTTCCTCTTAGATTTATAATCACTTTCGCTTGATGGAAATCAGGTAGCTATTATTAAATAAAATGGTTATTGATTTTACTCAGCAATAAAATTGCTAAAATATAGTTTAGTACATAAATCATTGCACTTTTTTATAAGATTGCCTCGTTTTCCCTCGTTGCACTTCGGGGTCTCAGCTCACCGCAATGACACACACAACCACTATAATGGGAAATGTAATTGCGAGGAGAACTTTAAGCGGACAAAAGCTGCATCTTGATTTAGATGTATATACTAAGTTTGTATCTTATCTAGCAACACACATCCAGTATACAGGATCGTTTTAATGGCAACAGCACATCCTATGACACTAAATTAATCAGTAAAAAAAAGAAGCTTTCTATAAAATTACGTTTTTAATTAATCTGATTTCTATTTTAGGATTTTGATTTTATGCCATCCTTTTTCATAGGGGGTCATAAAGAAGAGCTTTAACTTCATTTCGCTCATGAGCCACTCACCATTGACCTTTCTGTACTTATCATATTCCAGACCAGCAATCCAAATACCAATACCCCTGTGGCGGTTTTCCCATCTTTGTTGACTTTTATGGTAGGTTGGAGAAAGTAGTGGACGGCAAAGACAATGTTTTGTGCAACCCCCTCAAAGAATTTCTTGATTGCTGCCCTACCTTTGTGAACACCAAAATCCTTACCACCATCCCACACCGCATCTTGGGTAAAGAGCTTTACCCCCTTTGGTGGATTGTACTTATCATCACACACGGCTGCATACCGTGCCTTTAGGTTTTTTATCGCTTCAATATCCTCTAATACCTGTACTCTTTTCTCTAAGGCCTTTAATTGTTTTGCATTCATTACCTCTCCCTCCTTACTAGTAACTATTACTATTAATGAGACCCTTTTTTTTCACACTGCGGCTCTAAGGTGGTCTGCTACACGTAAAAAACGATCCTCGATACTGGTTACGTGGTGCTGGATAAAACAAAATTGATATACTCACCTCTCCAGAATCCAGTATCGTATCCACCTGAAGTCCACTATTCTATACCACAACATGAGTGCCATTGCCACGCACTCGTCAAAAAAAAGAGCGTTACTTCTTGGCAATCTCAATCTGGTTTACCTTATCTCCCTCACTGATGGCTTTGGTCAGCGTGGCCTTAAAGCCTTTATCCACTTTAGCCTCTTTCAACACCTGATCGATAAAATCCTGATCCCTTTTGGTTAAGACCTTAAAGTAGCTGCACCCCTTCTTAAAGCCAAAGGCACCCATCACTTCAACATAGGGGTTGAGAGCAGATGTGAGGGTGACACTACCGTTCTTCTGGCTCACCTTGTAGGGCATGTACTTCTTCTTTTCACAGTACATGAGAATGTCTGCCAGCCCTTTTGCGGTCTTGGGTTTTCCTGCCCAGAGATCAAGCCGGGCGTCTTTTACCCACAGCGGAGGAAAGATCCTCCAGAGATCAAGGTACACCTCTGTCGCCCTCTTGGCACTTACCGCACTCTCCAGCCCTGCCCAGGCAAGGTAGTCAGTGTAGAAGAAACCAAGGAAGGTGCTGGGACCCTGTTCCTCAAGACTCCTCTTCTGCTTCCTTAACACATAGAGCAGTGGTTCGGTGTCTCCCATTTGTTCCTCGATGAAACAGTATTTTACCTCTGGCAGCGGTATGTCCTTATCACCCCGGGGGGTCCTTAAAATAATCTGACAAGCACAGGCAGCACCATCGCGACAACGACCACTGGGAAGCTCAATCTCAATGTCGTCTTCAAGCCCTACCTTCTTGGCTTCCTCAATGAGTTTTCGCAGATAGGTGTAGGTGAGATAGACTTCTTGACGATAGTAGTGGGCCAGTCCCTTTTAATCTCGTAGAGGGCGGGCACTCCTGTGAAACAGTGTTGCACAATCTTTCCAAAGGTGGGAAGGTCTTTTACCGCTTTTAAACCTAGGGCTTGCATCCCTCCCTGAAATGAGGCCACGGCGAGCGCCTCCCAGACAGTACCATAGGTCTCAAGTGCCTTATCAAATCCCAGGGCTGGCTTAAAGCTCTGCCAGATGTAGTAGACATGACCAAACATGGAGTACAGTGCCGCAACCGAGAGGTCTTTTAAACTCATCTTGAGCTCTTTGGCATACTTTTGCGCAAGGGGGAGGAAGGGTGAAACGTTTTTCTCTGCCATAGTCTTACTCCTTTCTCTTTTTGGTTACAGGGTCATACCCCAGATACATATCATAGAGGTCGGTTCGACGATCAGTAAACTTGCTGTTCAGCTCCGACCAGTTGCGATAGCGAGCGGAGACCACGTTGATTTCAGCCATCACAATCTCAGGCTTCTTAGGTGAGCCTGGACCTGCAACAAACTCTCCTATGGGGGAGATAATGCAGCTATTACCGATAAAGGTGCAGTCCCGCTCTACCCCCACCCGATCAGCACAGATGGTGTAGACAGAATACATCAGCGATTGTGCCTGGGCAGTATAGGCAGCGGTTGGTTTCTTCAAGGTCTGGAGGGGATCAACCACTACCCAGTTGGTTGAGTCACAGATGATATCAACTCCCTGGGCAGCATAAATTGCCGTTACCTCAGGAAACCAGGCATCGTAACAGATACGGCATCCAATCTTGCCAAAGGGGAGCTCAAATACAGGAAATCCAAGGTTTCCTGGCTCAAACCAGAGCTTTTCTTCATTCCAGGGGTGGGTCTTTCTGTAGGTCCCCAGATGACCTTCAGGCCCTACCACCGCTACAGAATTATAGAGGCAGTTACCATCTCTCTCGGTAATACCCGCACAGATATAGGCATCATACTTTTTTGCCATCTTGATCCACTCTTGAGTGGTAGAACCCTCTGGGACAGGCTCAGACAGGGCAAATGCCTCTTCTCGAGAATTATAGATATAGCCAGTATTAGAGAGCTCCGGCAGCACCATGAGCTTTGCCCCCTTCTTCCCTGCCTTTTCGATCAGTTGTAACCCCTCATTGACGCAGTATGCTTTATTGCCAATGTGGGGCTCAAATTGAATGGCAGCAACCTTGACAAGGCTTTCCTTGCCTTTATCCCGGGTCCCCGGATAAGGAGGTATAGAAATTCTTTTAGCATAACGTGTTTTAGCTGGCATAAAAAACTTCTCTTTGTAGAAAAGAGGAGTAAAGCATTTCTTTTTCGACACTAGTGCTGATTCTAAGCTGTAGAGTATGGCCCCAGGTGTTGGCGGGCATCCAGGAACAAAACAATTAATCTGGAGCACTTTGTCAATTCCTCCAATGATATTATAACTCTTTCTCCACAATCCTCCGTTGATGGCACAGGCTCCCACGGCAATGATAATTTTATTTGCCGAAATTGATTCTTTTAGCTCTCTTATTCTCTTTACAAGTGGCCTGCTCAGCGAGCCAGTAACCAGTAGGACATCGGCATTCTTAACTGATCTCACCAGGTTAATTTCTAAAGGCTGTTTTTTCAGAAAAAAGGTGCTTAGGAGATTAAGTACCTCTAGATCGCATCCATTGCAAGACCCTATGTTTGCATGGTAGCAATTTATTACCTTTTTTGCAGTGGTTAATGGAGATGCGGAAGTCATAATACTACTTTATGTTCTGTCTGATGAGACCGTAACTTTGGAATTTTCTCCTACATGAAGAACAAAGATTCGCCCATTCCAGTTCTCGTGTGTTGATACCACGTTTAGAGAAAAGATCCTTAACCGTTTTCACTACACCCTTTTTAGTACCAATAATTTCCCGGCAGCGTTCACACCTTTTAAGCTTAATCCTAAGCTCATGATGTAAATTCTCTTTGTTAAAAGAAGGTAGTTCATTCCCAGGTATTAAAGTAATCGCCTTTTCAGGACAAACTTCACCACATAAGCCACAATAGATGCAATCTGCTACATTTATAACGAGAATTCTATATTTTTTATTGTCTGAAATGCCAATACAAAAAGCAGGGCAGACAGTAGCGCATGCCCCACACCCAATGCACTTCTTATCAGAAATCGTCATTTTCTTATGGACAGGAGGGATAAGAAGAGGGGCTTTTACAGGTTTAGGGAGCACTACTTTTTTATCTTTTAAGTTAATAAAGGCCTCTTTTAACTCGCCAATCAGATGTAATTTAAACATGTTAACGTTTTAATAACCTCTTTTAGGCAAATGGTTAGTGTTCAATACAAGAAAAACAGGGATCGATACTATTGATGCTAATTCGTGCATCAGCGATATTGGTTCCTCTTAACATGATGGGGATAAGCTGCAAGTTTGAAAAGGTAGCCGTCTTTATTTTCCAACGAAGTGGACTATTATTTTCACCTGTTAAAATGTAGTGGATTGTTTCACCCTTGGGAGATTCAATGACTGAGAGACTGTCTGTGTGGGGTGGGATTTCTACTATCTTTAGATTGATCTCCCCTTCAGGCATTTTTTCAAGGGTTTCTCGAATAATAGAAAGAGATTGAGTCATTTCATCAAGTCTAATCGAGATGCGAGCAAGGTTGTCTCCTTCGTCTCGACAAATTGGTTCAATTGTTATGGTATCGTAGGCAGCATAGGGATGATCAACTCTTACATCGATTTTGATTCCTGATGCTCGTGCTGTTTGGCCTAAGGCACAAAATCTTTGTGCATCATTATAGGGAATGGTGCCTATTCCTTTCAATCGTGAGAAAAGGGATAGTTCTCCCTGCAGTACCTCTAAAATGGCGTTGAGTTCCTTTTCTATGCGGTTAATCAGTTTATAGAGGTATGGGTGATAATCCTTTGAAATATCTTTCCTTACTCCTCCTATTATATTCATTCCAAAGATGATCCGATTGCCTGTCAGTAAATGAGAGAGGTCAAGAATACAGTGTTGCAGGGCACAACAATTTATAAACAATTGAGTAAGTCCCTCCATGTTGCACAGAGATGCTAACCATAGAGAGTGGCTGTATAATCGTTCAACTTCCAGCAACAGAGTCCTGATGAATTTTGCCCTTGGGGGTACTTCTAGATGTGCCGCTGATTCTATAGCCTGGCAGTAGCAGGTACTGTGAGAAAAACCACAACAGGCACAGATTCTTTCTGCAACAAAGGGAATCTGGTTATAATTGAGTACGCTATCTCCCATTTTTTCTATACCTCTATGGTTGTAAAATCCCCGGTAATCAGCATCAACAACTTTCTCTCCATAGATGAAGAGATTAAGGTAAGTTGTTATTTCCTTCTGAGCATAGAAGGAACCTAACGGGAGTAAGGTGGTACTTGCTGGTGGTGATTTTAGACCTGGTGCAACTCCAGATACGGAAGGCGGTTTGTAGTCGAAAGGAAAATCCCTTCTTAAGGGGTATTCTTGCTCAGGCCAATCATCTGCTAAAATAAGTCTTCTAGGATCAGGATGTCCTTGGGAAGTAATACCACTCATATCTCTAAGTTTCCTTTCTGCCCAATTTGCTCCAGGAATGACGGGAGTAATAGAGTCGATCTGGGCAGAAGAGGGATCTACATCAATTTTGATGCAAAGGAAGTTTTTCTCTTTATCAAAGGAAAATATGTGAATAACAGTAAATTTTTCCATATCCTTTCTATGATCTATTGCAGCACACGTAACGAATCTGCCTTTAAGCTGAATAGAAACATATTCTGCAAGATTTCTTACCAGAGAGGCATCAGCCTTAATATAGATTGCAGAATGATTAACACTATCTAGAGTAATCTGCTCATGAAAGGTTTTTTTAAGACTATTGATTATTTCAGATTGTAGAGGTGTTTCCATAGCTTATCGTTAAATAAATGATGAAATGTCTCGGAATTTCGCAACTATTCACTGTGGAGACCACAGAGATGAATAAACGAAGTCATTGTAGAAACAAGGTCGATAGAGAAGCATCTACCGATTCATCAAGCGCAGTTAATGTCTTATTTAAAAATGTCTGATTGTAACGTCTTGTTATTAATGAACTTTAATGTTAAAGAAATTTCAACTGATGCTCTGTATACCCTTCCTACCGCGTTAAGTGCAACGTTATTTATCCTGGGTGCCTTCTGCAGTGAACTATAGTGAGGCTGAATAGTTACATTACTCTTCATATTGCATAGTTTCTTGTAAGCTTTGTTTTTAAAACACGATTTCTTCTTTTTCTGGTTATAATCTGGTCACTTTTTCCATAAATGAGTGCTTTCGTTGGACAGGTAAGGACACATGCAGGGTCTTTTCCCTTCTTTAAACGATGGATACATTTATCACATTTTGATACAGTATTCCCCTCATCTATTTGAATGACACCGAAAGGACAAACGATAGTACATAGTCTACAGCCAATACATCTGATCTTGTGAAAAATCACTGCAGAATATAATGTCTTTTCAAGTGCCTTTGTAGGGCAGACATCTACACAGGGACTTTTTTCGCAATGAAGGCAAGATAAGGGGATCGAGTATTTGTAATTGATGGGAGTAACAAATATATGGGAAATGCCACTGTGTTCTCTTGCGCAGGCAGCCTCGCAGGCGCGGCAGGCAATGCACCGATCTATATCAATATGGAGAACTTTAGCACTCAATTCACTTTCCTCCACTTACCTTGATCTGGCAGGTAGTTGCATTAAGCTCTGGAATTCTTGCTCTGGGATCTGAGAAATGAAAGGCTCGACTATCACTACCACTCGCAAGAAAAAAGGGTATAAAAACAACTCCAGGAAGGACTTTTTCAGAGATACATGCAATGGCTTTTACTGATCCTAATTTGGTGGAAACCTTTACTTCGCTGAGGTTTCGTATGTGAATTTTTTTTGCATCTTTGGGATTAATTTCTAGAAAAAGCTCTGGAGAAGTGGATAGATTAACTGAACGATAGAAAGTGGTTGATTTTCCAATGGTTAAGTGAAAAGGGTATTTTTTGGTTGGTTTTTCTCTCTTTTCTTTATAGAAAACAGTGTTAAATTTTCCTAATTTATCAGAAGTATTAAAGTGTTCAGTGTATAAAATGGGAGTTCCTGAATGTTTAGGAGTGGTACAAGGCCAGATGAGACCATCAATTTTCTTTACCCTATTTGCAGAAATCCCTATATAGGCAGGAATTGTTTTGTTAATTTCCCTTAAAATATTTTCTGGGCTGCGGAATGAAAATTGTTTTTTGAATCCTAGTCTTTTTGCAATCCTACACATTACTTGCCAACTTGGAATTATCTGCTTCTGAGGGTTTATTATCCTGGGCTGCCACTGAACCCTACGTTCTGTGTTGGTATAGGTGCCAGTTTTTTCAGCCCAGCAGTTGGCGGGTAGCACAATGTCTGCGTGTTTTGCCGTCTCAGTAAGGAAAAGGTCTTGAACCAATAGGAATTCCAGATTTTTTAATGCCTGTTTTAATTGGTGAGCATGAGCATGTTCTTCCAAGGGATTTGATTCCATAATATACAGTGCCTTAATTTTACTGCGCTGCAAAGCTTTTGTCATTTCAGGGAATGAAAGGCCTCCTTTAGAAGACAGCTTCCTTAGATTCCATAACTTTGCAATTCTCTTTTGGTGGATGTCATCATTAGCACTAACCTGCCCCGGAAGGATAGTGGGTGATGTTCCCATATCATAGCTGCCTTGTGCACTATGGTGTTCTAAGAGTGGCAAAATACCTGTTCCAGAACGGCCAAGATGTCCACATAAAAGGGCAAGATTAACTAGGTTGATAGTGCTGTTGTGATTAGATTGGGGACTAAAATCCGTACACTGAATAATTACTGATTCACTGGAAGAAGCGTAAATTTGGGCTGCTTCTTTAATTTTTGCGACAGGTATGCCTGATATCTTCTCAATATTTTTTAGCGATTGTTTACGCATTATTTTCTGAAACGCATCAAATCCATAGGTGCGTTCCGTAATAAATTGTTGGTTAAAGAGGTGATTTTCTAAGATGTGGATGATCATCCCATCGATGAGAGCTGCGTGGGTTCTCGGATTTATTTGGAGGAAGTGGTCAGCAAAAAAAAGAGATGAGGGCACTCTGTGATCAATGTAAATAATCGTTGCACCTCTTGATTTTGCTTCAAATACCCTATGAGAGACGATAGGGTGATTCTCTATGAAATTTGATCCAGAAATTAAGATGCACTTTGAATTGGCAAGGTCTGAGAAAGGGTTAGTTACAGAGGCATAGCCCAATGATGCAGTAAGATCAACAATACTTAAGTCACCTTCATAAAAAGAAGTACAGTCTACATTATTTGTGCCTATAATTCTGGCAAATTTCTGGAAAAGATAGTTTTCTTCATTTGTACAATGAGCAGAGGTGAGGAATGCCAGAGCATTAGGACCATATTTTTTTACTATTTTCTTAAAATGTGAAGCAGTGACATTGATGGCTTCATCCCAGGGAATTTTATCAAACGTATGGTCATCTTTCTTTTGTAAGGGAGAGTAAATCCTGCGGGGATGATAAATAATATCCAAAACCGCATTGCCTTTAAGACACAATCCTCCTTCATTCACTGGGTGATTTTTCATGTATTCTATATTGAAAGCTTTTCCTTGTTCTACCAGGGTATAAAAGCCACATCCTTCAGCACAGTATGGGCATATGCTTGGAATTTCTTGGGTTGAATTCATCTATCCTTCACTGTAGATGGTAGGTTTACCTTCTTAGATCTCTCTCTATTAAAAGGGGTTGATCTAAAGATACATTCTTGCTGCCATTTTTGTAGCATGTATCCACCATTTTGTAGTACACATCCATTACTAGAACAGGGCTTCTCATTTTACTATTTAGAATTATTATCGCCCCACAGTGATTGGAATGATCGGAGCGGCCTTATACGTTGCCACCTCCATCAATTGATCTTTTAAGAAGTACCCTTCATAAATCTGGAGAATGGTCGGTAGCGGTGATAAAAGGGGTAATTAATTGATGGATAATACATTACTATAGCTAGAGCGTTTTGTAACATTATGTCAAAACCCCTCAGCATCTTATACAGAGGGGCCATAACTAAGGGAGCACTAGGGAGTATCATAATTTCGGTTTATGAGAAATGTTAAAAGGAATCTGGATGGGATTGGGATGGTAAATTTCACTTTGTGCATTAAGACACTAGTAGTCATCCATTCCAGTTTCTTATCTATTAATCTTTTAACCTCAATGGGAAAAATTGTAACGATCCCTATTGGCTAGTCTGGCACTATAATTTCTGCCGTTCCTCTCACGCACTCTGTGTCCTTATCGTTTACCGTAAATATATCGCAGATCAGGGTATTCTGGCCTGCCCCTACTTTTAGAAAGCTTTTGGGCTTCTTTTGTTTTACCACTACTTTGCTGGATATGGTTTCACCAGGTCGAACCGGTGCACGGAACATGAGGTCAATCTTGGTTCCCTCTGGAGGCCAATAAGTTCCTAAGTAATTCCCTATGGCCTGAAGGATAGGCTCGGCATTTATGGTTCCATGGGCAATAGTGCCTTTGAATATGCTTTTGGCAGCTTCTTCCAGGTCTACATGGAGAGGATTATAATCCCCACAGATATGGGCATAATTATCTATAAATTCTTGATCGATCTTTAAAGTTTTAACAGGGAGTTCATCCCCTACTTTAGCTTCTGTATAATCTATGGTTTTGCTCATGGTTGTTCTCCTTTATTCTCTATTGAGATTAACCAATTATCTCAAAACTATCTTCTATTGGTTAATCAGGTACCATAAAACCCATTCGGATATAGACAACTTTCTCCCCCTTTTGGTTTTCATGATCCATTCCGATGTAAACGAGTTTTCTTCCTCCTGATGTAAGTTTCTTATCAGCCACTTTCAGTTTTAACGTTATAGTATCACCTGGACGGGCTGGTTTGTAAAATTCGATATAATCTCCCATCCGTACCGCTCTATCAATGAAAACCTTTCTATCCCAGCAGATTCTCAATCCATAGATGTAAATCATTCCAGTTGGTGCGATTAAACCTTTGTAAGGAGAGGTTTTTGCAGCACTTTCATCTGTACAATAGGGGTTGGAATCATCTATTAATGTAACAAATTTCTCTATTTCTTCTTTGGTTACTTTGTATGTTCCTCCACCACAGTCAAATCCAACCTCCATCTCATCATAAGTTAGATCATTTAACAACTTATCAGGTCCAAAGGTGGTAACTAACTCTTTTTTGAATAGTTGTTTTAAGCGTTGCATTTTTTACTCCTTCTCCAAGTAAGTAGAATATTTGCTTGCTGCCCAAGATTTTATATCTAGTAATTACATGGTAGGTCAAATAATATCTTATTAATAGGACTTGCCTAGTCCTAACATCATTTGTCCAATAATATTCTTTGCCATTTCATTAGTTATTGGTGCGAAAATAAGTTGGCGAATGTTTCTAAAATATCGTTGCATATGATATTCCATCATAAAGCCATAGCCAGCGAGAATTCTCATTCCCTTATCTGTTACTCTCTGCCCAACATCTGAAGCCCAATATTTACACATAGTTGCAGTCCCACCAGCTGCCATTAATTCTTCATTGGTTTTAGCCGTATCCACCAACCAGGCAGCTTTGTAAGTGAGCAGTCTTGCCGTTTCAATTTCTGTTGCCATTTCAGCTAAGTAGTGTTGAATGGCCATATGTTGACCTATAGGTTTTCCAAAGGCTTCTCTTTCTTTTGCATATTGTAAGGCTTCGTCAAAAGCACAGCGAGCTATTCCACAACACTCTGCGGCAACAATAATCCTCTCATTATTAAGAGTACCTAAGATCTGGTACCATCCTTTACCTCTTTCACCTAAGATCTGACTTTTATGAACCTTCACATCCTCATAAACCACCTCAAATGTACTCATTGTGTGGCTGCCCAGTTTTTCAAGTTTATTATAGGTTATGCCTGGGGTCTTTTTGTCGACGAGGAAGATGGTAAGTCCACGGGTGGGTCTCCCAGGGACATCATCTGTCCTAGCGACTAATACAATGGTGTCGGCTACATGCATACCAGTGGTAAACATTTTTGTACCATTTATTATAAAATGATCACCATCCTCTCTGGCCTTGGTTTTTAAGGCACCAAGCACATCAAGACCTCCACCGGGTTCAGTTAAACCTAAAGCGAAATTAGTTTCACCTCTAATAAGGGGAGGGAGATGCTTTTCTTTTTGCTCATCATTGCCCTGATGTAAAATTGAGTATCCGCCAAAGGATACACCTAATAGGTAGCCTAGTGCCAGATCGTTGAATCCATAGGAGAGCTCTTCAGCAATTAATGCTTGATCTATCATGCCACCTGGGGTACCACCGTACTTTTCCGGAAAGCCTAATCCCAGGATTCCAATGTCACCAAGCTTCTTCCAAAGTTCTGTGGGGAAGTCGACTCCTGCGTTATCCCATTCAGCCACCTTTTCTTTAGGGCACTCTTTTTCTTTAAATTTACGAACGGTATCTAATATCATTTTTTGTTCGTCAGTTAGTCCAAAATCTAGTGCCATAATAGTGCTCCTTTCCTTGTTAAAATACTAGTTATTCATTAATATTCAAATAGTTACAGTTATAGATCAGTACTGCTTACTAATATGAATGAATGCTCATTCATATCTATAAGTCTGTTTGTGAATAGCATTAACTTTATAGTATGTCAAGAGTTTTTTTCTTTTTAACAAGATTACACTATAAATAATTAATAGATTTAATGGAAGTTAATCAGTAATCTTATAGATTATATCATGTTCTCTCACGCGCTCCTTTACTTTAATTCCGATCAGCTGTCCGGGAGCTGCCTTTTCTATAGGCTTATTATCTTCCTGCATTGATGCTATCGTATCTTCAAAATCAGTAGTATGGCCTTTAATTTTTATCTTATCGCCTACAGAAAGAGTTCCCTCTGTCATCTCTATTGCTGCTACACAGGGTTTTGCAAAAAATTTAACAACTTTACCTACTTTTTCTTCAGGCATAGAATCCACCTCCTTTCAAAATGGATGTCATTTTGTAGCTTCTTCTATCCAGTTGAGGTATTCAGGTAAGCCTTCTAGAATTGGAAATGAGATTATCTCGGGAACCTTATAGCTGTGTAGTGATTTTACCCGATCGATAATAGTGGGAAAAAGAGATTGCGTGCTCTTCGCTATTAGCATCACTTCATCTTCCTGACACACCTTATTTTCCCACCAGTAGATTGATTGAATTTTAGGTATAATATTCACGCACGCTACCAGTTTTTCGTTAACCAGTGTGGTAGCAATTTTCTTGGCTTCTTGCCCTGAAGATGCAGTGATGAAGATTATAATAGCTGATTTGTTATTCATGGTATAAGACCCTACCTTTATCTCTTATTAATAGAAATTTCAAGAAAAAATTTGTAGTAGATTCACCATAGAGTTCACAGAAAATTTAAAAATAATCTTTTTCCGTGTCGCATTGTATTATATATCTCTCATGTCGTAAATTAATGGTAAAGCACGTGCCGCACAAACGTTCTTTTCTGCATTCCTGCCTCTTAATCCCTAATCCCTGTCATTAGTGAGGTTAATCTGTGGTGGATGTAATGAAGGGTGGTGGTGATAGAGCACCCAGTTTAGAGACCCAATGTTGAGCTTCTTCGGGTGTGTCGAAATTTCCCATCCTCACACGATACCAGCTTCCTCTATTCTCAATCTTTTTAGGTGTTACATAGACTAGGTATCCCTTTTTTTTGAGTTTATTTTGTAGAGCGTAGGCCTTTTCTTTTTGCTTAAAGGAGCCGAGCTGAATGGTATATCTTTCCCTCACCATATCCTGGTCAAACTGTTTATCTTTTTTATTATCCATTTTTGTTACAGATGGCTTTTTATGCTTTGCTTTTGCCTTTTCCATCTCTTGGGCAAGTTGAAGTTCAGAGTTCTGCGGGAGTGTATCATAGAAGGTAAATTGATGAATGGTCTTTTCCCCTTCGGTACGGCTTGTTTGAAGGGATTCAAGTGGTCTATAGTTTGGAGGAGGGGTTTTGATAGATTCATTCTGGACGGGGGAGTTAAGATCTGTAGATTTTTTACTTTGAGGAAATTTTATTCCAGTGAGGACTCCTAAAGAAAACGTCAAAAGGAGGGAGACAATCAGTGCTATCGCTGTGAAAAGTAACTGAATGCTATTGAGCTTAATCTTATACTTGTTAGCTTTATTCATTAAGTTCACCTTTTTTAATGACTGATTATATGTACTAAACCTCTGGGAAGTTTTTTACATCTTTTCTGGCGCACTTATCCCTATGAGATCTAGAGCATTTTTTATAACTATCCTTATGGTATTTACCAGCCATAGACGAGATTTACTGAGTTCAACGTCCTCATTTACTACTCTATGTTTACCCTCAAGCTTTCCCAGGTGGTAGTACCTGTGAAAGTTACTCACCAGTTCATTAAGGTAAATGGTAATCCGATGCGGTTCTAAGCTCAACGCACAACCTTCCACCAGCTCAGGATAGGATGAGAGCTGTTTTATCAGATTTATTTCTTCTGGAAGGGTGAGCAGTTCCAGATTAACCTCATCGGGATCAGGGAGTGGTAACCCCTGATCTTCCGCAAAGTTTATGATGTTACAAATTCTTGCATGAGCATATTGAACGTAGTAGACTGGATTTTCATCACTCTGCTTTTTAGCTACCTCTAAGTCAAAATCCAGATGGGCATCAGACCTTCTGGTCAAGAAGATATATTTGACCGCATCTGTGCCTACTTCATCTATTACCTCCCTGAGCGTGACGAAAGTTCCACCTCGAGTAGACATGGTCACAGGTGTTCCATCCCTCAGTAAATTGACAAGCTGGACCAATAGAATCTCAATAACCTCTCTACTATTACCAAAGGCCTCAATTACCGCTTTTATCCGAGAAATATATCCATGGTGATCAGCCCCCCAGATATTGATAACTTTCTCATATCCTCTTTCTAATTTGTTCAGGTGGTAAGCGATATCGGATGCAAAGTAGGTGGGAACACCGCTGCTTCTGATAACCACTCGATCTTTATCATCACCAAAGATGGTACTTTTAAACCAGAAGTGCCCCTCGTTTTGATAAATGTAGCCTTTTTCCTTTAATACGTCTATCACCCTGTCAACGGTTTTCTCTTTGTATAAGGTCTTTTCACTAAACCAACTGTTGAAATGGGTGCCAAAATCTTCAAGGTCTTTTTGTATCCCTTTTAAAATATGGTCAACGGCAAAAGAAGTAAAGAAGGGAAGCGATTCAGATTCACTTACTTCTTCATAGTGGTTACCGTGTCGTGATACAATCTGTTGAGCTATATCCTCTATGTAGGTAGCTTGATAAAAATCGGGTGGAAAAGTGACCTCCTTTCCCAAAAGCTGGAGGTAACGGGTATACACAGATTTGCCTAGAAGTTCCATCTGGTTACCCGTGTCGTTGATATAGTATTCCCGACTCACATTGTATCCAACTGCCTCTAAGATATTGGCTAAGGCATCACCTACGGCAGCCCCTCTTCCATGCCCTATATGGAGAGGACCAGTTGGATTGGCACTTACATACTCTAGATTGATTCTTTGCCCTTTGCCAAGCTGAGATCTTCCATAGGTGCTTCCTTGAAGAGAAATCTCTTTAAAGGCCTTTAGCCAGCACAATCGGGAAATAAAGAAGTTGATGAACCCAGGGCCTGCTACCTCTAGTTTTTCGAACATATCATCTTTCTTTGAGATATGTTCAATAATATCCTGAGCTATTTTTCGAGGAGACTTTTTTTCTTGTGGTGCGATGATCATTGCCACATTTGTTGCATAGTCACCATGATTCTTCATCTTAGGAGTCTCTATTGTGAAGGGTGGAAAGTGCTGTTCTGAGAGCAGCCCTGATTGAGCGCAGGTAGTGAGAGCATCATGGATCAAGTGTATTATGGTCTCTTTTATATTCATTGTTTGTTGTTTTAAGTGGGACTACCCACAATCTTTTTGGACGAAAGTTCTAGTGGATACCCAAATAAATCGTTTGAAAAATTGGTAATTTGATGTTAAAAACCAGCTTGTTATGGATCATTAGTGTTCAAAATAGATTTTTAGTATCCAGTTTTCATAATACCATGAATCTGATAAAATTCAATTCTTTATTATAAATGATGGGTGAAAAGTAACCCTTACTGTACATTGACATGAGTGGTGTTAGCTATAGTGAACGATAAAAATTTAAAAGTGTACGTACAAAAGATGCAAGGGAGGTTTTGTTTATGAGTATCAATGTTAAGTTGAAAATAGAAAAGATTCTTCCATCGGAAGTTAAGGAGCTTTTTAAAAAGCATTACTTGAGTATATTAAAAGAACAAGGAGAGAAGTACGCACTAAAAAGATGGAGAGAAATAGTAAAATTACCATCTCTTGTGTTCTACAGGATAATTGTGAATAGTGTAACTGCAGGATGGATCATTATCAATAGAGAGAATAGCACCATAGTAGAACTTTTTTTGCTTAAAGGATACCATGGTAAAGGGATGGAGTCGCTCATTCTTGATAAGATAATTGAAAGGCACAAATTAATATCTGCTGAACTTCCACAAGATGACGTTGAGAAATATGAGCTTTTAAAAGCATTTGGCTTTAGACCAACACGAGAGTTTACCTATAGTGGAACACGCATGATTCGAATGGACTTAAGCACAGCTGTGTATCTTGAGAAGTTAAAGGATATGAAAAAGGTAGCTTATCGAAAAAAGGAGGTGGTAGGGATTGAGAGGGTAGCTGTAACTCAGGCAGAGGAAGAAATAAAGCGGGGGCTTAAGAAT
>SMTZ1_10003014_pt1 | contig 16973 bp, 15 predicted proteins | sample DeeMarSWOR136_30_FD_25667 | JGI IMG/M metagenome (IMG submission 25667)
CACCAGGAAAAAAGTCCAGGTGATAAGCGATCGTATTTCTTCTCATTCCTGAATCCTAAATCCTGGGGTGGAAGGGTTAGACGGGGGAGATCCTCTTTCTTCAGGAGTCACTGTGCGCAAAATCCGTATCGCCATCATCGATTTAATTACCAAGGCTCCTACTCGGACATTATACTCGCGTGTCATGCATGCCAATCTGGCCAGCATCATGCCTCAGGTCATCGCCGTGTGGTGCGAAGAAAAAGGACATGACGTCACATTCGTGTGTTATACCGGTTATGAGAATCTGGCCGAGGAGTTAGCAGGTCATGTTGACCTCGTTTTCATTGGGGCCTTTACCCAGGCTGCGCAACTGGCATACGCGCTGAGCAACCTGCTCCGATCGAAGGGCGCCGTCACTGTGCTCGGCGGACCCCATGCCCGCTGCTACCCGCAAGACGCACAGCAGTACTTCGACTACGTCCTGGGTTTCACGGAGAAAACGATAATCTGTGATCTCTTGGATGAGTGCTCGCCACATCGGCCCATCGGCAGGTACATCACAGCTGGATGCCAGCCAGCGAAGCTCCCCGGGGTGCGCCAGCGCTGGAAGTTCATCGAACAGACTCTCAGGAAAGCGCCCCTGATCAAGATCGTTCCCATGATCGGCAGTACGGGGTGTCCGTATACCTGCAACTTTTGCATCGACTCGGTGGTGCCATATCAGCTGCTGGACCTCGATGAAATCAAAGAAGACTTGCGGTTCCTGTTGCGTAAGTTTCGCCGGCCTAAGGTATCGTGGTACGATCCGAGCTTTGGTGTCCGATTCAACGACTTCATGAATGCCATCGAGGAAGCCGTGCCTCCCGGCAGCATCAATTTCATCGCCGAGAGCAGCCTATCCATCCTCTCGGAGCCGCATCTAAAGCGACTAAAACGAAATGGATTCGTGGGTATCCTGCCTGGCGTTGAGTCCTGGTACGACCTGGGCAATAAGTCGAAGACCGGCCAGATGAAGGGAATTGACAAAGTTCGGCAGGTCTCCGAACATGTGAACATGATCTTGAGGTACTTACCTTACGTACATACCAACTTCATTCTCGGGCTCGACGTGGACGAAGGGCCGGAACCCTTTGAGCTGACCAAACGATTTGTGGATATGACACCGGGTACCTTTCTCGCTTTTTCGCTGCTGACGGCGTTTGGGCAGGCTGCTCCGCTCAACCTCGAGTTGCAGCGCGCCGGCCGCATTCTGCCATTCCCGTTCCACTTTTTGAACAATAATCACGCCATGAACGTGAAGCCAAAACACTATTCATGGCCTGAGTTCTATGATCACCTGATCGATTTGACCAAACACACCTTTTCATGGTCTGCGATCTTAAACCGTTTCAAGGCGAACAGGGGCACGATTGCGCGGAGCATGAACGTGCTGCGAGCAGTCTCATCGGAGGGTTTCGGCAGGATCAAGTACCATACTGAGCTGCGTCGGCGATTGGACACAGATCGGCAGGTGCGCCGTTATTTCGAAGGGGAAACGACCGAGCTGCCGCAGTTCTATGTGGATCAGGTACGAAAGGACCTGGGGACGCTGTGGGAGTGGCTTCCGCATGGGGCGCTGTATCACGATCAGAATGCCTATCTCGCGTCAGAGAAAGAACAGTCGCGAATACCCTTTCGCGTCACGGCTGCCTCTGGTTCAAAGCGATTTGTCACCCCTGTGGATTCCGTGCTAGGGGAATCGGTATCGGCTTGATTTGTCTTTGTTGCCAGTGGAGAGAGATAAATAGTGCGGCCCTGAGGCCGAAATGCGGTTATGGTTGGTATGCCATATCATGAAGGGAGGAGTTCAGAATGAATATCTACGTGGGCAATTTGTCGCCCGAGATAACCGAAGAAGATCTGCAACAGGCTTTTGAAACCTTCGGACAGGTTGCATCAGTCAACGTGATTAAGGACAAATACAGCGGCGTATCGAGAGGATTCGGATTCGTGGAGATGCCCGCAAAGGCCGAAGGCCAGGCTGCCATCGACGGTCTGAACGGCACCCGATTGAAGGGGCAAACGCTGAACGTCAATGAGGCTCGCCCTCGCCCCGAAGGCCGTCGAAGCGGAGGGGGCCGGCGTGGTGGGCGCTTCTAGTCAGAAGTTAGCCTGAGGTAGTAGAGCGAATCTGTTTCATTGATGGATACGAATGGATGTTGAGCACTAGCGGCGGATGCCACGGTATTGTAAACCAATGCTGTGGCATCTTTTTTTGGGGGGGGAAAGAAGTTGTGTGGGATCCGGGGACTGGGAACCGTGAAAATCCGAGACTCGAGACTGGAAACCTGAGATTCGAGACTCGTGAAGGACTATCCAACCGTGGGGGCGGAGGAAGTGGGACCTGCCTACTGCTTACCACCTACTGCCAACTGGGGGTCGGGGGGAGGTGTGGTTTCACTCATAATGTAGCGCATCAATAGGATTCAGCTTTGCTGCTCGCAAAGCGGGCCAGAAGCCGAAGGTCAAGCCCACTGCAGTACAGAAGGTGATGCCCACCAAAGTCCATTCCAGAGGCACATGGGCAGCGAAATCTGTCAAGATGCTTGTGATGTTGCCCAGGCCAAAGCCCACAGCGACACCGATGATACCCCCGATGTTACAGAGAATGATGGCTTCCATAAGGAATTGAATGAGAATATTGCGTCGCTTTGCCCCTAGTGCCTTGCGGATGCCGATCTCTTTGGTGCGCTCTGTAACCGAGACAAGCATGATGTTCATGATCCCAATACCCGCCACGATCAGGGCCACGATGCCGATGACGAATGACCCCGTCTTGACCCCCGCGGTTGCTTGATTGAAGCTCCTGATTTGGCTATCATTGGTGAAGATGGTGAAGTCATCTTCTTCGTGGGGTTGCAGTCCCCTCTCCTGGCGCATGATCATCCGGGTCTCATCGATGGCTCGCTGTACCAGCTGAGGAGATCTTGCCCGCACCGTGATGTTGACTGAGCGTTGGCTGCCGTCGTCATTGTACATGCCATATATTTTTTGAAATGCGGTGATGGGAATGATACAATATTGATTGAACCGCATGCCGACTGCGGAGCTCTTGTCCTCCAGCACACCGACGACCCTGAATTTTCTGCCATCGAGCTTGACGGTCTTCTGTATGGGATCGGTCCACGGAAAGAGCTGCTGGGCCACCTCATATCCCAGCAAGATGACATTGCGGCCAACCTTGACATCCTCATGGGAGAGATTCCGGCCCAGCTCAACATAGTGGGTGTTATTCGTCGTGTATTCGGGAGAGCCACCGCATAGCACCAGATCCGGATTCGTCTGCAGATCGCGATATTTGACCACGTGGTTGTAATCCCACAATTCAGGCCCCACCAGGTCCACGCTGGGGACATGTTCCCGGATCGCGTTGGCGTGGGCCACGGTGGTGGGCCGGCGGCGCCGGATCTTCAGTCTTTCTTCTTCGCTGAGTCCGTCCCCACTGGCCGCCCACTTCTGCACCTGAAATGTCTCTGTTCCCAGCACACTGATCTCTTTCTCTATCGCGGTTTGAACAACGGAGATGGCGGTCATCACCGCGATGATCGAGGCCACACCGGCTATAATTCCCACCATTGTAAGAGAAGACCTGAGTTTATGGGCCTTTATTGCTGCCAAGGCCATTTTCAGTGCTTCCAGAAGAAACAAATCAACCCCCCGATCCTGAAAACCCGAAATTCGAGATTCGAGACTCGGGATTCGTGAAAACTCTAAACTGGAGGCTCGAGATTAGAGACTTGTGAAAAAACTGCCTGCTGCCTTCAGCTTACTGCCTATTGCCGACTGTTCTTTCCCTGCCAACTGCCTGCTGGCAATTCAAAGCTTGGGGGCGAAATAGGGAAATTGAAATGGACATCTCGAGCTTCAGTTTTTTTGCCAAGATCAAGAATCTCTCTTTAAAATTCTTGCGGCGAGCTAAAGATCTACTCGTACTGCAACGCATCGATTGGATTCAGCCGCGATGCGCGCATGGCCGGCAATAATCCCGAGATGATTCCCACAAAGCAGGCAACCAGGATGGCGATGAAGACGACCGGCAGAGATACGGCCGCAGGCATGACTAGTTTATTGATCAACGAGGCGACTCCAAAGGAGAACATCAACCCAATGAATCCGCCAACGCTGCAGATGCAGCATGACTCTAACAGAAATGCCGCCAAGATCACCTTTCGTTTTGCACCGACAGCCTTTCGAATGCCTATTTCACGAGTTCTCTCGGTAACCGAAACGAGCATGATATTCATGACGCCAATACCGCCTACGAACAATGAAAAGCCGGTGACGATCAATCCGATAAGAATGACCACACCCATGACTCTGTTATAGGCGTTCAGCAAACTATCCATGCTATTGATGGAGAAATTGTCTTCATCGGTTGGACTGAGCTTGCGGATCTTTCGCATCTCACCCACCAGCTCATAACGGAAATTTTCTAATTCCTTATGGCTTGGCGCTTTCGCGGCGACGGTGAATTGCCGGTTCCTGCTCCCATACGCTTTCATCAAGCTGGTGATGGGAATGAATATCTGCTTGTCCAAATTGGGGCCGCCAAAGAAACCTCCACCCCCCTGTTTCTCCATCACCCCGATCACACGAAAGGTGTAACGGCCAATCTTGATATCTCTTTGCAGAGGATCGATACTGCCAAAAAGCTGTTCCCGGATTTCCGTGCCGATGACGCAGACGAACTTCCTGTTGTGTACGTCAAAATCGCTGAAAAAACGGCCAAATTCCGGAACGGCATTTGACACCATGATCTGTTTTTCGGTGGTGCCGATGATGATGACATCTTCCAGAACAGTTGATCTATATTTGACATTCCTCCTCGTGGCTGTGGAGGGATTCACAGCCTTGGTATGCGTTAGCTGTTGAGCGAGCATTTCGCATTGTTCGTAGCTTATCTCGGGGCGGTTGCGATACCTAAAGAAATTTCCGGTGATGATCCACGGCATCCTGGAGACATAGAGCACGTCGGAGCCGATGGCGGAGATGCTCTCCTTGAAATTGTTGGCCAGCCCGTTGGATGCCGTCATCGTCGTGGCGACGGCCATGATGCCGATGATAATTCCCAGGGTAGTGAGTATTGCCCGGCTCATATTTGCCCTTAACGCTCTGAGCGCTATGGCGAATGACTCTATCAAAATGTAGAAAAAGGCTCGAATTTTAATGATCTACCTCGATTCTTAAACTTTGATCCTGGGCGTATCAGTCGGGAAGGAGCAATGGTAATGGCAATGGCAGCGACAGTTGACAGTTGGCAGTGGCAGTTTTCCTTTTACGTATTACGGTCTTCACGAATCTCGAGTCTCGATCCTCAATCATTATTCTCAGTCTCTCGGACTACAACAGGCATAGAATCCGCAAGGGTTTGGCTGATAGCGCGGTAATTGCCGGTGACGATTTCATCCCCTTTAGATATGCCGGTGAGGATCTCTATATGCGTTTCGCTCTGAATGCCGGTCTCTACCTGCATGGCTTTGGCCACCCCATCTTCGACGACGAACACGATGGGCACAAAACCGTCTTTGTCAGGGATGTATTGTTTCTGGGATGTACTGTCCTGCTCAGCTGCTCCCTCGGCTTCAGTCGAGGTGCCTTTCAATTGCTCAGGCGTGCGCACAGTGACACATTGGATAGGCACACAGAGCGTGCTGTCACGTGTTTCGACGACAATATCGGCACTGGCTGTCATCCCGGGCCGTAACTCTTCCACGGGATCCACAAGGGTGAGTTTGACCTCAAATTCGGTCTTTTGATCAGTGCTTCCAAAACCACTGATATTGGCACTGCTGGCAATTTCCCTGACCACACCATGAAAGGTTTTATTTGGGAAAGCGTCAATTTCAATTGCGGCGCTGTCGTTTAAGCTGACCTTAATGATGTCGTTTTCATCGACATCGACCAGCGCCTCCATGACCGCGAGGTTCGAGACGATCATGATAACATCCTCTTGAAATTGTGATCCTAATGCGATTTCTCCAACCTCTTTGTTGAGGGTGCTGATGGTGCCGGCCATGGGCGCGTAGATGGTCGTTTTAGAAAGATTATCCTGGGCCTGTTTCACCGCGGCATAGGCTTGATCAACCAATTCTTGAACCGATTGATATTGAGCTTTTTGAATCTGTACATTGGAGTATGCTTGATCGTACACCGCCTGTGATTCAAGCTTTTGTTCGTACAATTCTTTGATGCGTCCAAAATCCCTTTCAGTTTTCAACAAAGTCTCGTGAGCCACTTTGGCATTGGCTTTCACTGAGCGCAAATTGGCCTCGGTCTGCTCTAAAGCGGCGATATATCTTTCTTGATCCAAACGGACGAGCAGGTCGCCTTTTTCCACCCAGTCGCCTTCTTTGATCCCCAGATAGGTAATTTTTGCGGCCACATCGGCGCTGATTTTGACCTGAGTCCTGGGCTGTATTTTGCCAGTGGCAGTCACAGTCTCAACGATGTTTTGCTTGCTGGCGATTTCGGTTTGAACAGCCGTTTCTCGATTGCCATTTTTCTTGGCCACAACGACAACAATAATGATGATGATGACTGCAATTGCCGAAATCCAGATGATTTTTTTCTTCTTCAATTTGGCCATTGTGTGTCGCTCCTTGATTTGACTCACATCGGTAATGCTAACTATCAAATATGGACATACTAATCCCTTAAACTATTGTACCTGCTTTTATACGATTGCAGCTTGGGATAAGTTGCATTGTGTGATATTATATTCATTTGTCTTGGAATGGTAGCAGGGGATTGAGAATTGGAGATAGAGGATAGAGGGTAGAGGATAGGGGGTCCCCAACCCCTCAATCCAGGAAGGGTAGGATTTGGCTGGGTACCCTCGATCCTGTCCTTGTCAGAAATTCGGGATCCTTGTTACGTGATCCGTTTTACGTCTTGCGTCTTGCGTCAAAAATGTATTAGTCAGGAGCTTGCCGCCTCCTGCCTCCTGGCGCGGTTGGGGGAGGGGGCAGCCTATCATTATCACTTGACAAAATTTCAACGCTTTGTTATTATGATTTAGCACATTATGACGAAAAGGAAGAAATGCCGAGCATCAGGATCGAGACTTAAGATATGCTTGCTGTGAAAATTTGGCACAAAGTGCCAAAACCCTAGGAGGAAAACGATGAAAAGAAATATCACCAATCTATTGGTAGTATGTTTCATCTCCTTGTCGCTGATGATGATAGCCACCGGCCAAGCGTTTGCGCAGTCAGTTTCGGTGGATTCTGACGCTCCTGGGGCCACCGCACCGGATGTCGGCTTTGACCGAGAAACAGTCACGGCGACACCAGGAACACGCAAAGCGCCCTATTTGATTTACAATGACAATAATACTGAAATGCAAGTATTATGGCAATTGATTTCTACAGACACCTGCATCATAGAATGGGGCACTGATACGCTATATTCTCTGGGAAGCGCTCAAACTTATGAGTATGGAGGCAGTCATCAGCACACCTACACCATAACGGATTTAACACCAGGTTCTAAATACTATTACCGGGTTATCACAGATGCTCAAATTCACACCGGCTCATTTCGCTCAGCGCCCGATATGGATGCGACCAGCATCAGATTCACGGCCTATGGCGATACGCGAACCTATCCAGCGGATCACGACCAGGTGGCAGCAGGCATGGTAGCCGCATACGCCCAGGATGAGAATTTTCAGTCATTGATACTGTCGTCGGGTGATCTGGTGGCAGCAGGCAATAACGAATCGGATTGGGATGCCCAGTTTTTTGATCCTTCCTATGCAAATATCCAGGAAATGCTCGCAACCCTTCCATACCAGTCATGCATGGGCAATCACGAACAGGCGGGAGTGTTGTTTCAAAAGTATTTTCCTTATCCTTTTGTAGCAGGACGGTACTGGTCGTTTGACTATGGTCCGGCCCACTTTGTGGTCGTGGATCAATATACAAACTATGGAACTGGCTCTGCGCAGCTGGTCTGGATGGAAAGCGATCTTGCCGCCACGACGAAGCCCTGGAAATTTGTGTGTCTGCACGAGCCAGGGTGGTCCGCCGGCGGGCATAGCAACAACACCAGCGTTCAGAATTATATTCAACCTCTGTGCGAACAATATGGTGTTTCCATTGTGTTTGCCGGTCACAATCACTATTATGCCCGGGCCGTGGTCAACGATGTCCACCATGTGACCACAGGGGGAGGGGGAGCACCTCTCTATACGCCAGATCCCAATTATCCGAATATTGTCACTGCTACAAAGACGCATCATTTTTGCAAAGTCGAGCTCGATGGTGAGGTCTTGAATTTCAAAGCGGTCACCCCTGCCGGCGTTGTCATCGACTCATTCAACATCACACCATCAGTAGGCGTCGAGGAAGAGGAAGCTGAACTGCTCATAACAGATTTTGTACTCTACCCCGCCTATCCCAATCCATTCAATCCCTCCACGACCCTTTCTTTTTCGATTCCGACAGCTTCCCATGCAGAGTTGAATGTGTATAACATCCGGGGACAAAAGGTGAAAACTTTGGTGAGGGGGAAATTAGAAGCTGGCCATCACCAATTTTCGTGGGATGGAAACAACGATGTGGGTGAGAAGGTAAGCTCAGGAGTATACATTTTTGAGCTACAGGCAGGCGATAGGATACAGGGCAGCAAAGTGTTGCTTTTGAGATAGCGTGAGTGTGTAGTTACGGAAGCTGGTTTGGATGCTGGAAATTCGAAGATAGCTGTTTGATGGTTGCCATTGCTACAAACGGTCGAGTTCTCATGAAATTCACATATCTAATAGCGCTAATACTCCTTACACTGTCCGCCGCTTGCACAAAATCAACGGAGCCAGAGTATACTTATTCCAAACATTCTATGGATCCGGGCATTATTGCTTTCGTATCCGATAGAGAGACGAATGCACGCAGACAGCTTTTTTTGATGAACAGCGACGGGAGCGATGCGGTAAGAATAACTCACGACTCAAACGACTACCGCTGTCCTGTTTTCTCGCCCGATGCTTCAAAGATTTTGTTCTATTCGCACACATCTGACAATTCGGATGAGATATACGCGGTTGATGTGGATGGGAGCAATGTGGTGAATTTATCCAACGCGCCTGGGAATGATAATCTTCCCTGTTATAATCCCGATGGCTCCCAAATTGTATTCGCATCTTCACGAGACGGGAACCGTGAGATATACATCATGGATTCTGACGGACAGAACCAAACCAGGCTGACCTTTGATGCCAGAATAGACGGCGCACCCCAGTTCGCCGATGGTGGTACCAAGATCTTATATTACTCGTTTGAGCCGCAGGAAAGAGACTATAGTATCTCTATCATGGATATCGATGGAAGCAATAAAAAGTGTCTGACACCAGATGAGCTCTATTTTCAGCAGCAGGCATTTATCAGCCATGATTCTTTTGGTCCATTTGATGTCATGCCCGGTATTTCGCCAGATGGATCCAGCGTAGTCTTCGTGTCGTACGATTTCGATGTGTCTAATTATTCCATTTTTATGATGAATTTCGATGGGCAAAATCAGCGGCTGTTGACGGACGAACCAGGCTATAATATGGCACCGGTATTTACACCAGATGGCGGCAAAGTTGTATTTAGGTCCCACCGTGGAGGTAATTACGATCTTTATGAAATGGGCCTTGAGGGAGAGATGCAGAGAAATTTAACGCGTGGGTCAGGACATGCGTATTTCTCACAATTTGTGCAAGGTGGCTCTAAAATATTGTTTTATACCGACAGGCAGTTTTATTACAAGATATGGATCATGAATCGCGACGGGTCAAGCCAAATTCAGTTGACATTTGGAGATTATAACGATTATTACCCGCGGTTTCAGCCAATGGCAGAACGGCCGAAGAGATGAATTGAAGCTCGTTCGTTGAGATTGGAGATCCGTGTTGCGTCTTGCGTGTTGCTTGGAAAGCAGAGACTAGAGAAGTGAAGGGGACCGGGAACCGGGATCCGTGAAAATCAGAGACTAGAGGCTGGTAAATTCGAAACTTAACTGAAGTTTCATCAGTATATTAGACTGCCTACTACCTGCTGTTCTTTCCTTGCCAACTGCCACTGGGGAAGTTGGGGAGAGAGGATTGCCATTGCCATTGAGCTTGTTCAGAGGAGTAGTGATGGGGCCTAGCCCATCGAAGGGAACACAACCGGGTTCTCCCCGCAGGCTCTCGACCACAACGGCGTGCCTTCTCAAGCTGGCTGTTCTACTTCTGAACGCTGTGCTTCTGTTCCCTTCCTGCGCCGATAAAAAGGCCAATCCGGTCAGGGTAAGGCCACATCCCGAGCCTGAGATCTGCCCGGCCGAGCGGTGGGACGCCGACACCGGGGGATATTATGCCTATACCCACGACTGCGAGCCCTTTGTGGGGGAGCATTTCACCATCTACAGCGACGGGAGCAGCGAACAGGCCAAACAGCAGCTGGCCGAGCTGGCCGGGGGGATCTTCAGCCAGCTGGTGCCGGAGTTCCTCATCGTGGACATCGAGGAGGAGCTGGATTTCACCGAGGACTACACCTATTATATTTACGCCGACAAGCACCACGACATCATCCGGGCCATGGGGTATCGCAATGGCTTTTTCATCGGAGCCATCGACTGCGCCACCGTCCCAAACTACTATACCAGAGATCCCTGGTGGTACAGGTGTATCATCAAGCATGAGCTCACCCATGTGTTTCAATTCACCCTCACCGGGTGCCCCAGCAACGCCGCCTGCCCCGAGTGGCTGGGCGTCTGGTTCCGAGAGGGCCAGGCCGTTTACATGTCGGGCGGCGGCCCGTCAATACGAATCACCACGCTGAGCGAATTTGAGCGCTGGTGGGAGGACCAGACCCACATCAATCCCATCTCGATCCACCGCTGGACCAATTTTCCGGACCCCGACCGGGGTGGGGAGTATTATCCCATGTTCGGGCTGGCCTATGCTTACCTGGTCGACCAGGCACACGGCCACGGGGCCACCATGGCTGATATGAGAGAGATGTTCCAGCTGATGAAGGATGGCGATGGATTCATGGAGGCCTTTGAAAAGGCCCTGGGCATCAGCGTTCAAACCTACCAGGATCATTTCTACAGCCTAATGGAGGCATATTTGAGCAAAGCAGGTGGAGAGGGCGCGGGAAATCTGAAGGAGAAGATGGAGTTTTGGGAAGAGGTAGGGCAGGGGGAATATTAATCGGTCGGCATCCACAACAGTCGCTTCCTGCCTTCTGTTTCTACGGGGAGTGAATCGAATGCATTTTGACAACCGATCAGCGATGTTCAAGCCAGATGATGCACGTAGGAATATCGCCATGACGACATGCTTTCTGCTTCTGACCGCTCTCCTGATGCTCCCATCCTGCCAGGGGAATAAGGCTGATCCGGTCAGTGCCGGGCGGTACAAAGAGCTAGAGCCCGAGCCCGAAATCTGCCCGCCCGAGCAATGGGATATCGACACCCGGGGAATCTATCCCTATACTCACGATTGCCATCCTTTTGCGGGAGAACATTTTACCATTTTCAGCGACGGAAGCAGCGACGAGGCGAAACAGCAACTGGCCGAAATGATGGAACCGATCTTCGACCAGCTCGTATCGGAATTTGAGATCAAAGATATAGAAGAGGAGCTGAATTTCACCGGGGACTACACCTATTATATTTACGCCAACAAGCACCACGATGTCATCCTTGCCGTAGCGTATCCGAATGGATTTTTCATCGGAGCCATCGACTGCGTCACCATTCCGGGGTACTATATCGACAATCCATGGTGGTACCGGTGTATTGCCAAGCATGAGTTGACACACGTATTCCAATTCGGCCTCACCGGCTGCTTCAGCATCCGCTCCTGCTACCGCTGGCTGGACGTTTGGTTCCGCGAGGGACAAGCCGTTTACATGTCGGGTGGCGGCCCGTCAATACGAGTCACCACGTTGAGCGAGTTCTACCGATGGTGGCAGGACGAGACCCATGTCAATCCCATCTCGATCCATCGCTGGTATGATTTTCCCGATTTCGATCGCAGCGAAGAGTACTATCCCATGTTCGGACTCGCCTATGCCTATCTGGTCGATCCAGTCCATGGCTACGGAGCAAGCATCGATGATGTCAGAGCCATTTTCCAACTGATGAAAGAGCGCCATCGATTCGAGGATGCCTTCCGAGAGGCTATCGGCATGAGCATCGAATCTTTCGAGCATGATTTCTACACCCTGATGGAGGAATATCTCGGCAAAGCGGGTGGGGAGGGCGTGGGAAATCTGGAGCAGAAGATTGAGTTTTGGGAGGGCGTGGGTTGTGAGCGGTAAATTTAATCTTTAAAATTTGCAATTTACTATTTGCAAAGAGGTTAAAAGGAGCCCGAGATTCTTGATCTTGGGCTTTTTTGTGGTGACGGTTTTAGGCGTCGGCGCTGCAATGGATCGGGGACCGGGGTCCGTGAAAATCTGAGACTCGAGATTCGAGACTCGAGACAAGAGACTCGTGATAGACCTGCCAAACGCCGGCGCCAACTGCTGTGTGGAGGAGGTGGGGACTGCATACTGCCTACTGCCGACTGCCCACTGGAGTGGAGAGGGGGGCGGCTCTCGAGCCACCTTTTCTGTTTATAGGCGTTTTTAGGCAATCGATGATTTGGCGTCAAGTGGGATTTCGGGTCGACATCTTGTGCTATCAGCGTAAGCTGTCCACGTGGCGTTTGCTCCTTCAGCTATTTTCCGCGAAACAAAAACTCCCAAATAAACGTAAATTTATTCAGACAACATTAACCATTCACAAAGAGGTGTGGCGATGAAAAAGTGCATTTCGTTGTGTGTTCTCTTGTTGATCCTGGGCCTGGTCTGGTTGGGCTGTGGAAGTGACAATCCAGTGAGTAACAATATCGATTCTTATGTCGAAGAGCCTTTCTCCTTCACCGTGGATGTTCAGGATCAGTCCAGGTTCCGGCTGGAGGGCATCACCGGCACCGTCGAGTTGACCGGAAGGTCGGACGTCAATGCGATCACCATCTCGGGCGAGAGACGCGTCGAGTCGTCCAGTAAAAAGGATGCCGAGGCCCGTTTGGAGGATCTTGCGGTCGAGGTACACGATCTGACCACCGAGGTGCTGGTCAAGACCATTCAGCCGGAAGATACCGGGGGGGCAAACTACGTCGTCGATTACGTCATCAGCCTGCCGCGGGATCTAGAGGTGAAGGTTGGCAACCTCGTCGGGACCGTGGAGGTCGATTCGGTGGATAATAAGATCACCGTCAATTCCGTGGGCGGCGACATCTTCCTCGACGAGATCAACGGCAGCGTGTTGACAGTGTTGATCACCGGTAATATATTCTGTAAAGCGACCTTGCCACCAGATGGCGTCATCGATCTGAGCACCGTGACCGGTAATATAGTTCTCCACATCCCCGAGGAAACCTCGGCACAGTTGTCGGCCAATGTGTCCACGGGAACTATGCATATGTCGGGTTTGACATTACAGAACCAGAATGTCACCAACACCTCCGTGAGTGGCACGCTGGGCGAAGGCAATGGGACGATCACCGTGCGGGCGGTCACCGGGAATGTGACCATTTCAGGTTTTACCGATTGAGCCGAGATGGGAGTGAGGAGTTCCTGAGAATATTGGTGCTTCAAAAATAACCTCAGTGCTCTTTTCCCCTCGGATATTCGCTGCCGGGCGGCTTTCGGGCCGTCCTTGCCTTTTATAGTGGGTTTTCTTTTAATTTTTAAAATTAATGCTTGCACGGTATCCGTGTTAGCATTATATTATGTGTAAACTTTTTGGATTGGAGATGTCTGAGTGATCTCATCCTTCGGAGACAAGGCAACTGAAGATCTCTATCATGGAAGAAGAAGCAAAGAGATCCGAAAATTTCCTTCGGATCTCATTAAAACTGCCCTAAGGAAGTTAGATATGTTGAATGCGGCCGGTGATTTGTTAGATCTTCGATCGCCGCCCGGTAACCGACTTGAAGCGTTAAAAGGAAATTTAAGAGGTTTTTATAGTATCAGGGTGAATGACCAGTGGCGAATTATTTTCAGATGGGTGGCAAATGACGCCCACGATGTGAGTCTTATAGACTACCACTATTGATAAGAGCTGAAAGGCGGAAAATCATGTTGCCAGAAAAAAGGATTCCAACGCATCCCGGGGAGATACTCCAGGAGGAGTTCATCGCACCATTGGGGCTTACCCAAGTTGAGCTTGCCAAGCACCTGGGAGTTCCAGTACAGCGTATCAATGAGTTAGTTCGTGGAAAGCGAGGGATCACTCCAGAGACGGCATGGTTGCTCGCTGGGGCATTTGATACTACGCCGGAGTTCTGGATCAATTTACAGACTTCATACGATCTTGCCAAGAACCGTCCGCGGAGACGGGTGCGCAAGCTCAGCAAAGTGAGTTGAATCGTGATTTGTTAAATAAGGTCACAAACTGTGACCTTAAAGAATGGGCAAAGAGAAGTTCGTTAACTTGAGGTCACAAACTGTGACTTCAAGTTGGGACTGCCGCCGGTATCCTCGTGAGTAGTTCTGGCAAAAAATAACTTGACAATATGTCATATATGACATATACTGAAGGTATGAACAAAAAGAGAAAGCGTTTGACGAAAAAGGGTTGGGCTATAGGTGATGCGAAGGACTTCCTTGGCCTCAGCGATGAAGAAGCAGCCTATATTGAACTGAAACTGGCCCTCAGCAGGAAACTTCGCCAACGACGAGCCCGAAAGAAGTTGACTCAGACCCAACTGGCCAGAATGATCAAATCGAGCCAGTCGCGAGTAGCAAAAATGGAGGCTGGAGATCCAACCGTCTCTCTTGACCTTCTGATCCGATCTCTGTTGGTCCTGGGCATCTCCCAAACAGAGCTTGCTCGTCTTGTTTTTGCTTCTCATTTTACTTATGAAAAAAGCAATTTAAAGATTTCCAGGAGGAAGAGAACGATGATCAAGTTAAAGGATTTACATCTAAACTACATTGCCAACGAAGCAGGGGAAAAGACATCCGTGATTCTGTCCATGGAAGAATTTCGGGAACTCCTAGAGGACATCGAAGATCTCGCTGCAGTGGCTGAAAGGCGTGATGAGCCGACCATTTCACACGAAAAACTGGTTGCAGAGTTGAAAAAAGATGGCCTCATATAAGATAGAGTGGAAGCAGTCAGCTCGAAGAGAACTGAGAAAGCTCGGACGGGAAATGATTCCCAGAATCCTCAAGGCCGTCCAGGGACTTGCTGAAAATCCTCATCCCAGGGGGAGTAAGAAACTCATTGGCAGCGAATATACGTATCGCATTAGAGTTGGCGAGTACAGGATTGTCTATAGCATACGGGCTTCTGCACTGGTTATAGAAATCGTCCCAATAGGTCACCGCCGGGAGATTTACCAGAAGCTTACCGAATAAACTGTCAGTTTGCTTGATGCGATCCAGCGTTTGTTGACCTATCCGGCTGCGGATGATATCGTCCGCAGCTTTTTTTATTATATTGAGTGATATTCTTATGGGGTAGGGATATCGGGATTACCTATTGGGGTGGTGGTGGGAGGTGGCTCTGCCACCTGCCACCTGCCTACTGCCACCGGGGGTGCAGGAGATATGATTGGTCTCTTCTTTTAGCAGTCATCTTACCCAATTCTCCACAGGTGTAAGAAGAAAATCTCGCAAGGGGATACCTTGAGCCCCGACCAATAACTTTTTGTGTACTTTGAATTTCTTTGAAAACGCTTCCAGTCCTGGCAAACTTGTCTTTTGTCGGCCGCTTTTAACCTCGATGCCGATTAATTTCCGGCCTCGACAAAGCACGAAATCCACCTCACGGTGAAGGTGAGTCCAGTAATAGAGTTCCGTATCGTATCCTTTGAATCCGTTGGCCAGCGTGGCACCGATAGCAGATTCTTGCAGGCGACCCCAGTAGTTCGGATCATCCTTGGCCTCAGGGAAGGTTCTCCGCGACAAGACTGTCATCAGCGCGGTGTTCAACACCAGAAGCTTAGGACTGGAAGCTCTCCTGCGAACCTGTTGGCCTGCATATTTAGATAAACCCAGTAGCAGTCCAGCATCTTCCAGCAGATGTAAATAATGGGCCAGTGTGGTCGTGTTGCCAGCATCCTGGAGCTGGCCGAGCATTTTTTGATAGGAAAGGATTTGGCCCGAATAGAGACAGCCTAATTCGAACAACCGTCGCAGTAGAGCTGGCTTGTCTACTCGGGTCATCAGCAGAATATCCCTGGAAACGGTGGTCTCGATGAGGGAATCGATGATATAAGATGACCACCGTTGGTGATCCTCAATGAGCTCAGCAGCGCCTGGATAGCCTCCATAGAACAGGTATTCTTCCGTGTTCCAACCGAAAGCCTTCTGCATTTCGGCAAATGACCAATGCATGATTGGAATCACTTCGAACCGGCCAGCGAGGCTTTCTGTGATTCCCTGGCGAACCAGCAAGGGAGATGAGCCCAACACGATGACCTGGAGCGGGAGCCGGGTTGCCGTATCCTCATCCCAGAGACGCTTGATCGTCTCTGACCATCCTGTGATCTTTTGGATTTCATCCAGCACCAGTAATGTCTTTCTGGTCTGATTACCAGACGTCGCTTTCCCTCGAGCAACTTCCCATTGCTGTTCAAGCCATGTTCGATCCTTCAAGACGGGCTCGTCTGCGGCGGCATAGTGGCTAGGCATTTTCATGCCTGCCATGATCTGCTGGGCCAGGGTGGTCTTGCCAGTTTGTCTGGGCCCGGCCAATACCTGTATGAACCGTCGTGGTTGTGACAATCTTTCTGTCAAAACACCGTACATGGCTCGCTTAAACATATGAGTGACCTCCAGTTAAAAATTTACTCAATGCTCTGAGTAAAAATACTCAATGTATTGAGTATTTGTCAAGTGTTATTTTTGTGGAAAAGAATTTTGTCGAAAATATGTCAGACCACGTACAGATAGGCATGCTGGCAACACGCCAGAGAAGATGTTCAT
>SMTZ1_10007119_pt1 | contig 16973 bp, 19 predicted proteins | sample DeeMarSWOR136_30_FD_25667 | JGI IMG/M metagenome (IMG submission 25667)
AATGAGGAGGATTTGTATATAGCATATCTTAACAATTACCATTTGAAAGGTAGTATTAAAGGGCAAAAGTCAAAACTCACCCTTTCAGGAAGTAACACACGCGATGGAGTTGAAAGTTCCTCGCTCCCCAGGATGGCCAGATAGCCACTATATGTACCTTCCAGACAGTTTTGATATCGAAAAGAAATCATAACCGCAGTTTCATTACGTTTATTACCGCTTGAAATGTTGTACGAAGGAAAGAGTTTCAAAAATCACGAGGAAGGAGTCAACACCGAACTTGACATGCCTGGAAGGTCAAATCCTGACTTTCACACTTATAAAACCCTTTGCTCCACATTCAAGGGATATGCCTGGATATTAGCTAATCTCCTTTCCCTCATCGTTTGCCCGCCCTGAATTCCTATCGCATGACCCAAAAGATGTCACCCATGTCTAGGTGGCGAAAGATCAATGACAAAAGTCGATACCGCACATCTTTGTGGGAAAAAACTTGTTATGGAAAAACCCTTTATTTTTAATGTATTAGTTCATCAACCTCTATCCTTTCCAAAAGCTGGCGTTGAAAGAAAGGGAAAAATCGGAGCATGGTGGTCAAATATTTGTCACTACACTAACATTTTTTTTCTTATTTGTTCTAAATCCCGAGGAAAAGAGGAGTAAACAAACTATTCAAAAACAACATAAGACTATGAAATTTAATGCTTTTTCATAACCTCAATAAGTTCCATTTGATTGGCACAATTATTGCTCTTTAATTGGCCGAAGAAAGGAGATCGAAACCGATGGAAAGACTTCGAAAATTCTTGAAGGATCAGACTGGAGCAAGTGCTGTCGAGTACGGCCTCCTTGTGGCCCTGATCGCCGCAGTTATCGTGGGTGCCGTCACGCTTCTGGGAGGAAATCTAAAAGCAACATTTGATTACATTGCTTCCATCGTTCTGAAGCCGTAGTCTGCTCCTCTTGATCCAATTCACACGACCCGATCGAATATTGCGGTGGGGTGCGACATCATAGGAAGGAAGTAGCGAAGTCGGTCTAGGTTTATGCTCAAAAACCTATGTCTTCTCTTCCTCTACATTTCTTGAATACCGTTTCACTTGTCGCTGTTGAAAGCGAATGCTATTCCTTTAAATTTCCACAATGGTTTAAATCTTTTCCTGTCAGCATGGATTTATCTCTGCCTTTCGGTTTAGGAAGTTCAGAGGGTCTTCTCTTCTGCCCGGGAGGGACTGGTGCTCACTGGGCAGCTCTGGTCAATGCCGCGTCAGAAGGGGAGGATGGAGGTGTAAATGGGAAAATATAGGTCGGTGATGCTTTTCGGAGCGGCCATCGTTGTGGCTTTGATAACCAGTTTTTTGATTTATGGCTATATACAGAAGATGGGAAGGGTAAAGGAAGTCACCGTAGAAACCCAACCCATCGTGGTGGCGGCGGTTGATCTCTCCTGGGGAACAAAGATAAGGGACGAGATGGTTAAAAAAAACAATTTTCTCAAAGAGAGTCTTTCAGAGGGATATTTTACCGATCCGGCTTTGGTCGTTGGGAGGGTCTTGATCTATCCGGTGAAGTCCAATGAGCCGATATTCGAATCTCGATTGGCCCCAAAGGATATGAAAACCGGGGGGGTCGCTGCAGTGATCAGTCCGAAAAAGCGGGCTGTCGCCGTCAAGGTGGATAAAGTCATAGGCGTCTCTGGGTTTATCCATCCGGGGAATCGAGTGGACGTTCTGATGACGTTAGCGACGGGAAGGACCTTTAACCCTGTGACCAAGACCATTCTGGAAAATATTCTCGTCCTAGCCGTCGGTGCAGAAACAAAAGAGAGGAAGGGCTATGAAGAGAAATCTTCACCCACGGATGTGATCACCTTAGAAGTCACGCCCGAGGAGGCAGAGAAGTTAGCCCTGGCTGCCACCGAAGGGAGGCTTCAACTTGCCCTCCGTAATTTCAGCGATACGGAGAATATCGTCACTCAGGGGACCACCGTATCGACGTTGATCGGATCTCATGCTTACAGTCTGCATAGGGAGGTGAGGCCGATTTCCAGATCCGTCCCCAAGAAGGAGCCGGAGGTCACAAAGAAGGAGCCGGAGGTCACAAAGAAGGAGCCAGAGGTCACAAAACCAGTGTTGCAACCTCCCCCTCCTCCTCCACCCCCTGAGGAGAAGCCTGCAGAGAAGAAAGTGGAGATAACGAAGCCATCCATTTATACCGTTGAACTGATCAAAGGGAGCAAAGTCAGCGAAGTGAAATTTGAAGGGAGTGAATAGACATCGATGAAAAGATGGAACGTGATTTTAGTTTTTTTAAGTGTGGGCCTCTTTCAACTTTTTTCTTTTGAATGCTGGGCACAAGGACCGCCCCGCCTCCAGCTCGAGACGACTTCCCCGCAAACACTCCATTTGACGGTGGGGAAATCGATCATCATTCAAAGCTCCGGATCTGTGAAGCGCGTCTCTCTCGTTTCTCCAGAAATAGCCGATGCCATGGTTCTCACACCTTACCAGATTTATCTGACGGGAAAGGCCCCTGGACTTACCCATGTGACCTTCTGGGATGTAGACAACAAAGTGATCGGCATCTTAGACCTCGAGATCTCTCCGGACATTTCCCGACTCAAAGAGATGCTTCACAAAATCCTTCCGGACGAAAAGGGCATCCGGGTCAACGCGACCCACGATCACATTACCCTTTCAGGCACCGTTTCCAGTGCGGCCACTCTCTCACAGGTTCTGGCCTTGGTTGGCCCCTTCGCTCCTTTCGATGAGAAAAAGGGACTCAAGATCATCAATCTGCTGGAGGTAGCCGGAGTCCACCAGGTCATGCTGGAGGTTCGAGTCTCCGAAATCTCACGCAGCCTCCTGAAAAGGCTAGGTTTCAATTTTGCCTATGTCACCGCAGGAGATAATTTTGGAGTAAGCCTGCTGAATCAGCTGTCAGGTCTGCCATCGGCTGGATTCCCTAACGGAGGATTAGAGGTCTCAAGTGCGATCAACGCGATCGCCCGTTTTGTCAGTTCCGGTACGACCTGGACGGTTTTAATTGATGCCCTCAAGGAAGAGGGTTTGCTGAAAGTGTTGGCAGAGCCCACCCTGATCACGTTAAGCGGAAAGACGGCCACTTTTCTTGCAGGAGGTGAGTTTCCCATCCCTGTTCCTCAAAGCGTAGCCGCAGGGGGAACAACCATTACGATTGAGTACAAACCCTTCGGGGTGGGACTTAATTTCACGCCTACCGTGTTAAATAACAAGAAGATCAGTATGGTGGTGGCTCCGGAGGTCTCTGACCTCGACTTCTCGAATGCTTTGACGGCAAGTGGATTTGTGGTCCCCTCCATCACCGTCCGAAGGGTTTCTACCGTCATTGAACTGGCCGATGGACAGAGCTTTGCAATCGCAGGCATGCTCAAGGATGATGTCCGAGAAATCGTTTCAAAATTTCCTCTCTTAGGAGATATCCCCATTCTCGGAGCCCTGTTTCGAAGCAGTACGTTTAGGAAGAACGAGACGGAGTTGATCGTGATCGTCACCCCGCATCTCGTCAAACCTCTGGATATGGCGAAACAGACCCTGCCGACTGACCAGTATATCGAACCCGATGATTTTGAGTTTTATTTGTTGGGACGCCTGGAGGGGAAAGGAAAACCACCTCCGGCCAGGGGGTCAGGACTTGAAGGGCAATTTGGGCACATTCTGCCCAAATGAATCGGAGGAACGAATGATAAGAAAATCTTTCTTACTCCTTGGATGGATCGCCTTTGTTTTCTTGTTGATGAGCTGTGCCGGTCCCAGCCGGCTGGAGATGGATTTCGGCACCTCCTCCAAGCTTTCAAAGATCAATCAGATCTATGATCCCGAGGCCGGAAAAGAGAGTGAGCCGGGTTTTGGATTGGATGGCAGAGCCTCTCAGGCCAATATGGAAAAATACTGGAAGGATTTTGAAAAGCCTGCTCCACCGGCTCCTTCCACGCTCACGATTGGGATTTCAAGTTCAAGTAAGCAATAGGGATGAAAGGTAGATCAACAGGTGAGATCGGAGCTTCGGCGGTAGAGTTTGCCATCATTCTACCCGTCCTGCTCATACTCGTTTTTGGCATCATCGAATTCGGGTTCGCTATTTATGATAAAACCATGATCACCAATGCCAGCCGGGAAGGGGCCCGGGCGGGGATTGTCTTCAGGGTTCCTCCCGTCACGGATGAGGAGATCGTGACGATCATCAATAATTATTTGAACAATAATCTCATCACCTTCGGGGGGTCGAACAGTGCCACGGTCACCGTCACCAGGGCGGGTTATAATCCAGGGGACGAACTAAAGGTAACGGTCGCCTACACCTATACCTCTTTGCTCCTCCCTGATCTGATAGAGACGCTCAGTAGGGAATTCAATATGGTGGCTGAGACGACCATGAGAATGGAGTAGATGAACCCAAATGGGTCAGGACTTCCTCCAGCGCATGAAGGAAGAACAGGGTCTGACAGCAGTCATCGTGGCTTTGCTGATGGTTGTTTTCTTGGGGGTCGCGGCTTTTGCCATTGATATTGGCCATCTCCATCTTGTGAAGAATGAGCTGCAGAATGCGGCCGATGCAGGATGCTTGGCTGGAGCCCGGGTTTTATACGAAGAATACGGAGAATATGTCGATGGGAATGCGAGTCAGATTGCCTTTGAGGCAGCCATTGCGAACAAGAGTGAAAATCTTTCAGCGGAAGTTCATTGGACCGGCGGGAATACGGGGGATGTACTGAGAGGCCATTGGAGTTTTTCGACTCACACTTTTACTCCGAGCGACAATTATGACTATACTCCTATCTGGGATGTTTCCCCAGAAGAGTTGGATGCCAACCCCAATTTCGTGAATGCCATTCAGGTGAGGACCCGGAGAGAGAACACTCCAGCCGTCTCCTTCTTCGCCAGAATTTTCGGTTATGAGAGTTTCTTTCTTTCAGCTGAAGCCGTTGCCTACATAGGGTTTGCAGGAACCTTGGGTCCCGGTGAGGTAGGTGAACCCGTCGCCATGTGCAAGGAGAGCCTTTTGGTTGACGAAAAATATTCCTGCTCCGTGGGACGAATGATAACCATGGGAGAGGTTGTGGCGGGTGAAGAGACTGGAGGGTGGACCGATTTCACCCAGGATCCACTCACCAGCGGTCCCAATCCTACAACGGTAACCTCTCTTGTCGGGGCAGGGGGGGACAATCCAGATCCCATTTTTCTAGGCCAGCCCCTGGCAGTGAGTGGAGGGGATATCCCGGATGCCTTTATCTTACTGAGAACCCGTTGGGAAGCTGATACCGGAAGGATAGTACCATGGGGGATGGCCCTCCCAGTGATCGAGTGTCCCGAGTACAATCTAGATTCTTCTGAAATCATGGCGGGGGCGGTAAGGATCAATATCCTTTGGATCACTGGAGAGGGAGATGATCCTTCTTACAGCGATGCCCCATGGCAAATGGCGTACCCCCATTCTGGAGAGATCTGGTCCTCAGGCGACCCAGATGGGCAGGTGCGCTGGGACAGCTTTGTCCAGAGTTTCAACCTGCGAAAATTAGATGGGACTTTTGTTCCCTATCAGAAAAAGACCATCTATTTCTTACCCAACTGTCATCATCACAGACCCAGAGGTCGAACCGGTGGAGAGAATTTTGGTATCCTCGCAAAAATCCCGGTACTCGCCAAGTAGAGGAATCGTATGGTAGAGAACCCCATTCTGGTGAGATTTGAAATCAAACAACCGAAGGTCAAAGAGGAACTGGAAGGGATCATTTCTTCCATGGAAGGCTTTGAACTCGACAATTCGGGTTCGGCCCTTGCCTGTGACCTTTTGATTCTTGAGGTCGGAGAGGATCTTAAAAAGGAGTTTCAGCTGGCGCATAACCTCCTGGACTCGGGAATGGCCCGAGAGATCTTTTTCACCTCCTCCCGTCTGGATCCGGAACTTCTCCTCCAAGCCATAAGGGCAGAGGCAAAAGAGTTCTTCCCTCAGCCGATTAAAAAGGAGGAGGTGAAGTCGGCCCTCTCAAAATTGAAGGACCGGAGAGGAAAAGGAATCGTTGATGGAGAGAAGAGGAAGAACGGGAAAATCATCGATGTCATTGGCAGCAAGGGCGGCGTGGGAAACACCACGCTTGCGGTCAACCTGGCCTCCAGCCTGGTTGAAAACCCCAGCTCTCCGTTGGTGGCCCTGATCGATATGAACCTTCTTTTTGGGGAGATTCCGATCTTCCTGAATATCGAATCCGTTTTCAATTGGGGAGAGATTGCCAGAAATATTTCGAGACTGGATGCTACCTATCTCATGAGCATCCTTTCCAAGCACGCTTCGGGCATCTATGTCCTTCCCTCCCCCACGGGACTGGATGGGGTGAATGTTGCCAATCCAGAGATCATTGAGAAGCTTCTGGGACTGATGCGGAATGTTTTCGATTACATCGTCATTGATGGAGGACAAGCCCTAGACGATATCTCCATGAAGATCCTCGAAATGTCAGACACAGTTCTTCTGGTCGCCATTCTCAGCCTTCCCTGCCTGACCAATGTGAAAAGGCTGCTCTGGATCTTCCAGAAGTTAGGGTATCCAGAACAGGAAGATATCAAAATTGTCATCAATCGTCACCATCGGAAGCTCACGGTCATCACCCCGAAGGAGGCAGAAGAGAGCATCAATCAAAAAATTTTCTGGTTCGTCCCCAACGACTATCCCACGACCATGTCTGCGATCAATCAGGGGAAAACCCTCTCTGCAGTGGCCCCGGGGGCTGAGGTGAGCAAGAATATCAGGGAATTGGGCTCGCAATTTATCGAGAGGGAAGAGAGGGAAAAAGGGAAGGGCAGGTTTTGGAGTGAGATTTTCAGATAAAAGAATGTAAAGGGTGACCATCATGGCCGTCATGAATATGCGATCAAACAAAACGATGGGAATGAGGCGCAGGGGTCCCACACCCGCCGAAGGAAAACTGGATCAATTCTTAATCACCAAAGAGTATTATGAATTGAAAACGAGGATTCACGACCGACTGCTTACGATGATCGATCTTTCCCTCATCGAATCCCTCGACGAAGCGATGCTCCGACAGGAGATCAGGAGGCTGGTGGAGAGGATCCTGATGGAGGATAAGAATAGCATCCCTCTCAATTACAACGAGAGGGAGAGGTTATTCAAAGAGATCCAGTACGAAGTGATGGGACTGGGGCCTTTAGAGCCTTTTTTACAGGACCCCTCGATTTCCGATATTCTGGTCAATACTCATAAACAGATCTATGTGGAGCGATTTGGAAAGCTCGAACTCACCGAAGCGGGATTTAAAGATGATGCCCATCTGAGAAGGATCATTGATAAGATTGTCTCTGCGGTGGGGCGGCGAATTGATGAATCGTGCCCCATGGTGGACGCCAGGCTCCCCGATGGGTCGAGAGTGAATGCCATCATTCCGCCTCTGTCCATTGACGGACCGATCCTATCGATCCGACGATTTGCCGTCGAGCCATTGGAGCTGGAAGACCTCATCAAATTGCAGGCTCTGACTCCTGAGATCGGAGAGCTTTTGAAAGGGATTGTGAAGGCGCGGCTAAATATCTTGATTTCCGGAGGAACGGGAACGGGGAAAACGACTTTGTTAAACGTCCTCTCCCGATTTATCCCTTCTAACGAGAGAATTGTGACCATTGAGGATTCCGCCGAACTTCAATTGAAACAGGAACATGTGGTTCGTTTAGAAACCAGACCTTCCAATATCGAAGGGAGAGGGGAGGTCAGCCAAAGAGATTTGGTGAGGAATAGCCTGAGGATGCGACCGGATCGGATTATTGTCGGGGAGGTCAGGGGAGGTGAGGTCCTCGATATGTTTCAGGCCATGAATACGGGACATGATGGTTCTCTCTCCTCCATCCATGCCAATTCGCCCCGGGATGCCCTGATGCGGTTGGAGACGCTGGCGGCGATGACCGGGTTAAACATCCAGAGCATTTTTATCAGGAAATATATCAGTTCAGCCCTCAATATTATCATTCATCTTGCCCGTCTCGTGGATGGGAGCCGGAAGATCATGAGTTTTCAGGAGATTTCAGGAATGGAGGGGGATGCCATCATTCTGCATGAAATCTTCTCTTTTGAACAGGTCGGTCTGGAGGAAGAGGGAAAGGTGCTGGGGAGGTTCCGGGCCAAGGGATACCGACCACGATTTGTGGATAAATTCAGGGCCCTCAATATTCCCATTCCTTACGATCTCTTCGATACAGAGAAGGTTCAGGAGATTTAAAACTTGGAAGGTTAAAGACCCATGGATCTCTTAATCGTGATCGCCATTTTCATTCTCACCCTGACGTTGATCCAGGGGGGGTATTATGCCTTAAGAAAGATCAGGAATCCCGAGAAGAGGCAAGTGCTTCGACGACTCAGGGGTTATTCTACGACGGAATATTCGTTTGAGACTATTGACATTATCCGAAAAAGCACCTTGAGCGAAGTCCCCTGGCTCAATCGGATGCTCTTGAGCATTCGATGGACGGATAAGTTGAGTCGCCTGATTGAACAGTCCGGAACCGAATCCACCTTGGGCGTCTTTATTCTGCTCTCCGTCTTACTGGCCTCTGGGGGTTTTGTGATTTTGTTTTGGGTGACGTCTCATCTTCTTCTCTCCCTGATGACGGCCTTCTTTCTTGGAATGTTGCCTTTTCTGTACGTTTATTTAAAGAAGAAGCGAAGGATGGAGAAATTTCAGAGGCAATTACCGGAGGCTTTGGATTTGATTGCTCGAGCCCTGAAGGCAGGACATGCCTTTACCGGCGGGTTGAAGATGGTGGGCGATGAAATGGAAGACCCCGTCGGTGCAGAGTTTGAGAAAACCCTTCATGAAATCAATTTCGGATCGGGAGTCCCCGAGGCTTTGAAAAACCTCACCCAAAGGGTGGATTGTCCGGACCTCCGATTCTTTATCATTTCCGTCATCATCCAGAGGGAAACCGGAGGAAATCTTGCCGAAATTTTGTCGAAGATTGCCTACCTCATTCGGGAGAGATTCAAACTCCAAGACCGGGTCCGAGTCCTTTCGGCCGAAGGAAAACTCTCAGCCATCATCCTGATTGCGATTCCCTTTGTGATCGCCCTGGCCCTTTCGGTCCTGAACCCCGGCTATGTTAAGTCTTTGTTTATCGACCCCGTCGGAAAGGCCCTAGTGGCTTTCGCCTTACTGATGATGGCTGTCGGAATTATTGTCATGAGAAGAATGATCGAAATCAAGGTGTAACATCGATGATCGGTCTTGAAATTCTGATTATCTTCTTATCCTTCAGTGCTGTGATGCTTTTCAGCCTGGGGCTCTTCTTCTACTTCGGTTATCGGAAGGAGCGGTGGAAACTCAGCAAGAGAATAAAAGAGATGGGTGGCATCATCCGGTCCGAGGAATTCACGGATGTGTTCTATAAAATTAAGGATCAGTTGGTGACCATTGTCGGATCCTTGGGGAAACTGGTCAAACCCAAAAGCGAAGGAGGAGCTTCCCAACTCCAGCAAACCCTTTTACGGGCGGGATACCGAAGAGAAGGGGCCTCCGTCCTCTTTCTGGGTCTCAAAGCCTTTCTGGCCATCGCCTTCCTCGGGATCTCCATATCGATGAGAGTATGGGTCTTCAAAAGCCTCTCCTCGTTTCACTTTATCCTCCTTTCCATACTCCTGGTCTATATCGGTTTCTATTTACCCCATCTCTGGCTTCGGGTCAAAATTGCCAGGCGGGAGGAGAAGATTCTCGAGGGGTTCCCGGACGCTTTGGATCTCATGGTGGTCTGTGTGGAAGCTGGCATCAGTCTGGATGCTGCCATTCATCGGGTTGGAGAGGAGATGAGGCTTAGCAACAGGGTATTGAGTGAGGAATTCAGGCTGTTAAGCCTGGAATTGAGGGCTGGGAAACAGCGCCGGGACGGCTTGAGAAATCTTGCCGCGAGGATCGGCTTGGAGGATGTGAGCAGCCTGGTCTCCCTATTGATCCAGACCGATAAATTTGGGACGAGCGTGGCCCAGGCCCTGAGGGTCCATTCGGAATCGATGAGGATCAAGAGATATCAGAAGGCAGAGGAATTGGCCACGAAATTGCCTGTGAAGTTGGTTTTCCCTTTGATCGTTTTTATCTTCCCTTCTATTTTTGTAACGGTTCTGGGTCCTGCGGTCATCCAGATCTTCAGGGTATTGCTCCCCCGATTGGCGGGTCAATGAGGTGGAAGAACATGGGATTAAGACTTGAACATAAAAGAGGATTAGGCCTCCTCCTGGTGACCCCTCTCCTCATCCTTTACGTGACCGGATGCTCTGGAAGCAGGAACAGTCAGCGGGAGGCCAAAGAGATTAGGTATATAAAGTATATGGAACGACAGAAGGCCTTGGCTGCTGAAGAGCAGGCATCCAAAGAGAACCCGGTGATGAACGCAGAGGAATTCGAAAGGAGGGGAGACTTCTATCTCAAGCAGGGAAACCTCCATATGGCTTTTCTCCAGTATGATAAGGCCCTCCGTTTGGACCGGGACCGGCCGGACACCCGTTACAAAATGGGGCGGCTCCTTCTGGAAAAGGGAATGACTGAAGATGCCCATAGAGAGTTTCTTGAGGTATTGAAGGTCAATCCCAATCATGCCCCGGCCTTGGATGGGATCGCATGGGTGTTGTTCAAGAGAGGCGATCTCGAAGGGGCAGAGAAGACCCTTCAGCAAGCGATTGCCCTTGACGAGAGTCTATGGCAGGCCCACCATTTACTAGGACTCCTTTATGATCGTCAACAAAACTATGGAGGGGCCATCCTGCAATATAAGAAAGCCATTGTCCTTAACCCCAACCTGGCCATGTTATTCAATAATCTTGGAATATCCTTACTCCTCAAAGGAGAATATGAAGAAGCCTTGCAGTCCTTTATGGAGGCTTTAAAGTTAGAGAGCTCCAATACCAAGGTCCATAACAATTTTGCCCTAACCTTATGTAAATTAGGTCGGTACGAGGAAGCTCTCGAGGTCTTCAAAAGAGGCGGGGACGAAGCAGCCGCTTATAACAATTTGGGGTATGTTTTTATGATTGAAGGAAAACATAAGGAAGCGATTGAGGCCTTTGAAAAGGCCCTTCAACTCAGTCCTGGGTTTTATACGAAGGCCTATGAGAATTTAAAGAAGGCGAAAGCGGCCTCCCTTCCTTCATCCCCATAATCACACCTGGTACCAAACTTCTTTGTTGGAATTTTCTTCTGACAAATCTCCATCGTTTAATCTCTCCTTAACAGGCTGTTGAAAAACGCCCATCTGCGGCGTTCCCCTCATCCTTCGTCGTTGCGACGTACATTCAAGTACGCCTCACTCCTCAGGATTTCGGGCGGGCATTTTTGATCAGCCTGCAAAAAATGACTTTTTCAACAGGTTCTGAAGATTCATCCCCCTCTTGGGTTGATTCATTTTCTGAGAAGACTACGAATCATTTCATATATTGTTAATGAATACTCTTTTCACAAGCCTGCATCTCCGCCTTTAAGCCCACTTTTGTCCATGCAAAGGGATTGCGATAAAAAGGCATAGATCAAAAAATAGAATTATCATAACCAATTGAATTTGTTTAGCTTTTCCTTGTGAAAAAAAAGGCTTTGATTATTCTGTAATGGGATATTATATTATTGGTGCCCACCGAGGAGTTTAACAATGGACGAGATTAGTTACCAAAAATTTCTTACAACAAGAATTGGTGACCTGGAGCTGGATGTCGATGAAAGCATGGCCTCCTGTTTTAAAAGGTTGAGGATGGAGTTGAGGGATCATCGTATTCTGTTGTGGCCCGATTTCTATTTCGGGTATGAATGGGGGTGCGTCAATAAGAAGATTTCAATCAGCATCCCATTCTATTTAGCGACCCCTGAACTGAGAGACCTAGAGGGAGAAGTTCCCTCAAACGAAAAGATCCTTAAGATTCTTCGCCACGAGACGGGTCATGCCATTAATTACGGATACAAGCTTTGGCAGGAGAAGAGGTGGGAAGGAACCTTTGGAGATTTCAGGAAAAGATATCCAGTCCAGTATCTCGGCCGAGTGAATCCCTGGTCAAAAAGCTATGTCAGACACCTCCATTATTTGGGTGACCGTCACTATGCACAGAAACACCCCGATGAGGATTGGGCAGAAACATTTGCCATCTGGCTCGATCCCCGTTCTCGCTGGAAAGTCAAATATCGAAACTGGCCTGCCGCTCTAGAGAAATTGTCCTGTGTGGAAACCTTGATGAGGAAGATCAAGGGAGAAAAACCGCTCAATAAGAGGAAGCAACATGATGGGGAATATTCAATGATTGAGGAAACGGTCTCGGAATGGTGGGGATTAGATGGGGAGATACTCAACGGTGAGCTTCAGGAATACCTGAATGATATGAACGAAATCTTCATCAAACCCACCAATGGGCGGCGCAATCTCCTTCCAGCATGGAAATTGATTCGAAAATATGCAAGGCCCTTAACTGAACGGGTCAGCCTCTGGATTTCGGGATCGAATGGACATACTGTTCGGAAGAGTCTTCGTCAGTGGGAAGCGATCTGTAGAAATGAATTATTAGGGTATCGTCCTGAAGACGAGGAGCGGAAGCTGATTGAGTTGACGACCCTGCTTACCTACCATGTGGTGGATGATATCCATGATCTTCACAATTGATTCTTATCATTGACATAGGCTTCTGGAACGGATTAAAAAGAAAGGGTGACCTTCTTCAAGCCGAATCACCGGATCGTTGTGATCTTTTTCCATTCTTCTCTTTTTTCCTCTCTCTTCCCTCCACGGGACAGACTATTATGGTTTTTGTTTAAAGGATAACCGTCTTTTTGATAGCCTTCAGAATTTCGGAAGGTTCATCGATAACCTGAAGAATTTCAAAATCAGGAAGAGAGATCTTCCCTTCTTTTAGCACTGTCTCTTTGATCCAGTCGAGAAGGCCCTTCCAGTATTGAGATCCAACCAGAATGACCGGGAAGGGTCTAATTCTTTGGGTCTGGATAAGGGTCAACGCTTCGAAGAGTTCATCCATCGTCCCAAAACCGCCTGGAAGGATGATATAAGCAACCGCATACTTGACGAACATCACTTTCCGGACGAAGAAGTAACGAAAATTCAACTTGATGTTGGCATAAGGATTGGGTTCCTGTTCCAGAGGGATCTGGATATTGAGACCGATCGACTTTCCCCCTGATAACGCAGCTCCTTTGTTGGCTGCCTCCATAACCCCAGGGCCTCCTCCCGTGATGACACCGAAGCCGTTCTCTGCGAGGAGCTGTCCAATCATTTCGGCCTTCTGGTAGACCTCGTCTTCTGGTTGCGCGCGGGAGGAGCCAAAGATGGTGACCGAGGGATGGCAGTCTGCAAGAGCCTCAAATCCTTCCACAAATTCTGCCAAGATGTGAAACATCCTCCAGGAATCCCTGACGGTGATCTCATTGATGATGTATTTTTTTTCCGGCATGGTCCCTCCTGACCCCAACCTCCCCGTTTGTGCGAGCTTACGATCACGCCTTCTCTCATTTTAGGGAGAGGGATGAAAAGATAGCGTTCCGTCCGTTTATGATTGATAATTAACTAAATTTATATTAGGAAGGAGGGAGTTTCAAGTCTATTTTGAAATATCTTCAATGAGGTCGATCTTACCTGCAGCGGGGCCATTTTAGGATCTCATTCATGAAAGCAAAATTCTTAGGTGGAGTTCGAGGGGTAACGGGGTCAGCGACCTTGCTTGAAAAAGATTCTCTTCTATGGCTGGTCGACTGCGGGATGTTTCAAGGAGGCAAGACCGTCGAGGAGAGGAACCGAGATATTTCCCCCTACCATCCTCAAGACCTCTCCTTTATCTTACTCACCCACGCTCATATTGACCACAGCGGTTTGATTCCCAGATTGGTCAAAGAGAGGTTTCGAGGAAAGGTGATCTGTACGAAGGCCACCTTCGATCTCTGTGAGGTGATGCTAAGGGATAGCGGTCATATTCAGGAACTGGAAGCGGAATGGCAGAATCGCAAAAATAGAAGGTCCGGTAAGGAGGGCGCCGCTCCTCTCTATACCGTGGAGGATGCAGAGCGAAGCCTTCGATATTTTCAGGCCGTTCCTTATGATGAAATCATTTCCGTGGCGGATGGGATAAGAGTTCGATTTCAGGATGCTGGCCACATCCTAGGATCTGCCATTATCGAAATCTGGGTGGAGGAGGGGGACCAGGAGAGGAAGCTGGTCTTTTCCGGAGACCTCGGCAGTTCAGGTCGGCCTATCGTCAGGGACCCTGCTCCGGTTGAGGAGGCGGATCTCCTCTGGCTGGAATCGACCTATGGAGATCGACTTCATAAACCGAGGGAAGAGACTGTACAGGAACTATTAAAAATTATTTTGGAAGCCATTCTCCATCAGGCCAAGGTCGTCATTCCTGCCTTTGCCGTGGAAAGGACCCAAGACATCATCTACACCCTCGGCCAATTGATGCGGAAGGGGCTCATCCCTTCCATTCCCGTCTATATTGACAGCCCCTTGGCCATCTCGGCGACGGAGATCTTCAAAAAGAATCCGGATTGTTTTGACAAAGAGACAAAAACGCTCCTGTTGGGGGGAGAAAGTCCATTGGAGCTGCCCGAGATGAAGTATACCCAGACCACGGATGAATCGAAGGCCATCAATGAAGATTCGAGGCCTGGAATCATCATCTCGGCCAGCGGGATGTGCGACTCTGGAAGAATCCAGCATCACCTGAAACACCACCTCTGGCGGAACGAATCCCACATCGTCTTCATTGGATATCAGGCGGAGGGAACGGTTGGGAGGAGGATCGTCGACGGGGCGAAGACCGTCAGGCTTTTTGGAGAGGAGATCGCTGTGAAGGCCCATATCCACACCCTGGGTGGATTTTCCGCCCATGCGGACCAGAAGGAGTTGCTCGGATGGCTCTCCCACTTCAGAAATCCTCAGCTCCAGATTTTCGTTAACCATGGGGAAGAAAAGATTTCAATGGCACTGAGCCGGATCATTGAAGAGCAACTCCATTTCAAAACGATTCTCCCCCAATGGGGGGAGAAGAGGGTCCTCTTCACCCCGGAGAGAATAGGGGCGCCTGAAGAAACGATGGAGGAGGAGCCACCGGAAAAGAGATTGTCCTTTCTTTTGAGAGACCTCGATAGAGGCTACAAAAAGCTCCGGCGCAAATTAAAAAGAGGAAATTTGGTACGAAGAGCGCTTCGAGACCCCCAATGGTTGAGAGCGTTGGAGGAAATCAATAAGAAATTGGAGGAGATCGAGTCAGACCTTTAACATACTTAGGGCGAGCCTGCCAACATACTGTGCTGAATGAAGCGTCCCGGTAAAGGCAGGTGCGGCGGACAAGCCTGGAGCCTAGCGCATAGCAACCAATTCTATAGCCCGGATACGATGCGTTAGGCATTCATTTATCGGAAAAGGACGTAGGTTGTGGCCGAGTTGACTAAGATGGGTTTCATCTTTTTTGTGATCTTCGCCCTCACCCTTCTGAAAGTGAATCTTTGGATCAGCCTCCTCGGAACCACGCTTCTGGTAGGACTTCTCTACCATCTGCCGGTCGTCCAAATCGGCACCGACCTTGTCTCTGCATGCAATGATAAAAAGACCCTGCTCTTGATGGGGGTGACATCCCTGATCGGGGTGGCTTTATTGATGACCTATGTCCGCTAGACGACATGAGAGGAGGAAGGAATGAAAAAGAGGGTACGGTTGGGTTGGGGATCTATCCTCATTCTTTTTTTGGTGCTCATGGGTCAGGATTGCCTGGCCGGGGTGGTAATGGAGCAGGTGGTGAGGGACAGGGAAGGGAACGCCTCTAAGGTTTTCATTTACTTCTCTGAAAACAAATTTCGATCAGACCACCCCAATGGGAGCCTGACAACCATGATCGACTTCAAGGAAGATCGGATGGTGATGGTTGATCATCTTTCGAAGCGTTATGTGGAGGTCAAATATACTCAGTGGCAGAAAGAGGTTGCCGAAAGGCTTAAACAGTCTGGACCTGGCCCCCAGCCGAAATCGAAGAAAATTCTGGTGAAAAAAACGGGCGAAAGAGCTGTGATCAATGGCTTCCAGACAGAAAAGGTTCAGATCATTGCCGATGGAGAATTGATTGAGGAGAACTGGGTGACGCGGGATGTGGCATTAAAAGATGTGGAGAAGGTCATGGATAGGGTAGCCCTTGGGTTTTCGAAGGAGTTTAAAGCCGAAATGAAAGAAGGCCGGGAGATTTACGAGAAAGTAAAGGCTTTTGGATTTCCCATCTTGGTTAAGGACTATACCCTCACCTATGGGTTGGAAGGCGTCGATGTGTTGGAAGTGAAAAGAATGGAAAAAAAAGAATTGGAGGATGAGGTCTTTCTGCCTCCCAAGGGTTACCAAAAGATGATCCCGGAACCCTCTGGAAAGTGACCTCTCAGAAGGTTCACCGGGCTGCCTGAGGCTAAGGCTCGAAATCAGGAAGAAGGCCTGTCGAAGGGTCAGGCAGTCTTACATCGATTTGATTGATGCGGGGATCAAAACCTGCGTTGATGTTCGTCTCCTCAATCACTCCAATGACGATCACCACTTTTACGGAAGTCAATGTCCCGGGGATGAGGTGTCCTCCCAGGGTAACAATATGGTCCTCCATGACTGTGGAAGCGGAGAAGTGGGCATGAACTTCTAACGCACCGTCCTCCTTGGTCGCTATCCATCCGGTCAGAGAGACGATCTCCATGGGCTGCTCCAATTCCAGATAGAGACGATGATGCTTATCGACCTTGAGATCCGGAGGCAGAATCTTGAGGTTGCGGAAGGTGGCTTTTTTTAAAGCACCGATTGCTGACAAGATGACGCCGGTTCGAATCCTCTCCTTTTGAGCCAATTCCTGGATTCCTTCCAAAAGGTCGATCTCTATTTTCAATTTTCCCATGACAATCCGATCCATCCTTCCTCTGCCAATCCCCTCCAATAAAG